>Ga0105046_10006314_pt1 | contig 18701 bp, 19 predicted proteins | sample MAT03_FD_78385 | JGI IMG/M metagenome (GOLD analysis project Ga0105046, IMG submission 78385) | Freshwater microbial communities from Lake Fryxell liftoff mats and glacier meltwater in Antarctica - MAT-03 (megahit assembly) | ecosystem: Environmental > Aquatic > Freshwater > Ice > Liftoff...
AAGCCGCTGGCCGAGCAGCTGAATCTTACGGGTTCCTATCGGCGGTCGATGTACAACACCGACATCAAGACCGACACCTACGGTGTGGGCATGGACTGGGCGCCCATCAAGGCGGTCAAGCTGCGCGGCAGCTACCAGTCTGCGGCGCGGGCGCCGAACTTGATCGAGCTGTTCACGGCGCAGGGTGCCAACCTGTACGACCTGAATGAAGACCCTTGCGGTACGTCGAAAAGGTCCACGCTGGCTGAGTGCCAGCGCACCGGCCTGTCGCCTGCTCTCTACGGCACCGACCTGGACAGCCCGGCCGGTCAGTACAACTTCCTGCAAGGCGGCAACCCCAAGCTGCAGCCTGAGACCGCCAAGAGCGTGACATTCGGTATCGTGTTACAGCCTACGAAGGACTTCAGCGTCACGCTGGATTACTTCGATATCAAGGTCACCAACACCATCGACATCGTTCCGGCAGCCACCACGCTGACCCAGTGCTTGAAAACTGGCGATCCGACGTTTTGCAGCCTGATCACGCGTGACCGTGCTGGCACTTTGTGGCTGTTGCCTGAGTCGCAAATCGTGGCGACAAACCAGAACATCGGTGGCACTTCAACCAAGGGCTTCGACATCGGGCTCGCCTACGGTCAAAGCCTGGGAAACCTGGGTACCCTGGGTCTGTCGATGAACGGCACGCTGATCCAGAGTTTGATCACCGAGGAAATCAAGGGCCTGGGTACCTATGATTGCAAGGGTTTGTACGGCTTGAACAAGTGCGGCACGCCAAACCCGGAATGGCGTCACAAAGTACGTGCCAACTGGACCACGCCTTTTAACTTCGACATGGCGTTTACTTGGCGCTACATCAGCCAGGTGGAAATTCAGGAATCGACTGAACAGCCCTTGCTGAAGGCCGGCTTCGCAGCGGTCAACAAGACGCTCGCTGCGCAGAACTATTTCGACATTGCCGGTAGCTGGAAAGCCACCAAAGGCCTGACGATTGGCTTCGGTGTCAACAACGTGCTCGACAGGAGCCCACCCATCGTCGTGGTGGGCACTGGCGGCGGCAACGGCAACACCTTCCCCGGTGTCTACGATGCGCTGGGCCGCAAGGTCTTCCTGAACGGCACCTACAAGTTCTAAACGGAAGCTGATTCTTGTTTGACCTGACGGCGAGCCTTGCAGCTCGCCGTCTTTCATTGGTGCGCCCAGAATGTCCGTGGGCCATCACCCTCGCAAACACTTTCAAGAGGCGGTCTACTTGGCCTCGTTTGAATCTCTATGACGACTTCCACAACGGCCGCTGAAGTGGCCCACATCGAGAGCCTGGCTATCGCTGCCATGCACGCCGGCCGACAACAAGACGCGATCAATGCTTGGGCGCGCATCGTGTCCATGCAGCCCGACCACGCTGTCGGGCTGACGCAGCTGGGGCAGGTCGCTTTCAAGCAGGGCGATTTCGAGTCGGCGCGCACGGCCTTCCAGCGTGCGGCCAATGCCGATGGCCGCACCGCGCGCCAGTGGGTCAACCTGGCCCTGGCTTGCCAGCAACTGAAAGACGAAGAGGCGGAAGAGGCCGCACTGTTCAAGGCCTTGGCGGTGGATCCATACGACCTGCTTGCGCTGGTCTTGCGTGGATCCATGTACGAGCGGCAAGGCAAGAAGCATCTGGCGGCCTCGGCCTTCGGCGCTGCCGCAGCGGTGTCGCCGCCCTTGGATCGCCTGAGCCCCGAACTGCGCCCGGCAGTGACCCACGCCATGAACTTTCGCGAACAGCACTACCAGTCACTGGGTAATTTTGTCGACCAGCGTCTGGAGCCGTATTTCAAAGATTGCGGCTCTGCCGGGCTCGAGCGCTTCCGCCTGTCGGTGGACATTCTGCTGGGCCGCAAGCAGCGCTTCGACCCGCAGCCGATGCGTTACTTCATGCCGAACTTGCCCGTGGTGGAGTTCTTCGAGCGGAACACGGTGCCTTGGCTCGACGAAGTTGAAGCGCATACCGAAGCGATACGCGATGAGTTTCTGGCCGTGCTGCGCGCCGACGAGCAGGGTGCCGGATTCGTGCCCTACATCACTTACGGTGCCGATCAGCCGGTGGCGCAGTGGAAGGAGCTCAACCACTCGCCGCGCTGGAGCGTGCTGCATCTGGTGAAAGAAGGCAAACCAGTTGCTGAAAATGCTTCCCGCTGTCCGCAGACGATAGCCGCCTGGCAAGCCACACCGTGGCCGGAACAGGCTGGCCGTACGCCGACGGCGATGTTCTCCTTGCTCAAGCCACGCACGCACATTCCGCCCCACGTAGGTGCCAGCAACTGCCGCCTGGTGACCCATTTGCCGCTGATCGTGCCGCCGGGCTGCAAGTTCCGGGTGGGAAATACGACACGAGAGTGGGTGCCCGGCAAGGCCTGGGTTTTTGACGACACGATCGAGCATGAAGCCCGCAACGACAGCGATCAACTGCGCGTGGTGTTCATCTTCGACACCTGGCATCCGCTGCTGAGCGCTGAAGAGAGGCGAATGATCAGCGCGTTGAACTCGGCCCTGCACAGCTTCAGCGGTGAAATCACCAATCAGTATGACGTTTGATGCCTGCCACGGACACCAGGATATTCAGCGCTTGAACGACGGAACGCGTATGCAAGTTTCCTCAATGAACACCAAGACTTTGGCCGGCCCCGCATGCACTGCGCTGGTCTTGCTGCTGGTGCCGGGTGCTGTCTTCGCCGATGGCGCGGAAATACTGCGTTGCCGCCTGCAGGCAGACACTGCGCAACGCTTGGCCTGCTATGAATCGATCGTCGTTCCCCAGGCTGCCACCGCCGTACGGGTGCCGATCGCCATGCCCCCGGCGCCCGCTGCGGATCTGTTCGGATTGGAACAAAAGGCAACCCAGAGCGCGGTGCAATCGATAGAAAGCAAGATAGCGGGGCGTTTTCTCGGCTGGGGTCCGAACGACAGGATCGTCTTGGCCAACGGACAGGTCTGGCAGATCAGCGATGACAGCCGCGGTGCCGTCGTTGCTACAGACCCGAAGGTGACCGTTCGTCGTGGCGCACTGGGTGCGTTCTACCTTGACATCGAAGGCACCAACCGGTCACCCAAGGTGCGGCGTGCGAAGTAGGCGGCGCCAGTTGAGAGGCATGTACCCGTGCCGCTGACCCCCAACGAGATGCGCGCCCTGACGTCTCGCGGCGTGGCGCACCTGCAAGCCGGCCAGGCTGCGGCAGCGCGCGATGCCTTCGCGCGGCTCGTAGCCGATGACGGCGAAAGCGCCGACGCCCACTTGGGGCTGGCGCACGCGCAAAAATTGCTGGGGCAAGCCGAACTGGCGATGGCTGCGCTGGACGCAGCCCTCGCCCTTCAGCCCAGGCACATCGGTGCTTTGGTTCTGAAGGGCGACTGGCTGGACGCAGCCGGCCAAACAACAGCGGCTTCGTACTACCAGGCGGCATTGAACTGCGCTTCCAGGCTTGACGCCATGCCCCGCGAATGGGAGCTTGTTGCTGCCCACGCGCAGACCATGTGTACGCGCTACGCCGAGCGTTTTGAGCTGATCCTTCGCAACCATCTGGCGGGCTTGCTGCCCCATCTTGGCGAGTCCTCAGCCCGTTTTGCGCAGTCTTTGGACCTGCTGATCGGACGCCGAGAGATGTACCCTTCGGCACCGCGTTTGTATCTGTTCCCTGAGCTGCCAACGGTGCAATTTTTCGACCGCGAACAGTTCGCCTGGCTTGCGCAACTGGAGGCGGCAACAGGTGCCATCCGTGCCGAGTTGCTGGCCCTGATGAACGGGTCCGAAGTGTTCAGGCCCTACCTTGAAAGCGACCCGTCACGTCCTGCGCTGAACAAGCCGGGCTTGCTCGACAGCCTCGACTGGAGCGCGTGTTTCTTGTGGAAGAACGGGCTGCGCCATGCGGCCGTCGCAGACCGCTGCCCCGCTACCGAGGCCGCACTCGCACAAGTGCCTGTCGTCCATGTGCCAGGTCGTTCGCCTTCGGTGCTGTTTTCACTGATGCGACCTGGAGCCCACATTCCGCCGCATCACGGCTTTGTCAACACCCGCCTCATCGGGCACCTGCCGCTGGTGGTGCCGCCCGGCTGCCGCTTTCGGGTTGGCAATGAAACACGTGAATGGGTGGAAGGAAAGGCTTGGTTGTTCGATGACACCATCGAGCACGAGGCCTGGAACCCAACCGAACAGACCCGCGTCGTCTTGTTGTTCGAGGTCTGGCGGCCCGAACTCTCAGCCAGTGAGCGCGCGTATGTCAGCGCCCTGTTCGAGTCGATCGAACAGCAAAGGGGTGGTGTAGGCGACTGGGGCATTTGATGGGGCTCGGCCACGGTCGACGTCGCTACGGTCCAGTCGGCCCTGCACACCGCTGTGCTGTGCTGTGCTTGTGCTGTGCCGGTTTGAGCACAGCACAGCGAGGCGAGACGAAACTAGCGCGGCGCGAGCCGAATCGCGCCGTCCAGCCGGATCACTTCGCCGTTCAGCATCTCGTTCTCGACGATGTGCTTGACCAACTTGGCGTAATCCGCCGGCGTGCCCAGCCGGCTGGGGAAGGGCACGCTGGCTGCCAGCGCGTCTTGCACGGCCTGGGGCATGCCGAACATCATGGGTGTGCCGAAGATGCCCGGTGCGATGGTCATGTTGCGGATGCCATTGCGTGCCAAGTCGCGCGCAATGGGCAGTGTCATGCCCACGACTCCGCCCTTGCTGGCCGCGTACGCGGCTTGCCCCATCTGCCCGTCGTAAGCGGCCACGCTGGCGGTGCTGATCAGCACGCCGCGTTCGCCGGTGGATTCCGGTTCGTTCTTCGACATGGCTTCAGCACACAGCCGAATCATGTTGAACGATCCGATCAGGTTCACCGTGATGGTCTTGGTGAAGGTGGCCAAGGGGTGAGCCCCGTCCTTGCCCACCGTCTTGACGGCCGGTGCGATTCCCGCGCAGTTGATCAAGCCCATCAGCTTGCCCAGGCCCGTGGCGGCCGCTACGACTGCCTGGCCGTCGGCTTCCTGGCTGACATCGCACTTCACAAACGCACCACCAATCTCTGCAGCGATGGCCTGGCCGCGCTCGACTTGCAGGTCGGCGACGACCACCGTGGCACCGTTTGCAGCCAGCATGCGTGCGGTGCCTTCACCCAGGCCCGAGGCCCCGCCGGTGACGATGAAAACCTTGTTTGCGATGTCCATGAATCCGCTTCTTTGTGTTCAGGCGCCCAGCGCTTGCATCACGCGTGCCGTGATTTCTTCGACCGTGCCCGTGCCGCTGATGCGTGCGTAGCGCGGAGCCCCGGGCTGGCCGCCTAAGGCCCACTTCCCGTAGTAGTCGACCAGCGGGCGGGTCTGGCGCTGGTAGACGTCCAGGCGCTTGCTGACGGTTTCTTCCCTGTCGTCGTCACGCTGGACAAGCGGCTCGCCGGTCAGGTCGTCCACGCCATCGACCTTGGGCGGGTTGAATTTCAGGTGGTAGCTGCGACCCGAAGCCACGTGCACACGGCGACCACTCATGCGTTCAATGATGGCGGCGTGCGGCACATCGATTTCCAGCACGGCGTCCAGCGCCACGCCAGCGCTTTTCATGGCGTCGGCCTGCGGAATGGTGCGGGGGAATCCGTCGAACAGGAAGCCACCCGCGCAGTCGGCTTGCGTGAGGCGTTCCTTGACCAGGCCAATGATGATGTCGTCACTGACCAAACCACCGGTGTCCATCACCTTCTTGGCTTCCACACCCATGGGCGTGCCGGCCTTGACGGCCGCGCGCAGCATGTCGCCGGTAGAGATTTGCGGGATGCCGTAGCGCTTGCAAATGAAGGTCGCTTGCGTGCCTTTGCCGGCACCGGGCGCGCCCAAGAGGATCAGTCTCATCAGGTTCCTCGGAAGTTCGTGTTTTGTGTGGCCGAGTCCCCGTGTGGAGGACTGCACGGCTTGTCTCGAATTGAGAATATCACGCGGTCCCGTGCATCAAACTGACACGCTCTGAGCCGCAAACAGTGCCCTCACGCGGGCCAGATCCTCGGGCGTGTCCACGCCCGGCCCGCTGGCGATTTCGGCCACATGCACGGCGATTTTTTCGCCGTGCCACAACACCCGCAACTGTTCCAAGGCCTCACACGTTTCCAGCGGTGCCGGGGTCAATGCAGGGAAGCGCCGAAGGAACTCCGCACGGTAGCCGTACAGGCCGATATGCCGCAGCGGCGCAGGGCTGGGCAAGTCCTGGCAGCCCGCGACATGGCCGTCGCGCCACCAAGGGATCGGGGCGCGGCTGAAATACAGCGCACGGCCGCGTGCGTTCAGGACCACCTTGACGACGTTGGGATTCAGGAACTCGGCCATGTTGGCAATGCCGTGCGCCACGGTGCTCATCACACAGTCGGCTTCCTGCACCAGCAAGTCTGCACAGCGACGGATCAACCCCGGATCCACCAGCGGCTCGTCACCTTGCACGTTGACGACCACGTCATCGCCGTTAAGCTCAAGCAGTTCGCAGGCCTGCGCCAGACGGTCGCTGCCGCTGGGGTGGTGCGCAGCAGTCAATACAGCTTGAACGCCATGCTGCGCGCAAGCTTGCAGGATGCGCGGGTCGTCGGCAGCCACCACCACGCGCTGCGCGCCCGACAGCGCGGCGCGTTCGGCGACACGAACGACCATCGGTTTGCCAGCGATATCGGCCAGTGGCTTGTCGGGCAGACGGGTCGAGCCCAGCCTGGCCGGAATCAGCACGGTGAACTGCATGGGGTCGGCTTCAGATTGCAGCCGTAGGACCATCAAGCGGGCGTGCCTCGTTCTCCAGCATCACCGGAATGCCGTCGCGAATGGGGAACGCCAGTCGGTCGGCAGGGCACACGAGGTCGGTCGGCGTGTTCTCGTGGTCGCGCCGCATCTCCAGCCGGCCCTTGCACACTGGGCAGACAAGCAGGTCGATCAAGCGGTGGTCGAGTGTCATGGTGCTTCAGTGAAGAGGCCTTGTCGGCGGGTTGGAATCGATGCGGGTCGGCGGCGGTTGCTGGACGTTCGGCAGCAAGGTCAGCAAGCTCTCGGCCAGATCCGCAGGCAACTCAAAGTCTAGCGGCAGCACCCAGATGCGAGTGCCCAGCAAGGGTCGATTCAACAACTTCACCGCGTCCTTTTCCGTCACCAGCACGTCGGGGGTGTTGGCAGGCCAGGGCAGGGCGGCGTAGTCGTGGTGGTCGGGCAATGGCAATCGGCTGAAATTCAGGCCGTATCGACTGAGCATGGCAAAGAATTTTTCGGGTGCCGCCATGCCCGCTGCCGCCAACAGAGTTTTTCCTTGCAGCGATGCCAGCGGCACCGCCCCCGATGCGTCACCCGCCTGCCACGCTTGCAACGGCCAGGCGCGCTCGATCGACCGGCTTGCGAGCCCACCGGGCAACGGTGTGCTGGCCGAGTCGCCGGTGTACAGCACCCGTTGATGAGTTTGCAAGGCGGCAGGTGCCGCCTCACGCAGCGGGCCTGCGGGCAAGAGTAGGCCGTTGCCCAGGCCGCGCTGGTCGAACACCAGCAGTTCGGCGTCGCGTGCCAGCGCCAAATGCTGCAGGCCGTCGTCCGAGATCAGCACATCCACTTCAGGATGCGCGGCGCACAAGGCCAAAGCCGCAGCGCGGCGCTCGCGGCCGACCCACACCGGCACACCGGTGCGTCGCTTGACCAACAGCGGCTCATCGCCGACTTCAGTGGCGTGTTGATCCGCTTCGACCGCGCGCACGTCCTCGCCACTCCGTCCGTGGCCACGCGAGATGACCCCTGGTTTGCGGCCAGCGGCCTGGAACGCGATGACCAAGGCCATCACGGTGGGCGTCTTCCCCGCGCCGCCGACGATCAGGTTCCCCACGACCAGTACAGGAACAGGCAAGGCAAGGGCTGCCGGAGTACGGTTGCGGGCACGGCGCGCGAGCCAGCCGTAAAGCGCCGCCAAAGGCTGCAGCATGCGCGACAACAGGGTCGGATTTGCTGTCCACCAATGCCGGACCAAGATGGACTCGACACGTGCTGCCAGCCCAAGCGGCTGACCGTGCCGCGATTTCAACGGATGGCGCCGCTGCTGCCCTGGGCGGCGAACGTCAGCCGCGAAAGGCCCGCACGCCTGGCGGCATCCAGCACATTCACCACCGACTGGTGGCTGGTCATGGCATCGGCAGAGATGATCACGACGGTGTCTGCGCGCCCTGCTGCAGCCGCACCCAGGGCCGTCGCCAGCAGCTCGACGCTGCGACCATCCACGGCTTGTCGGTCGATCGAATAGCGCCCGTCCGATGCAATGACCACGACCACCTCGGCAGGCCGCTCACGCAGCTTGTCGGCTTCAGCGGCCGGCAGATTGATCTGCAACTCGGTGAACTTCGAATAAGTCGTTGTCAGCACCAAAAAAATCAGCACCACCAGCAAGACGTCGATGAAGGGGATCAAGTTGATCTCCGGCTCTTCCATGCGACGACGGCTGAACTTCATCGGCTATTTTTTGCTGGGATAGAGGGGTCGGAGGCCGGCGACATGCGTTTGGCGTCAGCCAGCCGGACGCACCACGAACCGCATCAGGTGCGGCACCATGCGTTCAGCGGCAAGTTCCATGTTCAATTGGAAGTCATCGACCCGACCGCGAAAGTAGCGGTAAAGCATCAACGAAGGAATGGCAATCAGCAAACCGAAGGCCGTGTTGTAAAGGGCCACCGAAATGCCGTGGGCCACTGCCTGCGGATTGCTGCTGGCACCCGGCGCTTGAGCGCCAAAGATTTCGATCATGCCCACCACGGTGCCGAACAGGCCCAGCAGCGGGGCGGCGGCAGCGATGGTTCCCAGCGTGATCAGGTAGCGCTCCAGGCCATGAACTGCAGCGCGGCCCGCGTTTTCAAAGGCCTGCCGCAGCCCGGCTTCCGTGACGCGGGGTTCGGCGATCACGGTTTTCAGTCCAGCCGCCAAAACCCCCCCCAACACCGAGTTGTCGGACAGCTTGTTGACCACGTCCATGGCGGGCAGGCTGTTGCGGGTCACGGTCATCACCTCGTCCAACAGCGCCACGGGTGCCACCAGCGAAGGCCGCAAGTGATACATGCGTTCGATGATCAGCGCCAAGGCCACGACAGAGCAGGCTATAAGGGGCCAAATGGGCCAACCGGCCGCTTGTATGATCGAAAGCAAGGGTAATTCGCGCCGCTGAATTGCGTGGTGAAGGCCCCGGCCGAAGCCAAGGTGCGAGGCGATTATGGCCGATCGATCTGATCGAATCCTGCCGTCAGAACGTCGGTTTGGCACCAGACGTTCTTCCGTTCGTGCAGAGCCGATTTCTGTGGACAACTATGTCGACAGTCGGTCGCATTGCCATTGCAAATCGGGTTTTCCCGCGGTTCGTGTGCTTGATGCCGCTTTGCAGCCTGCCAATTAGTCACATGAAATTAAGCACTTACACGAAGATGTCAGCAACATGACAGGTATGTCTCGGCTTACGACCCGTTTCCCTGCGCCTGTGGAGTTCCAAACCCGCGCCAGCCGGGCCTTGCCGGGTGTTTGAGCGCGTTACGCCGCCAACGGCGCGCATCAGTTGGGGCGTGTCTGCGCTGTTGCTGGCTGGCGCCGATGCGCTGCAAGCCCGTTTCGGAGCGGTCACGGTGCGGGGCGAGGTTTCGGGCCTCAGCCGTGCCGCCAGCGGGCATTGCTACCTGTCCCTGAAAGACGCGGATGGTGCGCCAGCCCTGTTGCGCTGTGCGATGTTTCGCCGTGCGGCCCAGATGCTGGATTTTGCGCTGGCCGACGGTCAGCAGGTTGAAGTTCGTGGGCGGCTGGGCATCTACGAGTCGCGCGGCGAACTGCAGATGGTGATCGAGTCCATGCAGCGCCTGGGTTCAGGCACCTTGTATGAAGAATTCCTGCGCCGACGCTCCCGCTTGGAAGCGCAAGGTCTGTTCGACGCGGCTCGAAAGCGCCCGTTGCCAGCATTCCCGCGCGCTCTGGGTGTGATTACCTCTTTGGGGGCAGCCGCATTGCAAGACGTGGTGGCGGCCCTGCAAAGGCGCTCGCCGCAGGTTCGCGTTGTGATCTACCCCAGCCTCGTGCAGGGCGCAGAGGCCCCGGCCGCATTGGCTGCGGCCTTGCGCCTGGCCGCCGGTCGCGATGAAGTCGATGCCTTGCTGCTGGTACGCGGCGGCGGGTCGCTGGAAGACTTGTGGGCCTTCAATGACGAGAGGGTCGTGCAGGCCGTGGCCCACAGTCCGATTCCACTGGTGTGCGGCGTGGGCCACGAAACCGACGTCACGTTGTGTGACCTGGCGGCCGACTTGCGTGCAGCCACACCCACTGCGGCTGCCGAACTGGCAGCGCCCGCGCTCGACGAGCTGAAAGAAGGTCTGCGCGCACGCCAGTTGCGTCTGCAGAGCCTGGCCGAACGCATCTTGCAATCGCGTGCGCAGCGGTTGGACAACCTCGCTTTGCGTTTGGGGCAGCCGGCGAAGTCGCTGCTCAGCCAAGCCGTCCGTCTGGACGAAATGCGGCGTCGCATGCAGCGCGCCGTGCGCCAGCAGCACGTCAGATCTGCCGAAAGTCTGCCGGCACTTGGCGCGCGATTGTCGCGAGCCGTTTCTGTGGTTCTGCAAGCGCAGCAGCAGCGTCTGCTGGGTGTCCACCGCAGCTTGCAGGCCCATGACCCGCGCAATGTGCTGCAACGTGGATACGCCTGGGTCGAGACCGCCGAGGGTCGCCCCATCGTGTCTGTGCAAGGCCTTTCGGCAGGGCAGGCGGTGCGGGCGATCTGGGCCGACGGTCGGGCCGACGCCACCCTGACGGCTGTGGAAGCCCTGCCAACGACGCCCTGATTGCGCCTGCCTACAATCCTGCGGGGTAAGGCCGCTTACGAACCACATCACCCGGAACCAAGAGGACTTCATCATGGAACACACCCTTCCCGCCCTGCCGTACGCCATCGACTCGCTCGCGCCGCACTACAGCAAGGAGACCTTGGAGTTTCACCACGGCAAGCATCACAACGCCTATGTCGTGAACCTGAACAACCTGCAAAAGGGCACAGAGTTCGAAACGCTGGGTCTTGAGGAAATCATCAAGAATGCCTCTGGCGGCATCTACAACAACGCCGCTCAGATCTGGAATCACACCTTCTTCTGGCATTGCATGAAGCCCGAAGGCGGCGGCGAACCCACCGGCGAATTGGCTGCAGCCATCACTGCCAAGTGGGGCAGCTATGCCGCATTCAAGGAAGCCTTCGTGAAGAGTGCCGTAGGCAACTTCGGCTCGGGCTGGACCTGGCTGGTGAAGAAGGCCGACGGCAGCGTGGACATCGTGAACACGGGCGCTGCGGGCACGCCGCTGACCGGTGCCGACAAGGCCCTGCTGACGGTCGACGTGTGGGAACACGCGTACTACATCGACTACCGCAACATGCGTCCCAAGTTTGTCGAAACCTTCCTCGACAAGTTGGTGAACTGGAGCTTTGCCGAAGCCAACTTCGCCTGATGACAAGGTGCCGGGTCGCGCCCGGCTATTTGCCGAAGGGGCCGCCTCGAATCTTCAAGCCGGCCTTGAAGCCACGCTTGGCGAACCAACCCTGCGGCACCTCCAGCGCGTAACGCACGGGTTTGACCGAGCAATGCGACTCGTCCGACCGTGGTGCCATTTCGGCGATGTTCACCACGGTTCCGTCTTCGGCGATGAAGGCGATGGACAGCGGGACCAGGGTGTTGCGCATCCAGAAACAGCGCACGCTAGAGTCGCTGTTGACAAAAAGCATGCCTTCGTTCGCACCCATGCTGCGACGAAACATCATGCCGATGGCTTGCTGCTCGGGCGTTACCGCCAATTCCGCGTGAATGACGTGCATGCCGGCGGTGAGTTCGGCCAGCGGCAGCTTCGGCTGTGGTTTGTCTTGCGCAAGTGCGGGGCCGCTCAAAACGAGCACCAAGGCGGCGCAGGCGAAGCTCAAAACACGGGAGATCGAAGTCAACTTGATATTCCTCATGGTCAGGCGAAAGGTTTCGGCCTAGATTATCCCGACTCCCATGCCGCCCACCACGAATCCGGAAAGCAGTCGCGTCACCGACGGACGTCTCGCCGTCCTGGATGACCCGGTTGAGCAGGGCCGATTCACGCGATGGGTAGCCGACAGCGAAGGACGCAAGCTGGCCGAGTCCACCTTGCTGTTGGCGGGCATGCACTGCGCTGCGTGTTCCGGCTTGATCGAGCAGGCGCTGTGTGCCGTGCCCGGCGTGCGGACCGCTTCAGTCAGCGCGGCATCCGAGCGCGCCACGGTATGTTGGGATCCTGAAAAAACGCGACCCGCAGAGTTGATTGCGGCCGTGCGCAAGGCGGGGTACGACGCGGTGCCCGATGCGGCAGCGCCGGCGCGCGAGTTGCGCCGCAGAGCCCACCGACAGGCCCTTTGGCGGCTGTGTGTGGCGGGCTTTTGCGGCATGCAGGTGATGATGATGGCCACGCCCAGCTACGTGGCGGGCCCCGGAGAGCTGGCTCCAGATCTGCGCCAGCTATTGAACTGGGGCAGTTGGCTGGTCTCGCTGCCGGTTATCTCGTTCGCGGCAGGACCCTTCTTTCGCGGGGCCTGGAACACCTTGCGGCATGGCCGAATCGGCATGGATGTGCCGGTAGCGCTGGGCGTGGCCATCACTTTCATCGCCAGCACCGGGGCCACCTTCGACCCCGCAGGCGTGTTTGGCCACGAGGTTTACTTTGATTCGCTGACCATGTTCGTCAGCTTCCTGCTGGGTTCGCGCTATCTGGAGTTGCGGGCGCGCCATGCGGCGGCGCAGTCGCTGGAAAGCGCTTTGGCCTGCTTGCCGGAAACTGCCTGGCGCATCGGGGCCGCTGGCGAGGTCGAGGCGGTCGCGGTGCACCGACTGCAGCCCGGCGACCGTGTTCGTGTGCCCCTGGGCGAATCTTTTCCGGCGGACGGCACCTTGGAGTCGGCTTCGACGCAGGCCGATGAATCCTTGCTCAGCGGTGAATCGGCACCCGTGCCCAAGCAACAAGGCGATGGCTTGGTTGCCGGCAGCGTGAACCGCGGCGCACCGGTGCTGATGCGTGTGTTGCGGGTCGGCGCGGACACCCGTCTTGAGGCCATCGTGTCGATGATGCGCAGCGCGATGAGCCAGCGTCCAGCCAGTGCCAGCCTGGCCGATCGCTGGGCTGCGCCCTTCCTGTGGGCAGTGTTGTTGTTGGCTGCAGGCGGAGCGGCCGTCTGGAGTGTGATCGATCCTTCGCGTGCCATCTGGGTGGCCGTGTCCGTGCTCATCGTCACTTGCCCGTGCGCACTGTCGCTGGCAGCGCCCGCCACGCTGGTTGCCGCCGCTCGCGGGCTGGCGCGGCGTGGTGTGCTGCTGCAGCGTCTCGGCGCGATCGAGTCGCTGGCCCGGGTGAATCAATTCTTCTTCGACAAGACCGGAACGCTGACCGAAGACCTCTCGCAACTGGCAGCGGTGCATCTGACCAGCGCAGCTGACGAGGGCTTTGATGCCCAGCGTGCTTTACAGGTCGCGGCTGGCCTGGCTGCATGGTCGAAGCACCCGGTGGCCCTGGCCATGTGTGCGGCTGCCAGGCAGGCGATCTTGCTTGCATCCAAACGTCCTGCGGGTTGGCCAGACACCGAACAGCCTTGGCGCGAGATCCGAGAAGATCAAGGCAAGGGGTTGCGGGCACTTGATGTCCAGGGACGCGAGTGGCGCCTGGGTGCTGCTTCATGGGTGGGGTTTGCCGCTGGGCCAGATGCCGATGCCGATGCCGATGCCCATGTCGTAGGCGATGCCGGCGTTTGCCTCGGTTGCGAAGGGCAGATCTGGGCCGGATTTGTCTTCGAGGAAACCTTGCGCCCAGGTGCCGCCGAGGCCTTGCGGGTGCTCAAGGCCGATGGGCTGCGTGTCACCGTGCTCAGCGGCGACACCCGTGCGCGCGCCATCGCATTGGCTGAGCGCATCGGTGTCGCCGATGTGGTGGCAGAGGCCACACCGGAGATCAAGCTGAACACCGTCCGTGAAGCGCAATCTCAAGGACGTCACGTGGCGATGGTGGGCGATGGCATCAACGATGCGCCCGTGCTGGCCCTGGCCGATGTGTCTCTGGCAATGGGGCAGGGTGCCTTGGTTTCGCGCAGCCAAGCTGACGCCGTGGTCACCTCGAATCTGCTGAGCGATGTCGCGCGGGCCCGACGCACGGCAGTGAAGGCCGTGCGCATCGTGCGACAGAACCTGATCTGGGCGGCCACCTACAACGCCATCTGCATTCCGTTGGCTCTGATCGGCTGGCTGCCTCCCTGGGCAGCGGGCCTGGGCATGGCGCTGAGTTCTTTGCTCGTCATCATGAACGCGCTGCGCGCGGCGCGCTGAGCCTCTGCCATGGAAAGCATGTACCTGTTGATCCCGCTGTCGGCCCTGCTGGTGCTGGTCATCCTGGGCGTATTCGGCTGGGCTTTGTTCGGCGGGCAGTTCGAGGAACTCGAGGGCGAGGGCGAACGCATCCTTGCTGAGCGAGAACTCACACAGACGGCAGCGCCTTCCGATGCGCAAACTGGTGAGGAGATTGAGAAAGTCTGACCCGGACTGACGCCTGCTCTTGATGTCGATCAAGCCGCAGCGACGACTGCACGCGAAGAATCAAGCCATTGAACAAGCGCATCTGAGCGAGGAGTCTTTCAATGGCACAAACCGCAGCACTGAGCCCGCCTCAAAAGGACGTTTACAGCGACACCGCGGTTCGGCTGTTTTCACTGGCTGCCGTGTTGTGGGGAGTGGTGGGCATGCTGGTGGGGGTCATCATCGCGGCCCAGTTGACTTGGCCCGAATTGAACTTCGGCATTTCTTTTCTCAGCTACGGCCGCCTGCGCCCCTTGCACACCAATGCAGTGATCTTTGCATTCGGCGGTTGCACGCTTTTCGCCACCTCGTACCACATCGTCCAGCGAACTTGCCAGACCCGGCTGTTCGCGCCGCGATTGGCCATGTTCACTTTCGTGGGCTGGCAACTGGTCATCCTGGCCGCTGCCATCACCTTGCCGATGGGGTACACCCAAGGCAAGGAATACGCTGAGTTGGAATGGCCGATCGACATCGCGATTGCGGTGATCTGGGTTTCCTACGCAATCGTCTTCTTCGGCACCATCGGCACCCGCAAGATCCGCCACATCTACGTCGCGAACTGGTTCTTCGGAGCCTTCATCATCGCGGTCGCCTTGTTGCACATCGTCAACAGCGCCGCGGTGCCGGTGTCGGCATGGAAGAGCTACTCCGCTTACGCGGGCGTTCAAGACGCCATGATCCAGTGGTGGTACGGCCATAACGCGGTGGGCTTCTTCCTGACGGCCGCGTTTCTGGGAATGATGTATTACTTCATCCCGAAGCAAGCCGAGCGCCCGGTGTACAGCTACCGCCTGAGCATCGTGCACTTCTGGGCCCTGATCTTCACCTACATGTGGGCGGGCCCGCACCACCTGCACTACACCGCGCTGCCCGACTGGGCGCAAAGCGTTGGCATGGTCTTCAGCCTGGTGCTGCTGGCCCCGAGCTGGGGCGGGATGATCAACGGGATCATGACGCTCAGCGGTGCGTGGCACAAACTGCGTGACGACCCCATCCTGAAGTTCCTGATCGTGAGCCTGTCGTTCTACGGCATGAGCACTTTCGAGGGTCCGATGATGTCGATCAAGACCGTCAACGCCCTCAGTCACTACACCGACTGGACGGTGGGCCACGTGCACAGCGGTGCCCTGGGCTGGGTCGGTCTGATCAGCATGGGCAGCCTTTATTACCTGATACCGCGCCTGTTCGGTGGCACCAAGATGTATAGCGTGCGGGCCATCGAAGTGCACTTCTGGATCGCCACCGTCGGCATCGTGCTGTACATCGCCGCCATGTGGATCGCCGGTGTCATGCAGGGCCTGATGTGGCGCGCGGTGAACCCCGACGGCACTTTGGTCTACAGCTTTGTCGAGAGCGTGAAGGCCACCTACCCGTATTACGTGGTGCGCCTTGTGGGTGGGCTGCTTTACTTCAGCGGCATGTTGATCATGGCTTGGAACACGGTCATGACGGCCATGTCCGGCAAGCCGGTTCCGATCCTGATTCCCCCGCCGCACGGCACGCTGGCGCACGCCTGAACGCAGCAGCACAAGGACAAGAAGATGGCCAACCCCAACAACCCGCAAACCCCGCTGGGTGGTCACGAGAAGATCGAGACCAACAACTTCCTGATGATCGTGCTGATCTTGCTCGCCGTGGCAATCGGCGGCATGGTCGAGATCATTCCGCTGTTCTTTCAGCGCTCCTTGACGCAACCGGTGGAAGGCTTGAAGCCTTACACCGCGCTGCAGTTGGCAGGACGTGACGTCTACCTCCGCGAGGGTTGCTACAACTGCCACTCGCAGATGATTCGCCCCTTCCGCGCCGAGGCGTTGCGCTATGGCCCGGCCTCGACCGCCGGCGAGTTCGTGTACGACCACCCCTTCCAGTGGGGCAGCAAGCGCACCGGTCCTGACCTGCACCGCGTTGGCGGCAAGTACAGCGACGAGTGGCACCGCATCCACCTGAACAACCCGCGCGACCTGGTGCCCGAATCCAACATGCCGGCCTACCCGTGGCTGCTGACGGCCGATGTCGAGCCCGAGAGCATGGCACCGCGCCTGAAGGCTTTGCGCAGGGTGGGCGTGCCTTACAGCGACGAGGAAATCGCCAAGGCAGGCGAAGAGGTCAAGGGTCGCAGCGAGATGGACGCGCTGGTGGCTTACCTGCAAGTGATGGGCACCGCTCGGAAGTAGGCGGCCAAACGCATGCGCGGCCGAACAAGTGATCCGCGAAACGAGCCGCTGAACGGAGAAACAAGATGGACGTGAATGACCTGCGCATCGCCGTGACGGTGTCGAGCCTGGTGCTGTTCCTGGCCTTGGTGGCCTTTACCTGGAGCCGCAAGCGCACCCGCGAATACGAGGCTGCAGAAATGCTGCCGTTCATGGAGGACGCATCGGCGAACCTGCCAGAAAAGAATCGAGGAGAAACGCGATGAGTGACTTCACCCACAGCGGCTGGGCTTACTTTGTCGCGGGCCTCACGGTGCTGGGCCTGGCCTTGTGCTTGTTCTTGTTGATCGTGGCGAGTCGCCGCAAGGTCATGGCCAACGACAACACCACTGGCCACGTGTGGGACGAGGATCTGCGCGAGATGAACAACCCGCTGCCGCGTTGGTGGATGTGGTTGTTCGTGCTGACCGTGATCTTCGCCGCTGTCTATTTGGCGCTGTATCCCGGACTCGGTTCGAACAAGGGTGTCTTGGGCTGGACCAGCACCAATCAGTTCGAGAAAGAACAAGACAAGGCACGCATCGCCATGGCGCCGGTGTACGCGAAATACACCTCGATGTCGGCGGAACAATTGGCACTCGATCAGCAAGCCATGGGCATCGGCGGTCGGCTGTTCCTGAACAACTGTGCGCAGTGCCACGGCTCGGATGGGCGCGGCAGCAAGGGATTCCCGAATCTGACCGATGCCGATTGGTTGGGTGCTGGCACGCCGGAGTACATCAAGAAGACCATCGTCGAAGGCCGCGTGGGAATGATGCCGCCCATGGGCGCGGCGGTGGGCACGGCTGAAGACGTGAAGAACGTGGCCAATTACGTGTTGAGCCTTTCCGGTGCTTCGCACAGCGGCTTGGCGGCGCAACTGGGCAGGCCCAAGTTCGTCACCTGCGGTGCCTGCCATGGTTCCGACGGCAAGGGCAATCCAGCCCTGGGTGCTCCGAACCTGACCGACAAGATCTGGCTGCACGGCTGGGGCGAAGCCGCCATCATTTCGATCATCAACAACGGCAAGAACAACGCGATGCCTGCCCAAGCACGTTTGCTGACCCCAGAGCAGATTCACGTGTTGGGGGCTTACGTCTGGAATCTCTCGCAAGAGACCAAGGTTGCTGGCCAGTGAAGGACAGCCGACATCAGCTCGCGGAGACCGCCGCGTGAGCGAAGCCACACCCAGCCGCGCCGCCGATGAGGCCGCTCGCGAAGCGGTGATTCAGCTCTACCAGAAGCAGCCCAAGATTTACGCGCGGGCTGTCTCGGGCTGGTTTGCCGCCTGGCGCTGGGCTTTGGTGTGGTTCACGCAACTGCTGTTTTATGGCTTGCCCTGGCTGGAATGGAATGGCCGTCAGGCTGTGCTGTTCGATCTGGGCGCGCGCCGCTTCTACATCTTCGGGCTGGTTCTGTACCCACAGGACTTCATCTACCTGACGGGCCTGCTGATCGTTTCAGCCTACGCGCTGTTCCTGTTCACCACCGTGGCCGGTCGACTTTGGTGCGGGTATGCCTGCCCGCAAACGGTCTACACCGAGATTTTCATGTGGGTCGAGCAGCGCTTCGAGGGCGACCGCATGCAGCGCATGAAGCTGGATGCGGCACCCTGGGGCACCAACAAGATCTTGCGCAAGGGCGGCACCCAACTGGCGTGGATCACCACCGGTCTTTGGACGGGGTTCACCTTCGTGGGCTACTTCACGCCGATCGCCCAACTTGGCGCATCGGTGCTGGTGCTGGGGCTGGGCCCTTGGGAATGGTTCTGGGTCCTGTTCTACGGCTTTGCCACCTACGGAAACGCCGGATGGATGCGCGAACAGGTGTGCAAGTACATGTGCCCCTACGCCCGATTCCAGAGCGCGATGTTCGACAAGGACACGCTCATCATCAGCTACGACGTCGAGCG
>Ga0105046_10006316_pt1 | contig 18697 bp, 10 predicted proteins | sample MAT03_FD_78385 | JGI IMG/M metagenome (GOLD analysis project Ga0105046, IMG submission 78385) | Freshwater microbial communities from Lake Fryxell liftoff mats and glacier meltwater in Antarctica - MAT-03 (megahit assembly) | ecosystem: Environmental > Aquatic > Freshwater > Ice > Liftoff...
ACCGCATGTTGGCGATTACGGTACTCACCGCGCCGATTGTGGCAACTCAGTTTCACGTTGTATCTCTGGTGGGTATGGTCGTCAATATTCTGCTCATTCCACTTACGACGATCACGCTTATCTGCGGATATGTGGCCGTTTTTTTTGGAATGCTGGTGCCTCCCGTGGAATCGATCGTAACGGCACCGTTTGATGGGATGCTGTCGACTTTACAATATGGAGTTTCCCTGGCGGCTGACGTACGAATCGGGTTTGTGACGATTCCCGATCTCCCGCTTTGGTTCATTCCGGTTTATTACGCCCTGCTGGCGCTGTCGGTCGCGGCCCGCCATTCGATGATGCGAAGGTGTTTTCGTATCGGGCTGCTGATCTTTGTAGTCCTTGTGTTTCGCACGATCACTCAGTTGCCTGCCCATGAAGGATTAACATGCAGCGTGCTTTCCGTGGGGCATGGAAACGCAGTTGTTGTTCAGACTCCCGACAGTCGTGTCCTGCTGTTTGATGCCGGAGCCATGCATCGCGGCGAGCGGACTGCCGACACGATCTCCCGATTTCTGTGGATTCGCGGATATCGCATGATCGACGCGATTGTGATTTCTCATCCCGATCTGGATCACTACAACGCAGTCGCAAGTTTGCTGCAACGTATGCCGGTTGGACACGTGCTGTTGACCGATGAATTTGCTCGGACGAAATCGCCGGCCGTACAAAAAGTTCTGGATGAACTTGCGGCATTACGTCTGCCCGTTTCGATCCTGAGCAGCGGCGATGCGGTCGCGTGCGATGATCTGAGCATCTCGTTTCTGAAGGCCGACACAGAACTTGATTCCGGACTTTCAGATAATGAAGCGAGCGTCGCAGCGATTCTGGAATATCGCGAGCGACGCATTTGCCTGCCAGGCGACCTGGAAGGTGTGGGTCAGGCAAATCTACTGCCGCTATTGCCGCAGTGCGACGTCCTGATGAGTCCTCATCATGGCAGTCCGAATTCAAACGTCCCTGCGTTGGCAGCAGCCGTTCAACCAGCGTATGTCATCGTGAGTTCTCGCAATGATCGCAGCCGAAAGCAATTGGCGAAAGTGTTCGGTTCCGCATCGATCCTGCATACCAGCACAGTCGGATGCGTCACAATTCAGGTCTCGCCAGACGGCAGCTTGAAGGTTCAAGGTTTTCGCGAACAAAGTGATGCCCATGAGAAAGCAAAGTGACGCGGCTCAACGAAAGGCATGGAAGTGGCGGTGGTTAGAGATTCCGCGCGTTTGGCGAGCGGTGTGGCGTCAGCCCACCGGTACGTTGCGGTTCAACAGGCCGGGTAAGAACACAAGTCGCAGGAGTACGGGGAAGCTGACGCATCCCGCTCGCCGTTTCAGAATCGCTATTGCAAGCCTGTCCTACGGCTTCTCCGCATCCGAACACACGCACACCATCTGCTTGCAACCGGGACAACCCTGGCCATACTTGGCATGGACCGCTTCGGTCAGGTTGATGCCAGCGACGTTGGCGATCGTGGCGAGCCACGCCAGCACATCCGCGAATTCTTTCGCGATCTCTTCCTTTGGCGATTCGCGCAGGGCGGCTGCGAGTTCGCCGATTTCTTCCATCAGCCACATAAACGTGCCCTCGACCCCGCGCGCTTCGTCCTTGCGGGAATACATGCGGTCGATCAGCTGCTGAAGTTCGTCGAGTGTCATTGGTCTACTTGCCCAATTCTTTTACGATATTGTCCGCGCCGTACACAACCTGCAAGGCTTCACGAATAGCGCTGGAGTGAACTGAAACGGAACGCGCTTGTTTGTCCGTGTATACATAATTGCCCGACAGCGATTGCACGTTGCCGTCGAAGATCAGACCGACAAGTTCGCCGTCTCGATTGACAACCGGGCTGCCTGAATTGCCGCCGATGATGTCGGCGGTGCTCACGAAGTTGAACGGCGTTGACTTGTTCAGCTTTGATTCAGCTTTCTTCCACGAAGCAGGCAGCACGTAATCGGCCTGACCCTGATGCAGCGTTTCATGTTCGAACGCGCCGCCGATGTTGGTCCATGCGGGTATCTGCTTGCCGTTCTGTTCGTAACCCTTCACCGGACCAAATGCCAATCGCAAGGTAAAGGTGGCATCCGGATACGATGACGTACCTTCCACAGCAAACCGGGCTTCGGCAATTTTGGCATAAGCCTGCTTGTCCAGTTCATCCAGCTCATCGGTGATTTTACGAAGACGACGAACCTCAGGGTTCACAATCTTCGCCAGTTGAATCATTGGATCATCACTGTTATTGATGGCCTCGATCCCGCCAGTGCCGATTTTCCTGCGGTTTTCAACGCTTACCAGATTCGTGCCGCTGATTAGTTCGGCGGCTCGGTCTGAAGGGCTCTTTCCAGCCAGAATCTGTTGGCTGACTTGATCATCGAAGCCACGTTGTTCCAGCGTCTTTGAAATCGAATCGGCCATCAGCACTTGTTCCAGATCTGTATAGATCGGAGCTTCTGAATACAGTTGCAGCAACAGCGATTCACGGCCCGCCTCTGCAAACTGCGGCAGGCGTTCTTCAGACGGCTTCTGATCTTCTTCTGCCATCTGAACCAGTTGCAGAGCGATGCCAAACAGATGTGAATTCACCGCCACGCCCGTGCTCAACAATCCTGCTCGCTTGGCTGACGTTTCCGTAATCGTCTTCCACGCAGATGCCAACGGCTTGAGTTTCGCGTCGGCTTCTATTGCAGCTAGCAACGCCGCTTCGGCAGCAGCCTTGTCGGACAGAACCTGCGGATCCTGCAAACCTGCCAGCATCCCCAGAAGTGCCTTGCGGGAATTCTGCACACCGAACAAATCATCTCGCGCCCGTCGCGTTTCTTCGGTGCCGCGAAGTCCGTATTGCTGCAGCAAAATCTCCTGACGTCGCAACCGATTCAACGTATTCGGCAATGCGGTATCACGTTGATATCGAATCGCATCCATCGTAAAGATGCGACTTGTGCGACCAGGATTGCCGGAAACAAACGCGACGTCATTTTCCTTCGGCCCGTTCTCGGACCATTTCAGGAAGTGTTCAATCTTCGCCGGTTTGTCATTCTCGTAAACTCGAAAAATGCACGCGTCGAGACAGTAGCGTGGATACTCAAAATTGTCTGCGTCACCGCCAAAGAATGCCGCCGCTGTTTCCGGGGCCCACACCAATCGCACGTCGGTATATTTCTTGTACTGATACAGATGATACTTGCCGCCGCCGTACAACGTGGTCACTGTGCTCTTGAGTCCGGATTCGTCGAGAGCCGCTTTTTCAATCTTCGCGATGATGGCTCGCCGAGCTGCAACGGCCTGTTCGGTCGTCATACTGTCCGTGACTGAACCTTTGACTTCCACCGTCACGTCTTTGATGTTCACCAGCTGATTGAGTTCCAGATCCGGCGCTTTAAGTTCCTGATCGGTGCTTTTCGCGTGGAACCCCACGTCCATGATGTTTCGTTCCGGCGTGGAGAGCTTGTAAAGCGTGTCCGAGCCGACATGATGATTCGTGAGTACCAGTCCACTGCTGGAAATAAACGACGACGATCCGCCGACGTTAAATCGAACGCTGGACTTCATCAAGTGCTCGGCCCATTCCGGTGTCGGTTCAAAACCGTAGCGTTCCTTGAGCAATTTCGCGGGCAGATCATTAAACAGCCACATGCCTTCATCGGCCTTGGCGTAACTTAAGGGCAACATGATGATTCCGGACAACAGTGACAGAATGGCAAGTGAGCGAGACATATGATCGGTCCATTGAATTCGAGCGGTGAGATCTAAGGCCGCAGCCTGATGCAGCAATTTACTCGACAAAGGCGGTGTAGTGAAAGTCACCGGCAGTAGGTCCTTTCTGCCGGAAAGGATTTTTCGAAACCGCCGCAAGGCTGCGACCTGCGCTGGAGTACAGGTTTAGCCTGCGTCCGCGCAGTTGTGATTGTGCCAGCGCACAGACGAAATCGCAGGAATCGCAGCAGCCTAAGAACCTGTCCGGAAACAAGTCCACGGATTTGTTTTTGGACAGGGACTGCCCCGGCTGGACTTCAACTGGCCGGGCATGCACGGTCATTCTGTCTTATTTTTCTGTCGCCGTTTTTCTGCCTTCATCTGCGTTTACATCACGACGTAAATGGTGTTGGCTTAGGTCTACGATATTTTTCCATGTGAGACACTGCCATGAAGGCAGGGATCGTGAGTATTGGAAAGAATAAACCGCTCCCGATAACGGCCGTCCAGCGCGCCAATTTGTATGTCTTGTCGAAATCACGACGCAGCCGAATTGAAATCCAGATCACGAATATGGCGACAAGCCCCATGATTACACATTGCAGGATCAGGAGTTTGAGACTGTCACTTCGGCGTGTCTTGTCGATAAGCTGGATGGCACTTGAGACAGGATAAAACGAGCCTGCCCACGCCATTCCGCGAAAACACTTGCAGGCGGACTCAAGCTGGTTGACCGCTGGTTCGGCTGCGGCAGAATCCTCTGGTGGGGCATACGGGTTTTGATTGTCGCTGGAAGAATCTACCATCGCGATTCCTGGGTACGTGATTACGTTATCGACGTCGTGTCATCTACGAATCACCGCGTTTGGGATTCTGCGCATCCGGACCTGATTTTCCCGACACCCGTTGTCGAATGGCCTTGAAGAATCCGGAAAATGACCGGCGGCTGGTGGAACTGACAGCCTGTTCGCGTGAGTGTCGCAGCAGGTCGGCCAGAAGTGCATCGGCGGTTGAATAACGGTCAGCCGGATGCTTTTCCAGGCAATTCAGAATGATGGTTTCCAGCCCACGCGGAAAATCGCGAACAATCGTGCGTGGTCGGACTGGACTGTCTTCCATGATCATCCGCGTGAGTTCATCACGATTCGAATGATCGAACACGGACCTCTGCAAGCACAGTTCATACAACGTCGCACCCATAGAATAAAGATCGCAGGCCGCCGTCTGTTGTCCCAGCAGTCGTTCGGGTGCCATGTACCGCAGCGTGCCCGCCACCGCGCTGCCGGTGGGTTTCGACCGACGTTCTTCGATCGGCTGCGAGAGACCAAAGTCCGTCACCCAGACTCGTCCTTCTGCGTCCAGAAGCACGTTTCCCGGCTTGATGTCGTTGTGCAGAATGCCGGCCGCGTGAGCAGCACGCAGCGCTTGCGTTGCCTGGACGCCTATCTTTGTAAAGCTATTCCATGAAGAACTTGTAATTCTGCGGCGTTTCGGATTTGCGGGGTCGGCTTCTGACATCATCTGAGCGACGGGAATAGCTTTCATTGCACCTGAGAGTCGCTGAGATTCCTGCCGCTGGATTTCTTCTGCGTAAACCACACCCTCCGTTTCCCGCAGTCGATCGATCACGCGATCAAGTCCGATGCCATTCACGAACTGCATGACGAAAAAGCAATATCCGTTTTCCTGACCATACCGAAACACGGGCACGATATTGCGATGTCGCAACTGAGCCGTGGTCCTCGCTTCGTGCTCAAACCGCGCGACCCATTCGGGAACGATGGAGACTCGCCACGGCAGAATCTTGACTGCGACCCGATGCTCGGACTGCAGATCACGCGCGTGAAACACAACGCCCATGCCGCCGCGACCCAGTTCGCCGATGAGTTCACAATTACCGATCCGCGTGAACGGAAATCGGTCCGGCATGTTGCGTCGGATCGACTGGCCCTCTTTGGCGATCCGAGCGTGTTCCAGCATGGCGAGCACAGGAAACACTTCTCGAATTCTTGTGGCATGCGGCGGAAATCTGCGAGCGTAAAGTTCTACGGAAGGCAGCTTTCCTGTCCTCAGTTCATCAACGAACTGCGATACCAGCAATTCGAACGGTTCCCTTGAACGCAGCGCATGAGAATCATCATTCGTGGGCAAGCCCAGCAAATGAAATTCAGTATCGCCATCGTCAGTGGGAGAAGGCTCATTCATCATGGCTTAACGACAGGCACGGCTTCCTTCGCCGGTTTCTCGTCAGAATCAAAGCGGCGATAGATCGGTAGGTGGCGATAATAGACTTCCAGTGTCAACAAACTGAGAGCGGTCTGATAGATGCGGCCTCCCGTGTTACCATGAGGATCAGTGACATCCCAGCTTCCCGCTCCGGGACCTTCTTTGATTTGCGTCGCCACAAGTTGATCACGCATGCGAACATTCCACTTGTCCCATAACTCGCCGTCCCAGTGATGCATCACCTGAGTTGCATAGTAGTTGAAGTAGATATCGTCTCGACTGGGTCCAAGCCCCGACAGGAACTCCACGCCCTGCTTCAACTGTGGTTTTTCTCGCTTCCAGCCGAGATACATACGGCACAACAAGCCAACGGCGGTCGTTGTGGGCCGTCCTTTTTGTGAATCCGTATATCCATAGTAAACTCCATCTTCCGCCTGCACTTTGTTCAAAAACTTCCTTGCATCGCTGAACGAATCCGGAGCGACCGCAATACCGCCAGCCTTCGCGCTCTGAAGCGCCATCACTTGCCAGCCGACGACGGATGTATCACCGGGAACTTCACGCGGTTGATAACGCCATCCGCCATCACTGCCCTGGGCTTTTTCAATGAACCGCGCGGCTTCCAATGCAAGGCGACGCAGATCGCGATCTTTAGGTTCCAGAGCTGACGCTTCACACAGACAAATTGTGGCCAGACCTTGAACGTACATGCCGGAATTGCCCTGATGGGCACCACGCATGTCGGCTGCACCCTGAGAACGGATGGCACTTTGACCCAGCCACGCCAAACCCTTCTGAACAGTTTCCTGATATTGCCCCGGAGTAACATGCGTATGACCCCCGCCTAACATGCACAGCAATGCCAGTGATGTGGCTCCGACATCTGTTGTGTTCATACTTCCTGGCGAGCCAGCTTCGCCGACATCGCCAAAACTCCATGAGCCATTCTTGCGTTGAATCGACCGCAGCCACTTGAGCCCAAGATTGACGGATTTTTCACTCTCCGCTGTGCCGCCGTATTTCTTTACCGCTGCCTGCCGACCCGCCGCAGAACGTCCGCCGAGGTCACCTTTCAGCACCGGGACATCACCCAGTTCGACAAGGTCCAACGGCATCCGCAACTCCGTGTCTTTCTGTGAGTCAAACTGTTCGCGATGCAGCCCCTTATCCAGTTCGGACACCATTTGCTTGACAGTACTGTCGAGCTCAAGATCCTTCATGCTCTCCGGCTGTACGACTTCGACAATTTCGACCGGTTCGTCGAGCTCTTCGTCATTGATCTGACCGCTGATGATCGCAATCACGCTATCGCGCGATTCCGGAGGCAACAACCAGATCGTCAACAACAACGCGAGAACCAGGTGAATCAGAAAACTAACCACACCGGTAATGATTTCACGCTTGCGGCGTTTGATTGAGCCCGGAAGTCCCTCGCGGAAGAATCGCCTGCCGGCGATGATCGCGGTACCAACTTTCCGAGCCCATGCTGGTGGTTTGCGGCGTTTTTTCTGGCCGCCGCGCTGTTCGACTTTTTGCAGTACGGATTTCTTTGGTGCAGATTCCGGAGGCGGCGGCGACATGGGCGCAGCGAGTTCCTCACATGGCTGCGATGCAGCCGCGCCAAGTTCATCCTGCCGTGTTTTGTCGCCTTCCGCCATCAGTTGATTCTACATTCTTCAGAGCAATTACCTCGCGTCCGCCTTTTGAAGTTGCGAGTTTGAATCTTCGGAACCCGAAACGTAAGTGAGGGATTGAGTTTAGGCAGTTCGGCTGCGTGCCGACGAATCCCTCGCTGACGCATCGGGTTATGATAATTCCCTTTCTTTTCCAACAATTCATCGCCTCGGGTTTCGACCTCAATGGCCTCGTACCATTGGCGAACCAGAACGCCGCATCCGATTATAACGCAAAATACGCTTCGCCATCGGGTGAGAATCCCGCAGAACACCGTGTTTACGTTTTTTGCCCTTCCCGCAGGAATCTAAACGGACAGAGTAGCATTCAGCAACACCGAACCGCAAAATCGGCAAATCCGGTTTATCCGGCCCTCAGTTGAATCTGTTCCCTGTGTCCGGTTGATCTCAAATGAACCCACAAGAACCCACGTCTGAAGATGCTCCAATAGAGTTCTGCAGGAACTTATTCCACGATGATTCAGTGCGATTATTCGAAACCAGCCGGTTCATCTTTGGTGCTTTGATCACAGTCAGCGTGTTCCTTGCCGCGCAAATTTGCCTGTGAGAACGGTTTTACACTTCGCTCCGTCATCATTGAGATGTTTTTCTGTCGCCGAAGTCGTGAGACTTCGGACCAACGACTGTCAGATCTCAGAACTCTCACGCGTCCGGCGGCATCGCAATCCAGACCGCGAGAGGTATATGTCGAGGTTGAGACACTGCGATTCATAGCGGTTTAGCGAGGGCGGTTTGCGGCAGGGACTGAAATCTGCCATAATCAATCACCGGTGAATAAGGTAGTTTCTCTACATGCTGAGCAAAGTTGCTTTCCGTATTTCCTGCAATTCACTGTTTTCCGCAAGGCTTCCCGTGGTCTCCCACAGTCGTTGAGGGCTCCCTTTTAAGTTAGCGGCTCGATTCCGTCAGCTGCAAACAAAAGGAACAAGATCCATGTCTGAAAAGTCTTCAGCCACTGGGCTCAGGATTACTATGATCAGTCTGCACGGGCTGATTCGAGTGAAAGATCCAGAGCTGGGGCGAGATGCCGATACCGGCGGACAAGTTCGATATGTGCTCGAACTTGCCAAAGAACTCGGGCTCCAAAAAAACGTTGGCCGTATCGAACTCATCACACGTCAGATCATCGACCCTCGAATCGACCCTCAGTACGGTCAGCTGGAAGAGCCAATCGGACAAAATGCAAAACTCGTGCGAATTCCGTTTGGCCCAAAGCGTTATTTGAAGAAGGAATCGCTGTGGCCATACATCGAATTTTTCATCGACCAGATGCTTGTGCATTTCCGGAAGCACGGTCTGCCGGACGTGATTCACGGCCACTACGCCGACGCCGGATTTGCAGGCGCGCAATTATCGCGGTTACTACACATCCCGTTTGTGTTCACAGGCCACTCTCTCGGTCGAGTCAAACGGCAGCGTATGTTGCTGGGGACAGACAATTTGTCAGCTCTGGAAAAGAGGTTTCGGTTTCAGACGCGAGTGGAAGCCGAAGAAATGGCACTCGAAACGGCTTCAATGGTGGTCACGAGCACAAATCAGGAAGTTCAACAGCAGTATGAACTTTACGATCACTATCAGCCTGATCGGATGGAAGTCATTCCACCTGGCGTCGATCTGAAATCATTTTGTCCCGCACCCTCGGAATGGCCGCCGCCATCAATCACCACAGAGCTCGGCTGGTTCCTGAAGAATCCCGAAAAGCCCATTATCCTGGCAATGTGCCGTCCGGATGAGCGTAAGAATCTGGAAACGCTCGTCAGAGTTTATGGCGAAAGCGAAGTGCTTCAGAAAACAGCGAATCTGGTCCTTGTGATGGGATCGCGTGACGACCTTCGTGAAATGCCAAAAGCCCAGCAGGCTGTTCTCAATAATGTCCTGTATCTGATCGACAGGTTCGATCTGTACGGACTCGTGGCGTATCCAAAATCACACATGCCAAATGACGTGGCAGATTTGTATCGACTGGCCGCACAGCAGCGCGGCGTGTTTGTGAATCCGGCGTTGACAGAACCTTTCGGCCTCACGCTGCTGGAAGCCGCTGCGAGTGGTTTGCCGGTCGTCGCGACCAACGATGGCGGTCCGATGGACATCATCGCGAACTGTCAGAACGGCTTGCTGATCGATCCGCTGGACAATGCAGCGATTGAAAAAGCATTGCTGCGAGTGCTGAACGAGCCGAAGCACTGGGACGAATGGTCGGCCAACGGAATTCGCGGGGCTCACGAATTCTACACGTGGAAAATGCACGCGGATCGGTATCTGCGAGACGTAGTCGATATCATCAAACACTCCGAAAAACCGGCGGCAATGGATCGAGCGAAAAGCCGCCAGCTTCCAGCATTTGATCGTCTGATCATCACCGATCTGGACAATACGCTGACCGGTGATGACAAATCGCTTGCTGAATTCCTCGATATTGTGAAGAACGCTGAAAACGTCGGCTTTGGAATTTCCACCGGTCGTACGATGGACAGCGCCCTGCGCCTGATGGAGAGTATGAATCTGCCTCGACCGGACGTGCTGTCCACAGACTGCGGTACCGGATTGCATTATGGGAAAAATCTGACACCCGATCTCACATGGCAAAAGCAGATTGGTGAAGCGTGGCAACCGGATGAAGTTCGTGAAGCGCTCGATCGAATTCCGGGCGTATTCCCGCAGGATGAAGAACATCAATCCCTCTACAAAGTGAGTTACGAAATTGATGCAGCTGTGGCTCCGAAGCAAGCCGCTATTCGCAAGTTGCTGCGAGAAGCCGGCCTGCGTGTGAAAGTCATCATTTCACTCGGAATGTATATGGACATCATTCCCGTTCGCGGCGGCAGCGGTTTGTGTCTGCGACACTTGCTCTGGAAATGGGGCTTCAGCCCTGAAAATGTGCTGGTCGCTGGAGACTCTGGTAATGACGCAGGTATGCTGCTGGGAAAAACGCTGGGAGTCGTTGTTAACAATCATGGCAACGAACTCGAATACCTGCGGAATCGGCCTCGCATCTATTTTGCCAACGCGTCTCACGCCGCTGGCATTCTGGAAGGCATCCACTACTATCAATTTCTGAACGACATTGTGATCCCCAATGACTGGACCGAATGACGAAGGTCGGGTCACTGACGTTGCCTTCGAGGCTCAGCTGACGCTGCAGAGAATTCTGCCGCGACTGGAGTCTGTCTGGCAGTCAGAACCGGACACTCATCTTCAACGTGAATTCCTGAATCGTCTGCAACGAAACTGGCCGGACCTGTTCGCCATCCTGCTGCAGTTGTACGGCAGGCGCTATGACTTTTTCTATCACATCGAACAGATTCTGCGCACCGCAGCTCAGGCCTTGCGAGACCGCCCGGAACCGCTGCAGGAACTCGATCAACAACGAATCAACGACACCACATGGTTTCAATCACAGGAACTCACGGGTGGTGCATTGTATGTGGACCTGTTCAGCGACAACCTTGGCCGTCTGCGCGAACATATCGGCTACTTTAAAGACCTTGGACTGTCGTATCTGCATCTCATGCCGCTGTTTGCCGTGCGACCCGGTGACAACGACGGCGGCTATGCGATCAGCAATTATCGTTCGGTCGATCCGCGACTGGGTACGATCGAAGACCTGCGACTGCTGGCTGATGATCTGCGAAAGGTCGGCATTTCACTGGTTCTGGATTTTGTGTTCAACCACACGTCCGAAGATCACGACTGGGCAAAACAAGCTCAGGCCGGCGTGGGTGAATATCAGCAGTTTTATCACATCTTTGCGGATCGACTGTGGCCGGATGGATATGAAAAAAACCTGCGAGAGATTTTTCCTACGGTGCGGCGCGGCAATTTCACATGGCACGACGGAATGCATGCGTGGGTCTGGACGACGTTCAACAGTTTTCAATGGGATTTGAATTATCGCAATCCCGCAGTGTTCCGCGCGATGGCGGAAGAGATGCTGTTCATCGCCAATACCGGTGTTGAAGTTTTGCGTCTGGACGCCGTTGCATTTATCTGGAAGCAGCTCGGAACCGGCTGCGAAAACCTGCCCGAAGCGCATTTGTTGATTCAGGCATTCAACCTGATGACTCGGATTTCCGCACCGGCATTGGCATTCTTGTCCGAAGCCATTGTGCATCCGGATGAGGTCATCAAATACATCTCGCCGAAAGAATGTCAGATTTCGTACAACCCGACACTTATGGCGCTGCTGTGGGAATCACTCGCGACGCGCCATGTGTCATTGCTGGTGCGCACGCTAAGTCATCGATACAAGCTGCCGGCCGGAACGGCGTGGGTCAATTATCTGCGCTGCCACGACGATGTCGGCTGGACGTTTGATGATGCAGATGCCGCCGCGATTGGCATCAACGGGTATGACCATCGCCGGTTTCTGAACAACTTTTATACCGGCCAGTATCCCGGCTCCTTTGCGCGGGGTGTTCCGTTTCAGCATAACACTGTCACCGGCGATATGCGAATTTCCGGAACGCTCGCATCGCTGGCCGGTTTGGAACAGGCGATCGAAAAAGATGACGAGACGCTGAAAGAACTGGCCATCCGTCGCATTCTGTTGTTGCACGGCATCACGCTTAGCATCGGCGGCATTCCGCTCATTTATCTGGGCGAAGAATGGGGCATGCTGAACGACTACGACTTTGTAAAAGATCCCGCGAAAGCCGGCGATACGCGCTGGGTTCATCGTCCGAAAATGAAGTGGGAATTTCTGGACGACCTGGATGATCGCATCCGATCGTCGGCGGGTTCAATTCGCAAACGCATCTATCGTTCACTGCAACGCATGATCGGACTCAGAAAATCCATGCCAGCCTTCTACGGGGCTCAGATGGAGTTATTCGATCCTGACAACGAACACGTTCTTGGCTTCGTCCGTTCCCATGCTGGCAGTCGAGTCGTCGTGATGGCCAACTTCACCGAAGAACCCTGCATTGTCTCCGGCAACCATCTCCGCACCGCCGGCCTCGGTCGCTTCTTCCGCGACGCGATTACGTCGGAAGATCTACCCACGTCCGAAGACCTGCAGCTGGAGGCGTATCAGATCCTGTGGCTGCAGCGAATTTGAACTCTGAACGTCGGCGAGCAGCATGCGTCAGCTTGCCGGTACGATTCAGCGACGGGATAACCGGGGTTTAGTCGGGAATGTTTCAGCGCCGGGTGGCCGGGGTTTCGGGCTGGCGCCCTCCAACCCCAGCCAGCCATTTGAGTGCAAACGACCGCCTGTTGCGGTATCATGCCCGCCGCCAGGTTTACACATTTCTCAGGATGTGCTGTCTCAACATTTTTTCGAGAGGATTTTATCCATGTCAGTATCTCGCCAAGCCACCCGTCGTAACTTTCTTCAGGGAGTCGCCGCTGTCGGAGCTGCAGCGGTTTTCGCTCCATCGACGAACCGAGCCTTCGGTTATCTGTCGCCCAACGAACGACCTGTCTTTGCCACAATTGGACTGCGAAATCAGGGTTGGTCAATTACCAGCAAGTCGTTTCAGTTTGCTGATTTTGCAGCACTCGTCGATGTAGATGCCAACGTACTTGGGGCGAACGTCGAGAAAACCGAAAAGGCTCAGAAGAAGAAACCAGACTCCTACGCCGACTATCGCAAAGTTCTTGATCGTAGAGATATTGATGCCGTGATGATCGCGACGCCCGATCACTGGCATACCAAGATCGCCGTGGAAGCGATGCTCGCGGGCAAAGACGTCTACTGCGAAAAGCCGCTGACACTGACCATCGCTGAAGGCAAGTTGATTGAAAAGATGGTGAAGCAAACTGGTCGAGTCTTCCAGGTTGGCACGATGCAGCGCACGGAATCCGATCTGCGATTTCTTCAGGCAGTCGCAATCGTGCAGAATGGCCGCATCGGCAAAGTTCAACGAGTCACCTGCGGCATCAACGGGATGGAAGCGTCGCCCGTGATTCCGGTCGCTCCAGTACCAGAAGGACTTGACTGGGAAACATGGATTGGTCCAGCCGAGAAAGTCGATTACCGAGCCTTACCGGAACTTCGCGAAGGATACGGCGGCGGCGTGCCGTTGTTCAGCAACTGTCACTATTCATTCCGCAACTGGCATGAATACTCAGGCGGAAAACTCACCGACTGGGGCGCTCATCACGTTGATATCGCGTGCTGGGCTCTCGGCGCAACCGACACTGGCCCGAGCAAAATCACACCGCTGGAATTCAAACTGCCGGTTGAATACAAGGACGGGCAGCCAGTGGTTCATGATCAGTACAACGCCGCCACCAGCTTCAAGATCAAAGTCGACATGCCCAACAATGTCGAAATGATCATCACCAGCGAAGGCGACAACGGCATTCTGTTCGAAGGCACCGAAGGTCGCTTCTTCGTCAATCGAGGCAAAATTGTCGGCGCACCTGTGGAAGCTCTTAAGGATAATCCACTGCCAGAAGGTGCCATCGAAAAAGTCTACGGCGGCCCGGTCAGTGCGAACCACACCGCCAACTTCACAGAAGCGATGAAGTCCCGCAAGCAACCGATTTCCGACGTGTGGTCTCACAACCGCATGCTAGAAATCTGCCACCTCTCAAACATCGCGATGCGTTTGAATCGTCCACTGAGCTGGGACGCCGCCAAACGAGAAATCACCGGCGACGATCAGGCGAATTCATTCCTGTCGCGAGAAAACCGCAAGGGGTATGAGATCAATATGTAGGTTGATTCGTGGCTAAACGCGGGATCCAAATGTGTGGCCGGGGCTGGACTGAGCGTATGCGAAGGAAGCCCCGGCGTTGATTTGTGCTCAAACTCAGAGTATCGCCAACCTTGTACCCGTGGTATGTCACAACTCCCATTCGGCGCTGTAACCTTGGTACAGGTATTTTTCATGTTCGGCGTCATTTTCATCGGTTGAAAGGGTGCAACCATTGAAAAACATAGATCCGTACCTGTCCCACATGTCGGAGAATTGTGCATGTAGGCTCGGAGTCCGAAGAACATGTTTCTTGAAATCCTCAATACTCGCCTCGAACTCGGCGTGAAGTAGCAGAATATCGACCACGTACCATTCGTCCTTCTTTAGCTCGACGACGAGGTCATCCGGTTGATGAAAATCGGCCTTTATTCCGTAACAGACTTCTCCAGTGTTTTTCTTCCGATCGCGCATTCCAAATGAGTGCATTAGAGAATTCCGAAGCCCATACACATGAGTGGAGACATCAGGTGAAACGTTCCCAGACGGGAAGAACTTCGCAACGTAGTTTTTGAATCGGTCGCCCACTTTTCCGGTGTCTGACTCGTAGAACTTTGCAAGGAGGTCAATTCCGCAAAACACAGTCATTGCTCCAGGAAACAGGACAACCGTCGTTTCACTGCCACCTTGAGGATTGCAACCGTAACACTTCCACGCATCTTTTCGCAACAAGTACAGAGTACTAAAATCGCCGGGCACCTGGCTGGGTGAATGAGGGTCTTTAAAGAACAGTTCAATCTTGTCGTACACGTCAAGTGGCTTCGAAGTCATTACGATTGATATCCAAATCATTGAGTATGAGCGTAGATGAATGGCACAGTGACATTTCTACTTTGTCGCCGCTGAATTAGCGACATTGTATCGCGCACTAGAAAACTTGGCAGGGGTGGCTTTAGTTAAGCAAATCGGCAGGGTGGCCGGGGTTGAAGCGCAGCGAAACCCCGGCGTTCTATAACGTGGCACATTGAACCCGCCGGGGCTTCCTTCGCTACGCTTCGTCCAGCCCCCGCCACGCGACTTGCCTGCAATTTGGCGAACGTACTTGAAAGTCGCGGACCCTCAAGGACAATGCAACTATTCGAACGTACTCGTTTCGAATCAAAGACCCTCTGGATTGTGAACACCATGGCCATATTGATCACACGGGAAGAAGCTCAGGCCAAACTCAAGGATCTTGTGCATCAGCTTATGCCGGGGGGATGAGATCATCACTCCAGAGAACCAGCTGCCAGTTGCCACATTGATGTGCCAAACCCGCGTCGTGGCGAGGAGTGAATTGAATACATGACAACAGCCCGTAGTACACATCCTGTTTTGCTCGCGACGGATCTTGATGGTACGTTGATTCCGTTGGCTGGCGATTCTGAGCACCATCAGGCACTGACACTGCTGACAGATTTACTAAAACGACATGAGATGTCGCTGGCCTTCGTGACAGGTCGCCACTTCGCATCGGTGCAGAACGCCATCAGGGAACATCAGTTGCCACTTCCCGATTGGATTTTATGCGACGTCGGAACCTCGGCCTATGTACGATGTGCCGATGGTAAGTTTCGTCACGTTGATCGATATGCTCAGACACTGCACGAGATCACGGGTGGCGTTGAGCAGCAATCTTTGCTCGCTCTGGCAGCTACCATTCCAAATTTGCGGCTGCAGGAACCGGAAAAAAAATCAACGTTCAAGATCAGCTTTTACGCATCGCCGGAATGTCTCGATGAAGTCGTCTCGCAGATTGACGAGCAACTGATTGCCCTGAATGCACCCTACCAGATTATCAGCAGCATCGATCCGTTTACGAACGATGGGCTGATCGATCTGCTGCCGACAGGCGTCACCAAGGCGTTTGCTTTGGCATGGCTTTGTCGTGAGTCCGCATTGGCGCAGCGATCTGTGATTTTTGCCGGTGATTCAGGAAACGACCTGGCGGCTTTCAATGCAGGTTACAACACGGTCATCGTTGGGAATGCGGCGACTTCAATTGTGGAACAGGTCCAGGAAGCTCATCGCAGGGCTGGCTGGTCAAATCGCCTGTATCACGCGGCGCAGCAGGCTACCAGCGGGGTGCTGGAGGGCGTTCAGCATTTTCTTTCAAGAATTGCGATGTAACTCGGAATCAGCATCTGTAAGATCCTTTCTGGTCCAAAAATCGACTAGACCGCTCACATCAAACCCGCCCGAATCCATCCGCGCTGTTCTATTATGCTCTCGCCCTTGCGTTTCACATCGTTCCTAATCGTGCTGTCACTGTTGACTTACTTTGCGTTGAGTCCGTCGTTAGCAAGCGCGGGATGTCTATCCTGTAATGAACTGAACGATGAAGCTGCTGACGTTCAGACGTATCAGCAATTCTTAAAGGTGCTGCTCGGCAATCCACGATTCGGCACGGCATGGGACCGTGTTTATGAGTTTCATTCCAATCGCGGCACACTGCAGGTTTTTCATGATGCGTTAGCCGATGTGGCGAAGTTGCCGGAACTTAAAGCCGTTGACGGGGCCAAAGACAATGGCGCCAAAACAGATGGTGTGATTCCGCCATTCACGACGCCACCAGATCCCGGCAAGGCAGCGGTGCTCGCAGGCATGCTGGACCTTCAACATGTTCAGGGACCAGCTGCAGTCGCAGCGTTTGAAAAAGCTGTGAAGCTCCGCCCGGAGGACGCGATTGTCAACTGGTATCTGGGCAAATCGCTCGTGATGAACCGGCAGCTCGATGCGGCTCCAGCGGCGTTTGAAAAAGCGATCGCGTGTCGGCCTGCGAAGACCGATCTGCTGGAAATCTACAAGGAACTGGCTCGCACGCTGCAACGGTCTCAACAGGATGCGAAGGCACTCGCGGCGTGGCAACAACTGGAGAACCTGTTTCCCGGCGATCTGCGAGTCAAAGAACAAATCGCCACTGCGTTGGCTCAGGACGGTCGCTGGCAGGATGCGTTGGTGCGTTATGAAGCGATGGCGAAGGAATCGAAAAATCCCGATCAGCGAGTCCAGACGAATCTGTCTGCCAGCGATTTAATGATTCAGCTTGGCCGACCGCAGGATGCGATCAAGCTGCTGGAAACGCAGTTGGGAATGCTCGATGCTGACAGTTGGCTGTACAAAGAAATCCGACGCCGCATCGAAGCCACGTTTCGGGGTCGTGATGATTTGCCGGGGCTGGTGGCGTACTACGAAAATTGGATCAAACAAAATTCCGAAGACGTCGATGCGATGGCTCGGCTGGGTCGCACATTATCGTTGCAGAATCAAACGGCGGACGCAGCCGCGTGGTACCGCAAGGCGATTGAGCTGGCTCCGACGAACGTTGCACTTCGTGAATCGCTGATCGAACAACTGGTGCGAGACAATCGCCTTTCCGACGCGATTGTTCAGTATGAGCAAATGTCGAAGTTTGATGCGGCCAATCTGGATCACATCGAAGCGTGGGGCCAGTTGTATTTATCGAACAAAGAATTGCCGGTGGACGAACGCAAAGTAAAAGCGGCTGCCGTTTGGGAACGTTTGCTTTCGAACCGTACTGAAGATTCCGTAACGATCGCGCGACTGGCGGCATTGTTGCGACGAGCCGAATTGCGTGACCGAGCGATCGCGTTGTATCAATCGGCGATTGAAAACTCTCCCAACGATCCGCAGTTTCGCGAGTACCTTGGTGAGTATCTGCATCAGCTTCAGCGAACCGATGAAGCGGTAGTTGTTTGGAACGAGATCGCAGCGGGGGATCGACGGTCGAAGGCGAATCTGATTCGTCTGGCCGAGGTCCTGAATCGCTTTGGCCAGATTGAGCCTGCACTGGCAGCGATGCGTGATGCGTGTGAGATGAATCCTGATCCGGCGGAGCGGATTCAATTTGCAGAAATGTTGCGAGAAGCTGCAGGCCCGACTGAAGTTCCGGCGAATCCGCAGCAGGTTGCTCAGTCTGGCCTACATGACTTCTACACCGAAGCTTTTGAACAGCTCGACCTTGCAGAGGAATCGGCGGAGACGTCGGACGAACGTCAACAGATTCTCCGTGAGCGAATCAAAACGCTCATCGCCGCCGGGAAGCTCGACGAACAAACGAATCTGCTGGCGACAGAACTTAATGCCGGCACTGATTTCAAAAGCGACACTGATTTCAAAAGCGACACGGATATCAAAAGCGACACACAGGTCACCGCCGAACGCTGGCGAACGCTGGCTTTGTATCAGGACGCGGCCGACAAGCTCAACGAGGCCACAGCTTCGGCGATGAAGGTTGTCGATCTCGCACCGCAATCGATCTCGGGGTGGGCCATCCTCGCCGATCTCTACGAACGCACGGGGAGACTTGGCGATGCCGTCGATGCGATGAAAAAACTGGCCGCGCTC
>Ga0105046_10006317_pt1 | contig 18692 bp, 15 predicted proteins | sample MAT03_FD_78385 | JGI IMG/M metagenome (GOLD analysis project Ga0105046, IMG submission 78385) | Freshwater microbial communities from Lake Fryxell liftoff mats and glacier meltwater in Antarctica - MAT-03 (megahit assembly) | ecosystem: Environmental > Aquatic > Freshwater > Ice > Liftoff...
GGCGATGATCGCCGTGGCGGGGGCGGCGGGCGTGACGATCGACGCGGCGGCGGGCCGGCGCTGGCGTACACCGACGCACCCGACAAGGCCGACAAGGGCAGGGGTCTCGGCAGCCTCGGTGAGCTTCTCATGAAGGCGCTCAAGAAGGACAAATGACGTCCCGACCCGGGCTCTGGTGGATGGTGGCCGTCGCGCTTGGAAGCGGCGGCTGCATCGACTGGCTCGAGGTCGACGATGGTGAGCCCGAGTATCAGCTGCCGGTCGGCGAGCCGCTGGTGCTGCCGAACGAGCCGCCGCTGCTCGATGCACCCGGGCCGCTCGTCCCGCGCTCGCCAGGGCTGCGGGTGCCGCTGGCCGGGTACTGGACACGGGTGCGGCTCGATGCGCTCGACCTGCTGTTTCCGTTCTCGTGGGTGTCGCTGACCTCGGCGAAGCGCGGGTCGGGACCCGAGTGCGAGACGCTTGGACTCGCCACCGCGCCGGCGCGGCAGTGCAATTCGGCTGTGCTGTTGCGGCTCGAGGGGTCGACCTCGCAGGGTGACGAACCGTCGGAGATCGGCGCGCAGGGGGTCACAGGCTTTCGCGCGGTCATCCCGATCACACTCCCACCTGGCACTGATGTATCGGTCATCCGCGACGGCTTCGAGCTGCCGGAGAAGGCGCTCGCGAGCGCGACCATGGCGCTGCGCACGTCGGCCCAGGATCTCTGGCTCATCACGCCGACGCGGCTGCGCTTCGATCGGGTGGCACATGGCATCATCACCGGCAGCCTCGAAGGGGAAGCCCGGCGTGGCGCCAAAGGGCAACGGGTGCGGCGGTTCGCGGCTGCGTTCATCGCGCTGAGGGCGCCGGACGAGGACCCGGACTTCGTGGCGCCGGACACCTTCGCGCCGCCCGGCCTGGGTGGACCCGGGGCGCCCGGCAACTGACGCTCTGCGTTTGGCGCTGCTCTCTCGAGGTCGATGACGCGGCGCGTCAGCGAAGCTCGCCGAGGCGCATCGGGCTGTGTATAGTCCGGCGCGCACGGAGCGTGGGGGGCAGGATGAGCAAGGGCAACGGGAGTGAGAACGAGCTGCTCGAGCTGACGCGGCAAGCGTTCATCGCGGCGGCGGAGCTTACGACGGCGATGACCACGACGCTCGCGAACGCGGTGTCGGAGCGCGGCACGCTCGACGAGGCGAAGCTCGATGCACGCCAGAGCGACGCGTACTGGCTGTCGGTGACGTTGTCGCGGTTGCAGGCGGCGCGTTCCATCATCGGGTTCGCGGCGCGCCGTGAGACGCCGCTGGCGATCGCCCAGGCGCGCTTGTTTGTTGCTGAAATCGTACAGGATCTGGCGGGCGAGCTGGCATTCAAGGCGCCGACCTGGGGCATCACGCGTGAGGTGGTGCAGGCCGCGCTGTTCAATGAGACGATCGTCGGCTTTCTCGAGACGACGCTGAGCGCGACCTTCTATCAGGAGGTTGGCGAGCTGGTGGTGCGCGAGACGTCGACCGAGTTCGGGCTCGACCAGGAGCGCGAGCTCATCCGTCAGCAGTTCCGCCGCTTCACCGAGCAGAAGGTGATCCCGGTCGCGCAGCGGGTGCACCGCAAAGACGAATTGATCCCCAAGGAGATCATCAACGCCGTCGCCGAGCTCGGCTGCTTCGGCCTGTCGATCCCCGAGCGCTATGGCGGTTTGCAGCCCGACGACCGGCACGACAATCTCGGCATGTGCGTCGTCACCGAAGAGCTCTCGCGCGGGTCGTTGGGGGTGGCCGGCAGCCTCATCACGCGCCCGGAGATCTTGTCGAAGGCGCTCCTGAAGGGCGGCACCGACGAGCAGAAGGAGACCTGGCTGCCGGCGCTGGCGTCGGGCGAGAAGCTCTGCGCGGTGGCGGTCACCGAGCCCGACTATGGGTCGGACGTCGCCGGTCTGAGGGTGTCGGCGACCCCGGTCGAGGACGGTTGGGTCATCAACGGGCAGAAGACCTGGTGCACGTTCGCCGGGCTCGCGGACGTGTTGATGGTGCTCGCGCGCTCGGACACCGACGTGAAGAAGGGGCATCGCGGGTTGACGATCTTCCTCGTCGAGAAGCCGCGCTTTGAGGGCCACGACTTCGAGTGGACGCAACCGGCGCATGGCAATCGGCCGGTTGGGAAAATCACCGCGCGGGCGATCGACACGATCGGCTACCGCGGCATGCACAGCTTCGACCTCTTCTTCGAGGACTACTTCGTGCCCGAGCACAACGTGCTGGGCGGCCTCGGCGGCATCGGCAAGGGCTTTTACTACCAGATGGAGGGTTTCGCCGGGGGGCGCCTCCAGACGGCGGCGCGGGCGAGCGGCCTGATGCAGGCGGCGCTCGAGGCGGCGGTGCGCTACACGAAGGAGCGCAAAGTGTTCGGCGTGCCGATCGCCAGCTATCAGTTGACCAAATGGAAGCTCGCGAAGATGTCGACGTTGACCCAGGTCGCGCGCCAGTTCACGTACGATGTCGCTGGCTTGCTCGATGCCGGCAAGGGCCAGACCGAGGCGTCGATGGTGAAGCTCTGGGCGAGCAAGCAGGCCGAGTGGGTGGCACGCGAGGCGATGCAGCTGCATGGCGGCATGGGCTACGCCGAGGAGTACGACGTGAGCCGTTACTTCCTCGATGCGCGTGTGTTCTCGATCTTCGAGGGCGCCGAAGAGGTGCTCGCGCTCAAGGTCGTGGCGCGGCAGGTGCTGACGCGTTTCCTCGACGAGCGCAAGGCGTCGGTCTCCGCCCAGGCGTGAGCTGAAAACATATAGGCATTTGCAAGCGGAGCGGGCGATGGAAGAGCTGGTCAAGCAGAAGGGCAAGTCGCTGGTGTTCGAAGTTGGCGGCTACGTGGCGCACGCGGCCGAAGTGCCGGTCGCGTTCGATCGGGTCGTGCGACGCAGCTACGGGCACTACCTCGAGGACTTCGGGCCCGGCACGGTGTTCGTGCACCCACGCGGCGTGACCCTCGATCGTGGCGCGATGCTCGCGTATGCGCGCACATTCATGGAGGCGAATCCGCTCTACCTGAATGAGGAGTTTGCCAAGGCGCATGGCTATGAATCGCTGCCGGCGGCGCCGCATATGGTGATGAATCTGGCGCTGTCGCTCGGGGTGCAGAACGACTCCGAGAAGGCGATAGCCAACCTCGGCTATTGGGATGTGCGCTTCCTCCGGCCGGTCTACGCGGGCGACACGCTGACCGGCAAGACGCGGGTGGTCGAGCGCAAGGATCGCGGCGCCGACAAGCCCGGCATCATCACGGTCGAGACCCTCGCCGCGAACCAGGACGGGCGCGTCGTCATTCAATATCGGCGCAAGATCATGGTGCCGCGACGTGGGGCCGAGCCGATCATCGATGCGACCAGCGATGCGACCAGCGATGCGACCAGCGATGCGACCAGCGATACCCTCGATGGGAGTGCCGCGGGGCCGGAAGGGCAGGCTGAGTTCGGCTGGCACGAGACGCCGAAGCTGCATGTGCCGTTCGTGCGCGGGGCCAAAGGGTCGGGGCTGACGTCGGCCGACTCGGCGCTCGGCGCCTTCGAGGCGGGGCAGATCTGGCTGCACGGCAATGGGCGAACGGTCACCGATGAGCACTTCGGTTGGACCTACCAGGTGATGAACACCCATCCGCTGCATTTCGACCGCCTCTATTCGCAGGGCCTTACGGGCGCGATGTCGGGGGAGCCGATCGTCTATGGCGGGCTCGCGTTCGCGTGGCTGCTCGGGCTCGCGAGCCGCGATGTCAGCGAGAACGCGGTCTGGGAGCTGGGCTTTCACGCGGGCTTCCACACGCAGCCGCTGGTCGCGGGCGATACGCTCTATGCGCTGACCCGCGTGCTTTCAGTCGAGCCCTCGGAGTCGGAGCGGGTCGGGGTGGTGCGCATGCAGCTCATCGGGTTGAAGAACCTGCGTCCGAACGCGGCGCTCGAGAAGTACGGCGCCGATTTGTTCATCGCCGAGGACAGCAAGAAGGCACTCGGCAAGGACAAGATCAGCGAGAAGGTGTTCGAGATCGAGCGGTCGCTGCTCATCCGGGTCGACCCGGCATGAAGCCCAAGCACATCCAGATCCGCATCGAGCAGTGCCTGTCGCTGGCCAAGGCGAGCAACTGTCCGCGCCGGAAATTCGGGGCGTTGTTGTTGGACCCGAACCGCAACGTCATCCTGATGGATGGGTATAACGGCGGACCGCGCGGCGGCGCTGGCGACCTGTGTGGTGGCGACGTGTGCCTGCGCGACAGCATGGGCGTGAAGTCCGGCACACGCATGGAGATCGGTTGCCATCACGCCGAGATGAACGTCGTGTGCAACTCGGCCGCGAGCGGGGTCGCAACGCGCGGCGCCTGGCTCATCGTGACGGGCGAGCCGTGCATGATGTGCGCAAAGATGATCCATCACGCCGGCATCACCCGCGTCATCGTGGTGACGAAGGGCTATGCCGGCGACAATGGCATCGAGTACCTGAAGGCCCACGGGGTGGAGATCCAGGAGGTCGATGGACCCCAGGATCCGCGTCTGGCGGAGGCTGGCTGAAGGTCGCCCGAGCGCGGACCAGTGTCAGCCGCTGTTCTGGGCGGCGCGGTAACGGCGTGCCTGCGCGAAGCCGATGTACAGGAACGTCGTCGTGGTCGCGTAGAGCAGCAGCGAGATGATCGTCACGATGTTCGGGCGCATCAACGTGAGGCCGATCAGGCCGAGCAACGTCATCACCGAGAACACGATAGCGTTGGCGAGGATTACTCCCGGCTTGATGGTGCATCCGATCGAGCCGAGCACGACCCCGGTCACGCCGATGAGGGCGGCGATGACGCCCATCAGAATGGCCTCGTCACGGCGGCCTTCGGACATGATGATCACACCGCCGATCAGCGCGAGCGCGCCGACCACGATGGAGAGGATAGACCCAGTCAGAGCAAGGCCTTTAGGAGCGGGAACGGGCATGTTGCGAATCTCCGTGACGGTGGATGGTGTGCCAGAAAGCCCGCGGACCTTAGCACGGTCGTCTTGGAGAACAAGTGCCGCCGTGAAGCCGGCTGCGCTTGGAACGTTCGGAAAGAATAGGCCTCATTCGATGAAGCTGTTCAGCTCGAAGCTGTTGAGTTGGAGCAGCGCATCGGTTTTCGTATCGATAAAGGTTATCCAGCCGGTCGGGTTGTCGAGGCCGATGGCGACCTTGTCGAGGGTCGGCATGGCGCCGACGAAGACCGGCCGGTCGGGGACGATGTAGGCGATGACCGCGAATGAGCGGGTCTTTACGCGCTGGACCTCATGGGCGGCGCCGAGTGGATCGGGCAGGAGCACGAACAGCTCGCTCCCGTCGCGGGTGAAGGTGACGCCAGTGACGGGTTGGGCGGTGACCACGAGCTTGGCGTAGCCGGTCGCGAGATCGAGCAGCGAGTAGGCGTTGCGTTGGCCGAGGTCGCCGCTGCCCGAAGCGCGGCGATGAAGGAGGGCCGCCATTTTGCCATCGGGTGAAGCGATGACCGCCTCGAGCTCTTTCACAGTCGGTTGGATGACCGCCTGGCCGCTGACGATGTCGAGCATGCCGACCGCCATCACGCCGGGCGAGGTCGTATAGAGCAGCGCATGGCGTTCGTCCGAGGTGATGACGGTCGAGCCGAAGGGCGCACCCGAGGTCGCGTAGCGCACGAACGGATTGACAGGCACGGGCTGCTCGCCCAGTGGCACGTTCGGGTCGGGCGCGGGCGCGGTCCAGGTGAACGCGTCGGGCACCGTGACGAGGGCCACCTGCTGGGCCGTGCGCAGCGGGATGACCGCGGTCGTGCCGTCGGCGGTGAGGTCGAGATCCGATGGATAGTCGGGCAGTGGGAGTTGCGTGAGCGCGCCCGATTGGAGGTCGACCCACATCACGGCCTGATGGTTCAGGTTGCGCACGAGCGCGAAGCGGCCCGCGGGAGTCGGCGTGATCTCGCGGTCGAGCGGGGCCTCGAAGGCGTTGGGGCTGGTCGGGACCGGCGGCAGGAAGGTGTCGCCCGTGAGGTCGGCGAGACGCAGACCGGAGAGGCCGTCTTCGCAGACAATGAGTGCCAGACGGTCGCTGTCCGCGAACAACACCGCTTCGGGGCGGAAGCCGACGGCGAGGTTGAAGGCCTCCGGTTGGGGGGTGAGACGGACCGCGGTGACATCCTGGAGGCTGCCGTAAGTGGCGCCCTGGGAGGTGGTCGCAAAGAACGCGAACGCGGTCGAACCGTCGGGGGCGAGCACCAGGCGGTTGGCGCCAGGCGTGACATCGAGGGTCTCGACGCTGAACGGGACGGCGGGCGGAGCGCCGCCCTGGGCTGGGTTCGGGCGCACGATTGACAGGTCGCTGGAGCCTTCGTTCAGGACGACGGCGCCAGCGTCGCCGGGCAGCGCGCGCACGAGCGTTGGGGTGACGCCGACCTCGACGAGGTGCACGGCGAGCGTGCGCGCGTCGACGACGACGAGTGCGTCGAGCGCGGCCGACGGGATGTACAGGAAGGTGTCGCCGGCCTCGGGCGTGCGCAGATCGAAGTCGACTTCCGCTTCGGGCGGAGGTGGCGGCGGGGTCGTGTCGGGGGCGGAGGTCTCGGCGGTCGGGCCGGTCTCGGAGGTCGACCCGGAGTCCTGGGGCGAGCTGGTGTCGGCGTCCTGCCAGTTGCCGACGTCGCTGAAGGAGGCGCTGTCGGTCATGTCACCGCAGGCGGAGGTGAGGGCGAGAGCGAGAGCGAGGGCGAGGGCGAGGGCGAAGGCGAGGGTGAGGGCGAGCGCGGGCGGGTGGGAGGCGCGTTGGGAGGCGCGTTGGGAGGCGCGTTGGAAGGGGTGTTTCATCGGGTGCCTTCGAGTGTGGGGGGGCGGTTTTTGAGGGTCGCGTGCCGGAAGTGGCGGTGCGTCAGAAGATGACTGCGAGGTTGGCGCCGAAGACGACGCCGGACAGGTTGAGGCTGCCGAGGTCGAGCGGGCTGACCTGGCTCGCGGGCGCTTCCAAGCTGAGGCGTAGACCATCGGCGTGGTGGTTCGTGCGGGCAGCAAAGCCGACGAAGAGGCGGAAGTCGATGTCGAAGAGGTCGACGTCGGCCTTGGCCGAGGCGACGAGCTTCGGCACGACGCCGAAGCCCCACGCCGAGGTCGTCGCGGTGGTGCCGGCGATGGCGAGGTCGAAGTCGGTGTGCAACGCCTCGAGGTCGACCTCGAAGTGGAGGTCGACGACCGGATCCAGGCCGAGCGAGTAGCGTGCGCCGACGACCAGCGCGTCGCCGGAGGTGTCGAGCGTGTAGCCGCGGTCGGCCCGCGAGAGGGCGGTGATGTCGCGCCAGCCGAGCAGCAGGGTGAGGTCGTCGACTGGGCTCCAGCCGATACGCAGGCCGGGGGTGAAGGCGATGCTGTCGTCGGTAGTTGCGCTGACGGTGCCGCTCACGAGGGCGAGGGCTTCGGAGGTGAGCGAGAGCTCGAGGTCGCCGGCTTTGGCGTGGGCGGGCGTGTGCGCGAGGGCGAGGGCGAGGGCGAGGGCGAGGGCGAGGGTGCTGTCGTTCATGGTGGGACCTCGGGTCAGCGGTTGAAGAGGCGATCGAGGAGGAAGCCGGAGACCACTCGGGTCGTGTCGTCGGCGGTGGCGAAGGCGGGCCAGAGGGTCACGCGACCGCCTTCGCGGTAGCTCACGGCGGACACGGTCGTGACGCCGGGCAGGACCGCCAACGCGTCGGCGCCATCGGGCACGCGGGCAACCTCGGGGTGCAGCGAGGCGAGGTCGACCGAGACGAGGAAGTCATCGAAGCCAAGCCGCGTGAGGAGGAACAGCCGATCGAGCCCTTGCGAGAGCTGCAGCGCGACTACGTGGCCGGTGCGGCCAAAGCCGGTCACGCGCGAGCTGGTGGCGTCGATGACCGAGACGCCTTCGTCTTCGCTCGCATGTAGGGCGATGAAGCGTGAGGTCGCGGGGATCGGTATGAGCGTCGAGAAGGCGTCGCGCGCGGTGCGGGATTCGAATGCCTTGTTGGCGCCGGCGGCCATGCGGTCGAGGTCGACGACGTGGAACGTATAGCCGTTGTGCGACGACCAGGTGAGTGCCATCGGGGCGCCGGCCTCGCCATCGAAGAGCAGGAGTCGGTCGACGCCGGCCTGCACGGTGAGCGTCTTGCCGGTCGCGGTCGCGATGTCGGTGAGCGTGAGCGTGCCGGCCGCGGGGCTGGTCGTCAGCGTGTAGAGTGCACGCGCGGCGGTCGGCCCGAGCGCCACGAGCGTCGCGGCGCCGCCGGGGGAAACGCCGGCCAGCTGCGAGAGGCGCACGTCGAAGTCGGCGCCGTCGGCTTCGGAAATGGCCGTGGGCACGACGGCCAACGCGTAGACCGAGTTCGCTTCTTCGGTCGAGACGATCGCCCAGAGCGTCGCGGTGTCGGTGGCGAAGACGACGCCAGTCGGGGTGCGGTTGCCGCCGGTCGTGAGCGACACGAGGGGCACCGAGCGCTCGGCCATCGCCGGGTCGTCGAGGGCCATGACGGCGACGTGCTCCTCCGAGAGCACGAAGGCGAAGCGGCGGTCGCCGACGCGTGGGGAGATCTTGATTTGCAGCGGTGCGCCGCCGAGCGAGGCTAGCGTGCGGCGGGTGACGGGCGTCGGCGCCGCGGGCGCGAGGTCGACGACAGCGATTTCGTTCTCGTTGTGGAAGACCGCGTTGGCGGTGCCCGGCGGGTAATAGGCGATCGCGATGTCGCCGTCGGGTGACAGCGCCAAGCCTTCGAAGGGTGCGCCAAGCGCCACGCTGCGAGGGTCCCCTGCTCCGATCGAGTCCGATGAATCAGTCGCCACGATGGCGAGCGTGCGGTCTTCGCGCGACAGCACCAGCGCGGTGCTCGCGTTCGGGGCAGCTACGATGAGGCTCGGGGCACCAGCGAGCGGCACGCGCCGGGTCGCGACGAGCGCGCCGTCGGCGAGGTCCAGGATGACGAGCGCGTTGGCGTCCGCGTCGCCGAGCACGAGGTGGTCGCCAATCGCTAGCGGCCCGAGGGCGGACGCGGTGCGGAAGTCGGGCGGCTCGGAGAGCGCGCAGCCGTGCAGGCCGAGGATGGCGGTGAGGATGAACGTGAAGCGGGACGGTCGCATGAAGCCTCCGTGGGTGACCACGTGCTTTACGCAATCGCTGTGCCAGGCTTGCGGGGCCTTTGTTTATGGGGAAAGGACTCCCGTGCTCGGACTGGTTTGTCGTGGGTGTAAAGCCGGTGGTCGCGCCCGCGATCGCCGTGCGCGCGCTTCCATGCGAACTTCCTTCTATGGAAGCGAAGACCGTGTGCGCGCACTGTGGCGTGACGAATGAAGGCCGACCGCTCGCGTGCGAAAGCTGCGGCGAGGACCCGCGGGTGCAGGGGCGCTATCGCCTGGAAGGCGAGCTTGGACGAGGCGGCAGTGGCGTCACCTGGCGCGCGCGACGCGAGCCGGGGGGCGACCCGGTGTGCCTCAAGGAGCTGCGTTGGGCGTCGATGGGCAGCCTCGATGACGAGCGTCGCTTCGCGCGCGAAGGGCAGCTCCTGGAGGGCCTCGATCACCCCGCGATCCCAAAGCACCACGGTGCGTTCGCGTGGGGTGAGGGCCGGTCGCACGCGCTGTTCATCGCGCAGGAGCTGGTCGTTGGCGACAACCTCGAGGTCGAGCGGCGGGCGCGCGGCTACACCTTCGAGGAGACGCTCGAGGCGGGCGCCGAACTCGCCGATGTGCTGGCCTATCTGCACGAGAGATCTCCGCCGGTCGTGCACCGCGACATCAAGCCGTCGAATGTGATGCGGCGCGTCGATGGCAAGCTCGTGTTGATCGACTTCGGCGCGGCGCGCGTGGGTGGGCTCGGCAACCCGCAAGTCTCGGTCGCCGGCACCTTCGGCTACATGGCGCCCGAGCAGATTCGCGGCGAGGCGGGACCCTCCGTCGACATCTACGGCCTGGGCATGACGCTCGGTGTGTTGTGCGCGGGAGGCGCGCCCGAGGACCTGCTCGACGGCATGAATCGGCCCGACTTCGGGCGGATCGTCGGGCTGCGGGCGGATCTCCGGCAGCTCCTGGAATCGATGTGTGCGATCGACGCGACGCAACGGCCGACCGCAGTCGCTGTCGCGCGCCGCTGTCGTCAGATGGTATCGGGGCCGCCACGAGCGATCGCGGCGAAACAGTCGGTGGTAACATCGCGCCCTGAGCCGGCGCGCAAGAAGGACGGCCGGGCGCTGGTCGTCGTATTCGGGGCGATCTGCGTCATCGGCGGGACCGCGGCGACGATGCTCACGATGGGCGGAAGCTCGCCGCCGAGCGTTGAGCTCTCGGCACGCGTCGAGGTCATCGCCGAGCCGATGGTTGCAATGGCTGCGCGCGCGGCGCGGGTGACTGAAGAAGTGGCGGCTCTTGCCGAGGCGCCAGTGGTGACACCGGTCGACGCGTTCCAGGAGAGTCTCGCGGGATGTGGGCGCGGCGACGGCAATGCTTGCTCGGAAGTCGCGACCGCCTACTCGCAGGGGCGCGGTGTGGCGGCGTCGCGCATCGAGACACGCAAGTACTTCGGCAAGGCGTGCGACCTGGGCAACATGGAGGGCTGCGCGTCGTATGGTCACATGTTGCTGAAGGGCGATGGCGGCCCGACCGACTGGGCCGCCGCGCTGCCGCCGCTGGAACGCGCGTGTGCCAGCGGCAGCGACGATCCGTGCATCAGCGTCGGCGCGATCTACGCCGGCGGCGAGAGCGGGGCCAAGGCCGACCGACCCAAGGCGCTCGGGATCTTCGAGGGCTTGTGCGCGAAGGGCGTTCGGCCCGCGTGTGAGAACATCGACGCGATGGTCGGCAACAACTGGGGCCTGCCGGCCAGCGGGGCTTTTCGCATCGAGGCGTTGACGCGCCTGTGCGATGGCAAGAGTGGCGCCGCCTGCCTCCGCCTGGGTGATGCGTACGCGCGCGGCAGCGGCGTCAAGAAGGACGCAACCCGTGCGCGCGAGGTCTACACACGCGGCTGCGACTTTGGTGCCAAGCCGGCGTGCGAAAAGATGCGCTAAGTACAGCGCACCAAGTCGAGGGAAGCTGGACTCAGGGTCGCCGGATCTCAGCGGGTCGCGCGCACGAGCCCGCGGCGCGCCTCGCTGGCGTGCTCGTGGTGGCCTATGTCGTTGGCCCAGCTCAGGATCCAGGCTTGCGAGGAGAGGGCGCGGAAGCGGGCGAGTCCTTCAGTCACGGGGTCGATGTCACCGTAGACATCGAAGAACGCGTTGCGCGCTGGGCCTTCGAGGAAGCTGAAGGCCATGCCGAGATCGATGGCCGGGTCGCCGACGAGCAGGTCGCCCCAGTCGATGACGCCGGTCGCGGTGGTGGGTGAGGCGCTGCGGTCGACGAGCAGGTGGCGTGCATCGAGGTCGCCGTGGCAAGTGACCTGAGGGCGCTGATGGTGGCTTGTCCAGACCTCGCGAGCGCGCTCGAGCACACGCGCTGTGTCGGCCGTGGCGGCGTTGGTCGACGCGAGCGTGCTGCGGGTCACGTCCCAGCGGCGGGTCACGTCGACCTTGCCGAGCGAGTCGTTTGGGAGTGACACGCCGAGCGCCGACAGATCGAGCGCGTGCAGCGCGCGCACGAAACCACCCCAGACGGGGGCGAGTGCGAGCTTGGTCGCGTCGTCGAGGTCGACGATCGCGGCGATGTCGCCGGGCAGGAAGCGATAGCCACCGAACTGCCAACCATTGGGCATGACCCCGCGCCAGCGCGCCGCGGTCACCGGCAGCGGCAGGTGCGGTGCCAACGTCGCCATGACCTCGAGCTCGCGCGCCAGTAGCGGCGCCGCGATGGTGCGGCGCGGGAAACGGAACACCCAAGCATCCCCTGCGATGGGCTCGCCAGCAACGGCAACCGAAGACGATACGGCGGGCTCGCGAAAGAGCCAGGCGGTATTGTCCCAGCCGCTACCGAGTGGTTCTGGAACGATGTCCAAGAGCCCGGGTGCGACGCCAGCGACGAGCGTGCGGGCGAGGGCGGCGTCGACTTCGACCTCGGGAAGCCAGGGCGTGGGCGTGGGCGCGGCCATCCCCTCGAGCAGCGCCGCCAGCCGCGCCGGACTCGGATCGCTCACCGCGTCGAGCGCCGCCGTCAGCACCGCGTGCCCACCGAGCGCGGTCACGACCCGCTCGCCGTGCCACACCGTGAACCGCTCGCGCACCGTCTCGCGCAGCGCCGTCTCGCGCTTGCCGACCCCGGTCCCACCCAATTGCTCGAGCACGCGAACCAGCGCCTCGACCCCGGTGTTCTGCTCCGCCGACAACATCACGACCGGCACATCGCGGCGACCCTGCACGCGCAGCGCCGACCGCAGCTCGCGCGCCGCGTTTTCGGCCAGCACTCCGAGGTCGGCCTTGTTCACGACCAGGAGGTCGAACACCTCCATCAGCCCGGCCTTCAGGAACTGAAGCGCGTCGCCCGAACCGGGCTGGATCACGACCGCCGTCAGGTCGGCGAGCCGCGAGATCTCGACCTCGCTCTGCCCGACGCCGACCGTCTCGACCAGCACCCGGTCGACGTGTGCGCGCAGCACCGTGACCGCCTCGAACGCACGTGGCGCCAGCCCACCGAGGTGGCCCCGCGCCGCCAGCGAGCGCACGAACACGTCCGGGTCGTCACCGCTCAAGCGCATGCGCAGCCGGTCGCCAAGGAGCGCCCCGCCCGTCCGGCGCGACGACGGATCGATACACAACGCGCCGACCGTCAGACCCCGCGCCCGCCACGCAAAGACCAGCCGCCCCGCGAGCGTCGACTTGCCGACCCCGGGCGGGCCGGTAATCCCGATGACCTGCCCGCGTGGTGCCTGCCAGGCCGCCTCGACCAGTGCCGCGGCGCTGTCGCTGCCACCTTCGATCGCGTTCAGGGCCGCGGCCAGCGCGCGGCGGTCGATCCGGCCGGGCACGACTAGGCCCCGCGCAAGGCGTCGGCGATCGCGACCAGGTTCTTTGTCAGATCGAAGTCGCTCGGCGTAAACACGCGCGTCACCCCCAACGCCAACAAGGGCGCCCGGTCCGCCTCGGGAATGATGCCGCCCACGAACACCGCCGCCGTCACCCCGCGCCGCTCGAGCGCAGCCAGCACTTCCGGCACGAGCGCCAGGTGGCTGCCCGATAAGATCGACAGCCCGACCGCGTGCACCCCTTCTTCTTCGGCGGCCGCGGCGATCTGCTCGGGCGTCAGCCGGATGCCTTCGTAGACGACCTCCATGCCGAGCTCCATCGCGCGCACCGCGATCTGCTCGGCTCCATTCGAATGACCGTCGAGCCCGGGCTTGCCGACCAACAGCTTCAGCGGCCGCCCGAGCTTCGCCGCCGCCGCCGCGACCGAGCGTCGACCGGCTTCGATCGTCTGCGTCTGAACGATCGTCTCGCCCGCGACGACCCCGGTCGGTGCCCGCCACTCGCCGAACACGCGCCGCATCACGGCACCCCACTCGCCGGTCGTGACGCCCGCGTGCGCCGCCGCAATCGATGGCTCCATCACGTTGTCGTCACCACGCACGGCCGCTTCCAGCGCGGCCAGCGCGGCTGCCACCGCCGCCTCGTCGCGCCGCCCACGAAACGCCTTCAAGCGCGCAATCTGCTCGGCCTCGGCCCCGTCGCTGACCCGCATGATGCCACCGTCGTCACCGCCCGTGAGCGGCGAAGGCGCCGACTCGGTCCAGCGATTGGCGCCGACGACGACCTGCTCGCCGCGTTCGATCCGGCGCAACCGTTCGGCGTTCGCAATCACGAGCCGCTCCTTCATGGCGCCGCTCTCGACCGCCTTCAGCACGCCCCCACGCGCCGCAATCCAGTCGAGCTCGGCCATGACCTTCGCCTCGAGCTCGTCCTCGAGCCGGGCAATCTCGTGACTGCCATCGAACAGGTCGCCATATTCGAGGAGGTCAGTCTCGTACGCCATCACCTGTTGCAGGCGCAAGGACCACTGCTGGTCCCACGGCCGTGGCAGGCCCAGCGCCTCGTTCCACGCCGGCAGCTGCACGGCCCGCGCGCGCGCGCCCTTGCTCAGGACCACGCCCAACATCTCCAGCGCGATGCGGTAGACGTTGTTCTCGGGCTGCTGCTCGGTCAGGCCGAGCGAGTTGACCTGCACCCCGTAGCGGAAGCGCCGCAGCTTCGCGTCGTCGACCCCGTAGCGGTCGCGCAGCGCGCGGTCCCAGAGGCGCCCCATCACCCGTAGCTTGACCATCTCTTCGACAAACCGGATGCCCGCGTTCACGAAGAACGAGATGCGCCCGCACACCTCGGCGAACATCGCCGGGGCTACTTCAGGTTTGGCCTTCACCGCGTCCAACAGCAGATATGCATTCGCCAGCGCGAAGCTCACCTCGAGGACCGGCGTCGCCCCCGCCTCCTGCAGGTGATAGCTGCACACATTGACCGGGTTCCAGGCCGGCACGTGCTTTGTCGCGAACGCGATCACATCGGTCTGCAGCCGCAGCGACGGCGCCGGCGGCAGCATGTAGGTCCCGCGCGACAGAAACTCTTTGATGAGGTCGTTCTGGGTCGTGCCCGACAGCGCCGTGCGCGCAATCCCGCGCCGCTCTGAGACGGCGATGTACAACGCCAACAGCCACGGGGCGGTCGCGTTGATCGTCATCGACGTGTTCATCTTGTCGAGCGGGATCCCGTCGAACAGCGCCTCCATGTCCTCGATGTGCGCGACCGGCACGCCGACCTTGCCGACCTCGCCCAGCGCCAGCGCATGGTCCGCGTCGTAGCCAGTCTGGGTCGGCAGATCGAAGGCGATCGACAGCCCCGTCTGCCCGCGCGCGAGGTTCTCGCGATAGAGCGCGTTGCTCGCCGCGGCCGACGAGTGGCCGCTGTAGGTCCGCATCAACCAGGTCGGGTCGCGCTTCACCATCGACGCCCTTGCCGTATCGCCTTCGGCTGCCGTTGCCGCGGCCACTTAGAGGACAACCTGTGCGGCGATGCTCTCTGCCAGATTGTGGCAACCCTCGGCGGTCGCGTTCACGGCGATCGCCATGTTGCCCGGCGGGTGCCGGTTGTCGGCCATCAGCTCGTGCGCCTGGGCGCAGTCCTTGAACGGGAACGTGCGCGACAGGCCGGCCGACACGCGCTTGTCCATCACCAGATGGTTCGCCTCGTCCGCCTCGTACTTGCTCGCGAAGTGGGAGCCCTGGATGCGCTTCTGACGCATCCAGACGTAGCGCGCATCGAACGTAAAGAGGTAGCCGGTCGTGCCCGCGCAGAAGACGACCATGCCACCGCGGCGGACGACGTACGCGGACACCGGGAACGTGTCTTCGCCCGGGTGCTCGAACACGATGTCGACGTCGACCCCGCCAGTGATGGCCCAGATAGCCTTTCCGAACTTGCGCGCCTCAGTTGCCCAGGCGCCATACTTCTCGGCGTCGTCGGGGTCGGGCATGGCGCCCCAGCACTTGAATTGTCTCCTGTCGATGTAAGCTTTGGCGCCGAGCTCCAGGCAGTACTCGCCCTTGTCGGCCGAGCTGACGATCGCGATGGCGTTGACGCCGGCGGCCTTGCAGATCTGGATCGCCATCGTGCCGAGCCCGCCCGAGCCGCCCCACACGAGCACGTTCATCGCCGGCTTCAACACATGCGGCGGGTGCCCGTAGAGCATGCGCCAGGCGGTCGCATGCACGAGCATGTAGCAGCCCGCCTCGGCCCAGGTCAGGTGCTTGGGTTTGGGCAGGAGCTGCTGCGTCTGCACCTTGCAGAACTGCGCGAAGCTGCCATGCGATGTCTCGTAGCCCCAGATCTGCTGTAAGCGACACATCATCGGATTGCCACCATTACAGTGGTGGCACTCGCCGCAGCTCTGGTTGCAGTGCACGACGACCTCGTCGCCCACCTTCCACGACTTCACGCCCGATCCGATCGCCCACACCACGCCGGCGGCGTCCGACCCTGCGATGTGATAGGCCTCTTTGTGTACGTCGATTGGCGACAGCGGCTTACCGAGCGCACCCCAGACGCCGTTGTAGTTCACGCCCGCGGCCATCACGTAGACGAGCACCTCGTTTGGGCCGATCGACGGCACCGGCACCACCTCGGGCTGGATCGCGACGGATGGGCTGCCATGCCGCTCCTTCCTGATCACCTGCGCGTGCATCGTTGCCGGCACCACCCCGAGCGGCGGGATGTGGCCCAGCGCGTACAGCTCCGAAGGGGTGGCCGGGGCAGCGTTCGTTGAAGGCGATGTCGACATCCGCAGGGTCCTCGCTGGCATAGGGTGGGCCGCGTGACGCGGCGCGTCAGCGACGGTACTCGTGCTCGCGCGGGGTTTCAACCGTCGCGGCGCGGTGCTCGCTCGACGCGGCGTCGACGGCGCGCGATGGTCGGTTCGTGACTGACGCATACGAGCAGGAGCGCAAGGCGATGGTCGCGGACCAGATCGCTTGGCGCGGCATCGACGAGCCGTCGATCCTGGCGGCGATGGAGGCGCTGCCGCGCCATCTGTTCGTGCCGGCCGCGGCGCGGGAGCAAGCGTATCGCGATGAACCGATTGCGATCGGCTTCGGGCAGACGATCTCGCAGCCCTACATCGTGGCGCTGATGACGTCGCTCGTGCGGGCGGCGGGGCGTGGGCGTGAGTCAGAGGGGCACAAGCCGACGATTCTGGAGATCGGTTGCGGTTGTGGCTACCAGACGGCGGTCCTGGCGCAGCTCGGTTGCCGGGTGGTGGCGCTCGAGTTGTTGGCGCCGCTGGCGGATCGGGCGCGCCTGACATTGGCATCGCTCGGCATGAAGGACCTCGTCGTGCTGTGTCGCGATGGGCGTCAGGGCGCGGCGGACCATGCGCCGCCGGGTGGCTTCGATGGGATCCTGGTGGCGGCGGCGAGCGCGACGGTGCCGCCGGCGTTGTTGGAGCAGCTCGCGATAGGTGCCCGACTGGTGATCCCGCTAGGTTCCGCGGACGGCGCGCAGGAGCTGGTCGTAATCGAGCGGCAGAGCGATGGCTTGGTGCGTGAGACGGTCATCGCGGTGCGGTTCGTGCCGCTGGTCTGACCGATTGCGATCGGCCGGGGGCTCGTCCCAGGCGAGGCTCTGGGCTATCGCCAGGCGCCTCCCGGAGCCGCCCGATGTCCATCCGAAAGCCAGACCGAAAGCACGACCGAGTGCTTGGCGAGCTCGATCGCCGCGCCTTCGTGAGAACGACCGGTGCCGTGGCGCTGGGAGGAGTGGCGCTTGCCGCCTGTCCGGTCAGCGGGTCTTGTTCGGCAACGTGGCGGTCTGCCTGCGAAGCGACCAGCGCATTGTCGATGCGAGTCTCGACGTTGGCGCCGCCGATGAGCGCACAGCATACGCAAACCGGGGCCGCCAGGCGCGCGGCGTGCGCTGCAGTCGCTGCAAACGGGTCCGGCGGTACCTGCGGAGGGTATTGCAGCCGCCGTTATTGGCGCCGCAGTCACCGTCGGAGGGTCTTGCAGCCGCTGCAAGGCGAGCCGGACGTACCGGGGGAGGCCGTTACGGCCGCTGCAAGACGCGGTCGGGGTACCGGCGGAGCGCTTTACAGGTGTTGCAAAGCGGATCCCGCGGACGGGGGAGGTGATTGCGGCGTCTGCAACGCGCTCCGCAGGTACGCTGGGCCGCCATTCTGCTCGTGCTCAGCCCGGTGGCACGACGGGTGTGGGCTTCTTCGGTGGCGTATCGCCGGTCCGGAAGAACGAGCTCGGCCACGAACGCGGCAGCTTCTGGCTGCGCGCGATCGCGGAGAGGTCGTCGTGCAGCGTGTCGCGCTCCATTGTCAGGAAGGCGGCCAACGCCTCGCGCGCCTGCCACAGATCACCCCGGCGCGAGGCGAGCGCGTTCTCGCGGACCGTCGCGCGTTCGACGCGCACGGTTGCAGTTTCGAGCGGCTCCTTTTCGGCGAGGAGAACCGGGTCCTGCGAATCGGTGAGCCAGCCACGGACCGCGGCGGCCTGTTCTCCGAGGGGCTTGCGATTGAAGTCGGAGACCGTCGTGCGATAGAAGCCGCGCCAGCGCGCCGACGTGCGGTCCTTGTTGACGGCGGACAGGAGGTTGTCGCCGAAGTGGGTGCTGGCGTTGTCGAGGGCTTCATTGCCTCCCTGGCGGGCGGCATCGACGCGCGTCGCTTCCCGTTGAACGGCGCGCGCGGTCTGCTCGGTCGCGTCGCTGCGCGTCTGCCACTCAGCCGTGCGCGCGACCAGGGCGGCGGCGAGGGGTTCATCTTCCAGGCGGGCGACGGTGAAGTCGACTTCGTCGCGCAGGGTCTCGAAGGTTTCGTCGGGTTGGATCTTTCTGGCCATGGGGACTCCGGAAACAGCTCGGGTTGGGTTGCGTAGCGATCGGGGGAATCTGCCGAGATAATCTACAGCGTTCGACGCAACGTCAAGCGCTGCCCAACGCTTCAGCAGGAGCCGCATCGGGCCGCGCCGCGACCAAGGGCGTTGCCGCGCGCGCGCTGACCCCAATGGCCCAGTGGTAGTTGGGTCGTGCCATGCACGGCGCGTGGCCGACCGAGTCCGACGCGTGTCAAATGCAAGGCGCTTTCGCTGGCGAGCACGTTTCTATTGGGTGCAGATCCTCCCAGTTCCGGTCGCGAGGGTCCGATGGCCCGCATGATTACTAGCTGCTCCGCACAGTGATCTTGATCGGTTGAGTTGCGGTCAGCGGAGGACAGGTAGCAGGCCGGGATCGACGAGCACTTCGATGCTCCGCGCGGCCCCTGCGACACGGCGAATCCAGCC
>Ga0105046_10006318_pt1 | contig 18689 bp, 13 predicted proteins | sample MAT03_FD_78385 | JGI IMG/M metagenome (GOLD analysis project Ga0105046, IMG submission 78385) | Freshwater microbial communities from Lake Fryxell liftoff mats and glacier meltwater in Antarctica - MAT-03 (megahit assembly) | ecosystem: Environmental > Aquatic > Freshwater > Ice > Liftoff...
AATTTCTTAATGTTCTTCAAATGCTTTTCAATCTCTGCCAGTTGCTTTTGAATACTTTTGATTTCTTCCTGGTTTTTTTCTAAATCGAATTTAGAGATGCGCCGAATTGGAATACTTAATAAACGTTCCCGATCGTTATAGTCAGGGACACGAGAAAGCTGCGCATGAAAAGGTATTAAAGCTTCTTCAATAATTTGATGGACCTTTTCGTAGGTTCCCGCATTTTCAATTAGCTTGTAGAGACGATTTTCAATGAAAATTTGTTCAAGCGTTTTTTCAAAAATTTTGGCTAAATGCTGATCTCGTTCAATCTCCAACTCGCGACGCAGATACTCTTGTAATTTCTCGGCATGCAGGTGCAAAATAGAATCTACATCTGTTTCCCAAGGATAATCATCTTTAATGACGACAATCTGGGAATGCAAGGAAACTTGGCACTCGGTGTAGGCATAGAGTGCTTGAATGAGTTCTTCGGCATACTGGCCTCGCGGCAGCTTGATTTCTACCTCAACCTTTTCCGCAGTATAATCGTTGATCGCCTCGATTTTTATTTTGCCTCGCTTAGCTGCTTCATCAATGGATCGAATGACAGATTCCGTGGTTGTCCCATAACAAATTTCCGTGATCACCAAGGTCTTGGGATCTCTCACTTCCACTTTGGCACGCAACTTGACCTTCCCAAGCCCTTTGTCATAATCTGATGCATCCATAATCCCCCCTGTAGGGAAGTCTGGCAGCACGGTAAACTCGCGTCCTTCTAAAATGGCAATCTCTGCCTTAATTAATTCCCCAAAATTATGCGGAAGGACGTTTGTCGACATCCCCACAGCGATTCCACTCGCTCCTTGTAATAGTAACAGTGGGATTTTGGCTGGCAGAATCGTTGGCTCTTGATGGCGTCCGTCATAAGAAGGCGTGGTGGGCGTTAAATCTGGGTTAAACATGGTCTGCTTAGCCATAGCAGACAAGCGCGTTTCAATATATCGAGCCGCAGCTGCTGGGTCACCTGTGTAAATATTCCCAAAGTTTCCTTGCTGGTCAAGGAGGTATCCTCGATTGGCCATATTGACCAAAGCCTCGGTAATCGGAGCATCGCCGTGAGGATGGTAGGCCATTGTTTGACCGGCAACATTGGCAACTTTGTGCAATTTGCCGTCATCCATCATCCACAATGTGTGCAAAATGCGTCGTTGTACAGGCTTTAAACCATCGAAAACATTTGGAATCGCTCTATCTAAAATTACATAAGAAGCATACTTCAGATAGTGATGCTTCATGAGGTGTTTTACATCATCCATACTTATTTTTCTACCTTCGTAGCAGTCTCCAAAACAGGTTCTAATTCATTGACAAGATTATCCATGATGAACTGTTTGCGCTGTGGAGTGTTCTTGCCCATGTAGAAATCTAACATATTTTTAATATCTGAAAGCACATTGATTGTGACAGGAATTAAACGAATCTCTTTGCCGATAAATTGTTTAAATTCATGCGGTGAAATTTCACCTAACCCTTTGAAACGGGTGATTTCCACCCCTTTTTTTAATTGTTTGACCGCTTTATCTCTTTCCTCTTCAGAATAGCAATAAAAGGTTTTCTCACGATTCCGAACCTTGAAGAGCGGGGTTTCTAGCATAAAAAGGTGGCCATTCAAAACCAAACCTTCGAAGTAGGTCAAAAAGAAGGTGATTAACAGATTTCGAATATGCATCCCATCCACATCAGCATCAGTTGCCAAAACGACTTTTTGGTAGCGCAAATTTTCAACCGAGTCTTCGATATTCAAAGCACTCATCAAATTGAACATCTCTTCATTTTTATAGAGCTGATCAATTTTCATGCCATAGACGTTTAAGGGTTTGCCTCTTAAAGAAAAAACGGCTTGCGTCAACGGATCGCGAGAAGCGACGATAGAGGCACTTGCAGAATCCCCTTCCGTTAAGAAAATCATGGTTCTTTCCCCATGCTGCGGCTCATCTTGTGCGTGGTACTTGCTATCACGTAATTTGGGAATTTTAAAAGAGATTTTCTTTTGTTTTTCTTTAGCTTCTTTCTTGACCGCGGCTAGTTCTTTGCGTAATTTTTCATTAAAAACGATACGCTCAATAATTTGATTGGCAGTCGCGGGATTCTTATAGAGCAGATTAACAACAGCATCTTTGACTTCTTGCACCATCGGACCACGCAAGTCAGTATTCCCGAGCTTGTTTTTAGTCTGAGATTCAAAGATGGGATCTTTGACCCTCACGGCCACAGTTCCTACAATCCCTTCGCGCAGGTCTACCCCTTGGAAGTTTTTTTTCGAATACTCGTTAATACCTTTTAAAATACCTTCTCTGAAGGCCGAAAGATGCGTGCCGCCGTCGGCCGTATACTGGCCATTTACGAAAGCAAAGTAACTTTCTCCGTAGCTTTGGGTGTGGAGAAAAGCAAATTCTAAAGTCTTACCTCGATAATACAGGGGCTCATAAAGCCGATCTTCTTTGACTTCTTCATTAAGAAGATCAAGCAGGCCATTTTCGGAAAAGATTTTTTGCCCATTGTACTCAAGTGTGAGTCCAGTATTGAGATAGGCGTAATGCCATAGCCTTTTGAGAATATATTCTGATTCAAACCGATATTTTTTGAAAATCTCAGGGTCTGGGATAAATTCTACATAAGTGCCGTCTGGTTCAGCAGTTCCACTTTTTCGCTCTTTTAATAATTTTCCTTGTGAAAAGGAAGCTTCCATCGCTTTGCCTTCGCGATGGCTGCGCACAAAAAAGTGGCCCGATAGTGCATTTACGGCCTTCGTTCCGACACCATTCAAGCCGACAGAAAATTGAAAAACATCATCGTTGTATTTAGCGCCTGTATTGATCTGACTGACGCATTCAATGACTTTTCCTAGTGGAATTCCTCTGCCATAATCCCTCACCGACGCCATGCCTGTTTCTGGATGAAGCTGGATTTCAATTTTACTGCCATTCTTCATAATAAATTCATCGACACTGTTGTCGATAACTTCTTTGAGCATGATATAAATTCCGTCATCTGGATGAGATCCATCACCCAAGCGACCAATATACATTCCTGAACGAAGTCGAATATGTTCAAGAGCGCCCAAAGTTTTTACGCTGCTTTCATCATATTTTTTTGCCATGATTGCACTCTACTGCTATATAAATAAAAGAAACGTGCAGAATATAATAAACCGAATTCAGAATCCAGCGTTGATTCGAGCCAAAGGAAAATCATGAGTCAAAGTCACTTATTTGCAAATAAAAACGTCTTGATTACAGGAGGCACAGGCAGCTTTGGACGTGCTTTTGCCAAAGAACTGCTTCAAGAAGATGTATGTAACAAAGTGATTATCTTAAGCCGAGATGAGTGGAAACAATGGGAAATGCGCGAATCGGAGCCTATATTTTCCCACCCTAAAATTCGATATTTCTTGGGAGATGTACGTGATAAGCCGCGTTTAGAGAGAGCATTTGATGAAGTCCATCTGATTGTGCATGCTGCCGCATTGAAACAAGTCCCTGCAGCTGAATACAATCCTTCTGAATTTGTGAAAACGAATGTTTTGGGCAGCATGAATATTATCGATGCTGCCATTGATAGCGGTGTCGAACGTGTAATCGCCCTTTCGACAGATAAAGCCGTCAACCCTATCAATTTATATGGAGCCACTAAACTTTGTTCAGACAAGTTATTTGTTGCCGGCAATAGTTATGTGGGTGCTCGTGGTTTTCCCAAATTTTCAGTTGTGAGATATGGCAACGTGCTAGGAAGCCGTGGCAGTTTGATCCCATTTTGGCAGAAACTGATTAACGAAAAGGCGCCATTTTTACCTGTAACCGATCCCCGTATGACACGCTTCTGGATTACTATAACTGAAGCTGTAAACTTTGTTAAATCGAGTTTTGAAGTGATGCATGGGGGCGAAATTTTTGTTCCAAAAATCCCCAGCATGAAAATTACTGATCTAGCTCAAGCCATGGCACCCGATTTTCCGGTAAAAAGCACTGGAATTCGCGAAGGAGAAAAGCTTCATGAGCTTATGATCGGTACGGAGGATGCTCGGCATACACTCGAATTTAAAGACTATTATGCCATTATTCCTGAAGCCTATTGGAAGCACCAGGAATTCATGAAGAAATACAAAATGAATAGCATCTCGGATAAATTGGCGGAAGATTTTTGCTACGCATCTAATACCAATTCAAAATGGCTATCTCCAGAAGATTTAAAAAAAGAATTATCGAGCAATAAGCACATTTAAAAAAAGGGAAAATTCATGACAAATAGACAATGGGTCATTTTGTTAGTATGGGTGGTTATTTTGCTGTTATTGAACTATATCTACTTTATCCATCCTGAAGTTTTTAACCAGATTTTTCATTATCCTGGGGCTGATTCTCCTTACATTAATACACCGAGTGGTGAAGGCAACTAAAACGCTCTATTGATGTTAAAAGGTAAAAAACCTACTTCTGCAAAATAAATGGCAGACTTTTCTTCATGCGAGGAGTAATAGGTAATGTAGAGCTTGCCGTTGCGATAGACCATTCCCGGATAGCTGGTATCGCCGGAGCTAGGCAGCTGCAAAAGAGGTGCATATTCTTTTAAGCCCATTCGTGCCAAAATTGTGGAGGTTTCCCGGGTTTGCTCATCGATGACTTTGACTAAGCGTGAAGCCGCCCACATTTGGCCGTCGGGTAAAATCAGAAAATTTGGTCCGCCTAATCTATAGCCAATTTCTTTCCAATCCCATTGTGTATAAGGAGGCTTTGCCGAACCAATCCACCCATTGCCATCTCTTCTTACCAGTGCTACCATTGTATCGTCTGGTAAAAAGCGAGTAGTCGCTTCTGAGGGGTAAGACGGTACATCAAGCTGGGTGACGAATTGATAATTAATTCCATCAGTGGTTTTAAATAATTTCAAAAGCCAGGGCTGGTCGAAATCCTCCAAATCTGTCAGGCTATAAGACATTCCATAGCCAATTGCCCCTTTCCAGGTTACTCTCCACACCCATTCTCGTTCTAAATCAGTTTTTTCTATAGGAGTCCAATTGATGCCATCATTGGAAAAAGTCACGTAGGGCCGATGCGCAAGAAGCTTTTCCTCTTGATAAACTGATCCCCCCATGATTAGGAATAATCTTCCATCTTCCATGATGCTAAAATGTGGATCGCGCAAATCAATCCCACTTAATTTTAAGCTGCTGACAGACTTCCAAGTTTCGCCATCTTCGCTAGCTAAGATACGTACGGTTCCATCTTCTCCGCCGGCATGGCTATCAGCTTCTCGAAACACACAAAAAAATTTATCTCGATAAAAAATAAGGTCTGTAAAAGCAGAGTGAGGAGCCTGACTCCAAATTTTGCGCAAAGTGATTAGGCAGGGGTATGAGAGGGTTCTTTCAGAAGGATCGGTTCCTAAACAGAAGTCGCAAATTAAAACCAAAAAACTAGCAAGTTTATATCCAATATTTCGCAGCACAACGACCCCTTATGAATTTAAAAAATAGACCATTTACACCTCAAATCCATCTTATCAGCTCTTTATACTGCCGGTCCATCATTTTAAAATTCACAGCTAATGTCTAGGCAAAATAACAAAATTTACAAAAGTTGTCGCAAAGAAGTAGCAAGAATTAGGGCTTTTATCTATAAACTTTACTTTTGGAAGATCGCACTTAAAGATATTAATTGGGAGTTCTCACATGCGTGTCGGGGTCGTAGGAATTAACTACAAATTAGGTGATCTTAAATTACGTGAATCACTGGCTAAGGTCTGTCAACGCAGATTTGGTTTTTTACATTCTTCAAAGTCTTTAGTACTGCTTTCAACATGCAATCGCACGGAAGTTTATTTTTTTGCCGAAGATTTAGCTGAAGCACATTCTTATCTTCTGAATATTCTGAAGAATGAACTAGAAGAACAGGAAGAAAATTTTGACCAAAAACTCTATTCTTACTTTAATACAGATTGCTTTTTACATTTAGTCCGCGTCACAGCAGGTTTGGATAGTGCCATTTTAGCTGAAACGGAAATCCAAGGGCAAGTTAAGCAGGCATACGAATCGGCATGTACGCTTGGAAGCCTTCCGTATGAGCTTCATTATCTATTTCAGAAAGCTTTAAAAATTGGCAAAGAATTTCGCACCGCCTATCCACTAGGGCGTGGGATTCCAGATCTTGAGCATGCCATCTTTAATATTGGCGAAACAAAACTGCAAGACCCGCAAACCGCTAAAGTCCTGTTTATTGGGGCTTCTGACATTAATCAAAAAATATTACGTTATTTGAAAAGCAAAAAAGTGCAGCAAATTTCTTTGTGCAACCGTTCGCATGAAGCTGCGCAGTCCGTCGCTAAAGAACATCAAATTGACCTGCTTGGATGGAATCAAATTTCTGAATGGTCAAACTTTGACTGGATTATACTGGGGACAAAATGCCCTGAGCATTTGCTCACCCTTCAACAAGTCCATCACAAAAATATTAGCCATAAGCTAGTGATTGATTTATCTGTGCCGAGAAATGTTGAGCCTAGATTAGCAAGAGATGCCCGCATCACTTTGCTTAATATTGACCATATTAATCGCATCCTTAAAGTACGCAAAAAACAAATTCACCATCTGTTAGCTTCGGCCGAACAATTTTTGGAAGCCACAGCTTTACGGCATGCAAATTTATTCCATGAAAAGGAAAAAAGTCCCTTAAGATTAGTTGCGGTGAATGCTTAGGCTCCGAAAATTTCATTTTATTTCCTGCCTTTGCCTCTGGATTTTCAAATAATTGATTTAGCTAAGGAATACTCTACAGCATGGCTGCAGCTCTGAACGACTCCCTATCCTTTGCTCCACTGTAGCCCATTTATGCGGGAATTATGCAATCGTTGTGCGACTTTCATTCCTGGACAACTATTAAATAGATTCCATCACTGAAAATTAAGGTTTGCGCTGGTTTAGACGGCCCTGTAGCAGACGGAATTCTATTTGTAGTGGGATTTGGGATTCACTTGATGATAAGCTCACGCCCTATTCAATGAATAAATTAGAAATTACCACATTTTTACAGTTTAATTTTTAAAATGTTAAAATTTCAACATTTGCTTTTGCTAGCAAAGGCCCTATTTGACATTTTTTAGTGCCTATTTTTCCTTGCCATTCCTTGCTATTTTAGACATACTGTACTCCCAAACTACAATTTATCTGGTGGGCTCAATGGATTCCGAAAGACAACAACCTTTAGATCAAAAAATTTCCCCAATGATGGTGCAGTGGCATGCTTGTAAGGAACAAGCAGGGGAAGCCCTACTGCTATTTAGAATGGGAGATTTTTATGAAGCTTTTTATGAAGATGCGGCGGTTTTGGCTAAAGAATTGGATTTAACACTGACACGCAGGCAAGGAATTCCAATGAGCGGGGTTCCGCATCATTCTGGTGAAGTTTATATCGATAAATTAGTCGGCAAAGGGTATCGCGTAGCTATTGCCGAACAAATGGAATCCCCTAAAGAAGCTAAAGGAATTGTCAAACGTGAAATCGTTCGGATGGTAACACCTGGGACATTAATTAATTCTTCGCTGCTCTCAGAAAGGACAAACAATTTTTTTGCGGCGGTCATTCAAGTCGGTTCTTTATTCGGGCTGGCTTTTCTTGATCTGACAACTTCAGAGTTTAAAGTCATCGAATTCGAACAGATCCACGAATTGCTTAATGAAGTGTATCGTCTGCGACCGGTGGAGTTTCTCACTTCTCAAAAATTTGCAGAAAAACACACCTCTTTTTTTGAGGAAATTCGCAAAAACGGGGAAATTCTTTTAAATTCACATGCAGACTGGCATTTTGAACATCAGGTCACTTACAATTTTCTTATTCAGCATTTTAAAGTGCACACAATGGATGGCTTTGGCTTAAAAGGCATGGTACCTGGCCTCCACGCCGCTGGGGCTTTACTGCAGTACTTGCAAGAAGAACTCTCGCTTCCGATCGACCATATTACCGAAATTCAGCCTTATAACACTTCGCATTTTCTTTCTCTGGACCGCATGACTTTACGGCATATGGAGCTCATCGACCCCCTAAACGAAGGTCATCGCAAAAACACTCTTCTGGGAGTATTAGATCGCACCCAAACACCTATGGGAGCACGCCTCCTAAAGCAATGGATCAAACAGCCCCTTTTGTCTTTAAATGAAATCCATCGCCGCCAAGATGCTCTGCAGGCATTTTTATCCTCTCCTTCGATGCTGCAGCGTATAGGCGCCCAATTAGAACATGTTAGAGATCTTGAACGTTTAATGATGCGCATTAGCTCAGGCTATGCTTCGCCGCGGGATCTTGTTTCGCTGCGTTTTTCGATGGAACCATTGCCTGAAATCAAAACTTTACTGTTGAATTTGCAAGAGCACTCTGCCCTTTTAAATGAGCAAGCTCACCAAATTGATTTTTTGCCTGAAATGACTCGCTTGATCACCACAGCTCTTGTAGAAGATCCACCAATTAAAATCAGCGACGGCAAAATTTTCCGAGATGGCTATCACCCTGAATTGGATGAAATGCGCGAAATCAGCCGAGATAGCAAATCCTGGATCGCGCGCTACCAAACACAGCTACGCGAACAAACCGGCTTAAAAAGCCTTAAGGTGGGCTTCAATCGGATGTTCGGCTACTACATTGAGGTCAGCAAAGGACAGGCCGAAAAAATGCCTGATTCTTTCCAAAGACGTCAAACATTAGTTAACGCTGAACGTTTTATTTCGCAAGAGCTCAAAAATTATGAAACAAAAGTGCTGAACGCTGAAGAGCGGATGAACGCCATTGAAAACGATTTATTTCAATCTTTGCGTTTAGAAATCGCTAAATATGCGAAAAAAGTTTTGTCCACCGCGCACGCCTTAGCGCGTATCGATTGCTTAAGGGCCTTGGCTGAAACCGCCCGTACGAACCAATATGTGCGCCCTTTAGTTGACGAATCTGCATGCTTAGAAATTACTGATGGCCGACACCCCATTATTGAAATGGCGAATGTGGGTGAAAAATTTATTTCCAATGACACTTTGCTCGACGGAGATAAAAATCGCCTGTTATTAATTACTGGTCCTAATATGGCTGGAAAGTCTACTTACATTCGCCAAGTGGCTCTGATTGTAATCATGGCCCAGATTGGTTCTTTCATTCCAGCGAAAGCAGCGCGCATTGGTTTAATTGACAAAGTTTTTAGCCGTATTGGCGCCAGCGACGATTTATCGCGCGGACAATCTACCTTCATGGTGGAAATGACTGAAACGGCCAACATCCTGCATAACGTCACTTCCAGGTCGCTAGTTATTCTGGACGAGATTGGCAGGGGTACCAGCACCTATGATGGAATTTCAATTGCCTGGTCCGTCGCGGAATATCTGCTACTGACCGAAGATAAAATGGCCAAAACTCTCTTTGCCACGCATTACTGGGAATTAACAAAACTCGAAGAAAAAATTCCTGGCGCAGTTAATTACAATGTCGCGGTCCAGGAAAATGCCGAGCAAATTATCTTCTTAAGAAAAATTATCAAAGGGGGCACCGACAAGAGCTACGGCATCCACGTCGGTCGCTTAGCAGGATTGCCGCAGGGAGTGATTAGACGAGCTAAAGAAATTTTAGTGCACTTAGAAGAAAATGCGAACCAGAAAAACGTTTTTGAACCTGCAAAACCGAAAAAAGCTCCTGCTAAAACCAAAATAAAAGCTACTCCAAATGCCTTCCAACTTACTTTTTTCGGTTAAAGGAATTTAAATGCCAGGAATTATTGCTTTAGATATTGATGGCACTACTGCCGATTTTGGCTGTCCGATTTCAGCTGAAGTTTCCACTTATTTGCATGGTTTAGCGACATCAGGCTGGGATTTAGTGTTCATTACCGGCAGAACTTTCACTGATGGAGAAAGACTTCTACAGCATTTGCCCTTCCCCTACTATTTTGCAGTGCAAAATGGAGCTATAACGCTGCAAATGCCTGAAGCGAAAGTTATCTCTAAATGCTTATTGGATAAACGAATTTTCCCTGGCATGGAACGTATTTGCCAAGACGAACCAACTGATTTTGTGATTTTTGCTGGCTATGAGCATCAGGACTGCTGCTATTATCGCTCTCACAATTTTTCAAATGACCTCTTATTATATCTCAAAGATCGTTCTGAAGCTTTTTTTTCAAATTGGATCGATCTTCCCTCCTTCGACAACCTCCCTCTATTAGATTTTCCTTCTGTGAAATGTTTTGGAACTATCGACTCCGCTACTAGAATCTCCCATCGTATAGAGAAAGAAATAGGGCTGCACGCTCCTTTAATCAAAGACCCCTTCAGGGAAGATTATTATGTCGTACAAGCCACTCATGCCTCTGTTAGCAAAGGCTCTGCCCTGCGTCAGTTGGCTCAAGAGATCGCTCCTCAAAAACCCATTATTGCTGCCGGAGATGACAACAATGACATCAGCATGCTTGACGAAGCCACAATAAGGATCGTCATGGCCAGTGCACCCGCACATCTGCTAGCAACAGCACATGTTATGGCTCCTCCTGCCAAAGAAAATGGAATTATTCAAGGACTTCAAGAAGCATTAAATTTAATTAAAATTTAACACGAGGGTATCACTATGCCAAACCTAAGCGCGTATCCTATTACGACTGTCGGAGGACTTGTCATCGCTCCAGATGGAGACATTCTTTTTCTATATTCTCACAAATGGAATGATTGTTACACCCCTCCTGGAGGCAAAGTTGAACTAGGAGAATCGCGCGAAACTGCATTCATCCGCGAAATCAAAGAGGAGACCAATTTAGATATTACCAACGTGCGTTTTATCACTTCACAGGATTCGATCTATTCTCCAGATTTCAAGGAGAAAAGACATTTTATTATGAATGATTTTATTGCCGATCTTGCTCCAGGATATTCCAAAGAAGATGTAGTCTTAAATGATGAGGCTGAGGGTTTTGTATGGGTATCATTAGCTGAAGCCCGAAAACTCCCACTAAATCGGGAATCGTATAAATTGCTTAATCTCTATGAAAAGATGCTGCTTCAAAAAAATATCCCAGGATTAATTGGATTTGAAAATCTGAAGATTGTTTGCATCATTGGAGTTAACCCTGAAGAACGAATTCACGAACAGCCAATCTTTGTCGATGTGAAAGTCGAAGCCAACTTTCATGCAAGCGCACAGTCAGATCATGTTAGAGATACCATCAATTATGTCACTTTGAGTGACCTATGCACAGAATTTGCTCAAAAAGGGCAATACCAACTCATTGAAAAATATGCCTACGATGTTTTAAAACGTTTTTTAAGTGATTTCTCCATAAATTGGGCATGGATTAAAGTCAAAAAACCCCAAGCTGTACCGGCTGCAGATTTCACTAGTGTCGAATTAAAACTTTCGCGAAAGGATTTTAAATGAAATGGATTCTTGTGACAGGCAGCGCCAAAAGGCTTGGCGCTGATATATGCTTAAAGCTAGCAGAACAAAAGCAAGCGGTTGTCATTCATTATCGAACGAGCAAAAAAGAAGCCCTTGAAACTGCTGAAAAATGCCGCCTTCTGGCAGCTCAGGCTGAAGTCATTCAAGGAGATTTCTCTTCGCAGTCAACCCTGGATGCTTTTATCGATGAATATCTCAAACGCTTTCCTGATACAAAAGGCCTAGTAAATAATGTGGGGAACTACCTGATCAAGACAGCTTCAAACACTTCTTTAACTGAATGGCATGATCTTTTTCAAACTAACTTGACCACACCTTTCACTTTGATTAAAGCATTAGCGCCTAGCATTAAACAAGCAGCAGGATCAATCGTCAATCTAGGCAGATCAGGGGCTGCATTAAGCAGCACTTACTCCCCAATTTATAATTTAACAAAAACTGCTTTAGAAACACTCACTCAAAGCTTCGCGCTGGAGTTCGCTCCACACAAGGTTAATGTCAATATGGTTTCTCCTGGATATCTTGTTAACTCTGTTGATATGCAACCATTTGAGAAATTTCCCATGAAAAGACCCGGACATCTTTCAGAGGTCTCCCATCTGGTAGCTTTTTTAATGCGGCCTGAAAACCAGTACATCACCGGCCAGAACATTGAAGTTGCGGGGGCATTTCGTGCTTAAACAAAAAGATGACATCTTAAGAACACTTATTGAGAAAGCAGTCGCTAAAGGACGTTCTCTTCAAAGCACTCAAACGCATTTCGTACACTATTTTTATCATTCTTCCGATGAAAAAATCGCTCAGACAATTCCAACAGTAGAAAATGCCTATTTTATTTTAGCTTTAATGCGCACAAAAACGATTGAAAATATCAAAGAAGCCAAGGAACTGCTAGGAAAACTCCTTTCTTTTGCCTCTGAAGATAATTTTCCGACTTATCTCCATGAATTTCCGGAATGCAAAGACCGCTACTTAGGTGTGCGTCTCCTGCCTATCTTCTATTGGATTCTAAAAGATTTTCACTCGATTTTAGGTAAAGAATTACAAGAACGTTTAGTTGAGGCAGCCAAAAAATTAGCCTTATTCTTAATGCACATTTTTGACGTTAAGCAACCTCCTTATCATTTGGCACTCAAAGGGGCTGCAACGTGGATTGCGTTGGGAAATTGGTTGACTCACCCCCCATTTATTGACTTTGGGCAAACTCTATTAGAACAATTAAAAAATCAAGAATCACCTAAAGCTTGGGGAGATCCCCATTATCTCGCAGAGATTTTAGCCAGCCTGCAGATGATTTATCCTGATGTAGCCAACTCCCCTTGGAAGTTTTTTTGGGAATATTGTAATACCACCTGGCATGCTGGGACGGCCTGTTATGTTGGCCCTCCGCGAAAAGTATTTCAAGCCGGTTTGCAGCCTGAAGTTGGGTTATACGACCTCTATTTGGCTTATTTTACAGGACATATTCCTTCGAGGCAAAGTGATGGCTATCCTTATGAACTTTTGAGCCCCTTGATCCAACCCTTCGCTAATTCATTCGAGTCCTCAGCACCCTCCGCAACTGAAAAGGGAATGCTAGATCAACAAAGCTGGTTCCTAGAGAAAAAACCTGAGTATACTTATTGTTTTTTAGAAAATGATCCTCAACTGGATCCTTCGCATTATAATGGATACCATTTTTTCCGTCTGCTTTGGGGAACACCAACCTGCGTGCATAGTTTTGTATGCCAGAAAAATAAGGCCATAACTGAAATCTCTTGTAATGCAGCTCAAAAAAGAATTGAGCTCAACTTTCTCCTAGAAGGAGAGGCGACTGAAGAGCAAGGAGATTTAGATGGGGAATTGTTGTTTTTCGTCGATTTACTAGGCGGCAAAGTTCTAGTCGATGGTGTACCTGCTACGACATTTACTTTCGCTAACAAGCTCACTTTAAGTAGCTCTTCTCTTTCCCTTACAATAAAATTTGAGCAAGAGAATAGTGAAGATGTTTTCTTTGGGCATATTCATCGTGGAAATCGCCCTGCTCAGCTCTTAAATAAGGGACAAAACAGATTTGAGGCCTATGACATGAAAATTTTTATACGCCCCATTAGAAGAGCTCCCAAGTGTCGCCTAAAAGCAATAATTGAACTTGAAATGCCTTCCTAGGAACTTCTGTGAGAAATTTTTGGCAGGCTCTCATCAAATCGAATGGTTTAAAATGTCTATTTTTGGGATGGCTACTTTATGCTTGCTGCAGGCCGAATTCTGAAAATTATGAAAACTTCTACGCACATCTTGACTCTGCTTGGACCCCTTGTAATGCATTTAAAGAAACCCCCTACTTTCTTGTTGTCTTAGTCAATGCACGCCATTTAGATTACACCGACAATCTTTCATTTTTTCGCACTCTATCAAAACACCCCAGTGATGGCAGCAAAAATTGCGATGTGGGACATGCCTGGATTTATTTAAGAGGCATGCTAGATGGAGTTTCAGTAGAATTAGAAGGGGGTCATTCAGGTGAAAGAGGGCTCACACAGGCTCGTTATTTTGAAGGGATCATGAACTTTATAGAATATGGGTATGCCAATCCTACTGCAGCCCAAAAAAGAATGCCCCGTTATGAAGCCAATCCAATTCGTTATTTATGGCAAGTTCAAAAAGATGGCTTCTTTCAGGCAGGCTCAGGTGGTCACTCCCCTACATGCGCGGCTAAGATCGATTTAACGGAAGAACAGTTCCTAGCGATTCTAGCCTTTGTCGAAACCTACCCTTATCAAGATTATGCCATCACACGTAACCAATGCGCTTCCTTTGTTTCTCAAATTGCTGCTTTAGCAGACTGGCAGCTGCCAGGTGAAGTGACCATGCAGCTTGAGCCCAGGCTTAAAATTGGGGGGGAAATCATTCAGTTGTGGGAAGATCCATGCTACTCTGGGATTACTCTTTCAACACCGGATATAATAGAAAAAAGTTTGCTTGTATCAATTCATGAAGGGCGTGCGCAAGAGGCAAACAGATGGTATTCATCTACTCACCAGGAACCTGCAGTTTCTTTGTTAGAAAAGATCCGTTTAGCTCCGCAGCGGATTCAACGGATCTTGCTTTTCAGGTAGCTGTTTGGTTGTCTTTGTCCAAATTTAATGAGCAACTATCTACTGCCACTCCCATGGCATGCATGCCATTATCCACGTGCACAGTTTCCCCGGTAATAGCAGATGCTAAGGGGGATAACAGAAAAGCCGCGACATTGCCAACTTCTACCGGTGTAAAGTCTTTCTGCAAAGGCGCATTGGATTGAGTGTAATTAACCATTTTTTCTACGAAACCAATCGCTTTAGCCGCACGGCTGCCCCATGGGCCTGCAGAAATGGTATTGACCCGAATATTCCATTTGCGGCCTGCTTCCCAAGCTAAGACTCTTGTATCGCTTTCCAACGCAGCTTTGGCTGAGCTCATGCCCCCGCCGTATCCAGGAATGGCTTTTTCGGAAGCTATATAGGTTAAAGACAAAGTGCTTCCGCCCGGGTTCATCATCGGTCCGAAATGCGCCAATAAACTAATAAAAGAATAAGAAGAAGCACTTAAGGATGCTAAATAACCATTTCTGGAGGTGTCTAGCAGAGATTTTTGCACCTCAGGACCATTTGCCAAAGAATGGACTAAATAATCGATTGAGCCAAAATCTTGTTGAATGAGCTTAGCGACATCTTGAATTGTATAGGCTTCTACACCCTTATAACGTTTGTTTTCTCGAATTTCTTCAGGCACGTCTTCCATCTTGTCAAACGATGCATCGAGTGCATAAATTTTGGCAAATTTTAACAAAGAGCCGTCGGATAACACACGCGATTTGTCAAACTTGCCATTTTCAAGACCTGTTTGAAAAATTTTCATTAAGGGGGTCCAGGTTCCAACGATTATTTCAGCGCCAGCTTCCGCTAAAGCTTTAGCGATCGCCCAGCCAAACCCTTGATCATCCCCAATTCCAGCTACAAATGCTTTTTTGCCTGTAAGATCAATTTTTAACATAAAAACTCCCTATCGATAAGTAAGGTACAATCATACCAGAATCAGCATTTGCCCAGGTAAAAACTTCTGCGGCTAATGCAGAATATCATTGGCCACTAACCATTGTTTATAAGCTTCAATTGAAGCAGGATCAATTTCTTGTGTTTTAGCCAAAAGCGGATAGGTCAGTTCCCAGGCCTCTTTTTCCCAAATACGCGTTTTATCCCCTTTATCCGGATTGGCTTTTAAATAAAGTGCAAAAGCTTCTTCAGGATTTTTTTGGCAGTATTCAATCGTTTCGTACATGGCTGCATGTAAATTTTCAACAAAGGCAGCAGACGCCTGCTCAGAGCCTGCATTGGCGATTAGAATGAGCTCGTTGTAAGGAGGAATACCTAAATCGTTCGCATTGAAATAATCCGTTTCTATGCCGAGTGATTTTAAATGGGGAATTTCAATATTCCAATAGGCATCGTAGACAGCACTCACCCTTTTGGTAGCTAGTGTACTGACTAGGTCAAAGCTGACATTATGCATCTTTTCTGGAATCACGCCTTTCTTCGCTAAAACATTTTGTAAAGCCTGGAGGGTTTTTCCTTCCATGCTATAACCGATGATTTTTCCATTTAAATCCTGGAGTGAAGAGACCCCCTCGTTTTTGCGGTAAAGCAACGAGTATAATGGCTCTCCAATTAAAACACCGACCATTGCTAGCTTAGTGCCTCTTTGCATGGCATGCAGAGTTTCTGTGGTGTAATAAACAGCTAGGTCTGCCTGTCCTGAGGTTAAATATCCTATGCCGTCGCTCGGGTTATGAATTTTCAAAATTTGGAGATCGATGCCTCTATTTTTGAAAAAGTCTTTTTGGATACCCGCATATAAAGCCACATGATTGGGATTAGGGATCCAATCTAAAATTAAACGCGTCACATGAGGTTTGGGAGCGGATTGGCATCCAAAAAAAGCCACTAGGGAGACTGCAAGAACAGCGCTTGAAGGCATACGCCATGACTTGCGATTTTTAATGGCATTTTCCAAAGCTGCCATCCCCATGTAAAGGGTCAAGCTTACAAAAGTTAAGCAAAATAAGGCCCCAAAAGTCACTTCAAGATCAGTTTCGCGACGGCTTTGCATCATTAACATCCCCAAACCATCCTGTGCTCCAGCCCACTCGCCAGCAATTGCTGCAATGCCTGCGATGGCTGCTGCAATACGAAATCCAGCAAACACATGTGGAAGTGAAGCAGGCAGTTGAAGTTTAAAGAAAAATTGCCAAGGAGTTGCCTTTAATGTTTTAAAGTAGTCAACCAAATGCTGAGGCGTGGAAAGCAATCCTTGATAGATATTCATCGTGAGCGGAAAAAATATCATTAAGGCTGTAGGTAGCACTATGGCTGTATAAGACCATCCAAACCAGATCACCATAATAGGAGCCAACGTAAACATGGGGATGCATTGAATAACAATAAACAGAGGCTGCAGAATCATACGCATCGATTCCCAAAAGGACATCATCCAAGCCAGCGGAAAAGCTACAATGAGAGCTAAAATAAATCCCCCTGCCATTTCCTTTAAAGTAACGCCCGTATGGAAGAGAAGACGATCAGACTTTTGCCAAACGCATAACATAATTCGCGAGGGAGGGGGAAGAACAAAAAGAAGATCGGAAAAATAGCGGCTGCAAAGCTCCCATGCTCCAATTAACAAACACATCGCAATGAATGGAACCCATGTTTTTTTAACCATTAGATTACCCCTCAAATAATTGTAGTAATGTAAAAGAAATATTTATTTTTGCCTGAGATTATTGCGGATCTGTTACTTCTTTGCAATACCTACTCAACAATTTGAAAAACTGTGTTGATACAACGACTTTTATACAATTCGGTTAGGTGTTAAAAATTTTAAATTAACACGATACAACTGAATCAATGATTGCGGAATTCGAACGCGTTTGGGTAGTATTTGAATAAATGAAAAGCAACTAATGATTATGGTTTAGGTATTTATAAAAAAAGGTGTATCAATGGAAGTAGGCGACAGCATTTATACTACAGAAACTCCGCTAACAGGAGGTGATGAAAAGAAAAAAAAATTTGATAGGACAAAAAGTTTCACTAAAGTTAAATTCGACTCTCTTAAATTAAAAATCGGTTCAGGAATTAAAACTTTCAGTGGAAAAGCAAAGAAAAGAAGCCAACTCTCCCTCTCGGATTTACAAACGCCTTCCCCCATCAAAACAGAAAAAGAACCCGCTTTATCTCTTCAATCAATGATTGACCGCCTAGAAAGCATTCATGAAAGCTTTACCGATTTGCTAGGAAAAATTTTACTGTTGTATCAGGATTCTCGCGAAATCGAAAGTGTTCAAGATATACAATCCAAAATCGAAGAATTAAAGAACAATACAACAGTTTTTGAGGGTCTTCTATCTGATTATAGAAGTATCGAATCAAAACTAATACCCATCAAACAATCAGAAGTGGTCACTAGTTTTAATTTAAATGAAGCTTCACAAGAGTGGGAAAAAGAATCTGACGTTTTGATCGAAAAAGAGGAAGCATATCCACAGGGAAATATGCGTCAGATTGAATTAAAAGCTTTTTATTTAGAGTCGATTCCTAAATTGATCAGTTTAGTTGAAGACATTCTTCCCAGAATAGAAGCACAACTCAAAATTATTTCCTATGCCAGTTTCAGGAATCTTTATTTAATCAAGACACATCAGAGTTTGGTAGAATTAGTAGAAAAGACTCGATCGAGCCTGGGAGAAGGAAGTGAGAATGAGTTCTATGAAGATTTCAAAGATCCACTACGCAAAATGAATGGGATAAGGAATCAAACTAAAAAAAAATTAGAAAAACTTGCCAGCTTAATGAATGATTTAGAAAACATCGTTAAAACAAGCAATAATTTTAAGTTAGAAGACGAGGCAAGAGACAGGGAGCAAGAAGACCGTGTTAGACTAGAAATCCCCGCTTTCAGTTTTTGCGCGATCATTGCAGAGCAAAGCAAAGAAGCTCAACTACTACAAATCCATCTGGAAGAAAACATGACTCATGTCGAGACCTCAGTATTTCAACTGGAAATCTGTAGTGAACCCCTCAAGAAAGGGTCCGAAATCAAAAAGAAAGTACAAAGCATTATTGCTAGTTTAAAAAAACTTGTGGATCAGCACTTTAACCAGTTTTTTTTGACGCAAGATTCAGATTGTCAATTAGCCTTTCTAGATGCGCAGAAAAG
>Ga0105046_10006319_pt1 | contig 18683 bp, 17 predicted proteins | sample MAT03_FD_78385 | JGI IMG/M metagenome (GOLD analysis project Ga0105046, IMG submission 78385) | Freshwater microbial communities from Lake Fryxell liftoff mats and glacier meltwater in Antarctica - MAT-03 (megahit assembly) | ecosystem: Environmental > Aquatic > Freshwater > Ice > Liftoff...
CGGTCCTTGGTGCGCCAATGGTGGATCGAATCGTCATTGACGGACGCCAGCAATTTAGCGGCGTCGGGGGCACAGCCTATTTGGTCTGCCGCCCCGCCGTAGCCTTCAACGGCGAGGACTTCAATCCGCACCTCGCTGCGGCTTCGGCCATGCGTTTATCGGCGGTCACGATTTCCGAGGATTGCAGTTGGAGGGCTGTTGCAATGTGAACGCCATCCAAGGTGCCCACGAAAAGGGGCGGGGCGGCATGGAGCGCGGCGTGCGCGATTTCAAGTGCTGCATCTCTGATATCTTGTCCGAGGGGAGCGAGCACAAACCGGCCTTTCCGAATATCCTCTCGAAATTGCGCGAGAACACGAGCTGCAGATTGTGGAGGGATTTCGCCCTTTGCCTCCTTGGCGTGCAAGGCGAAAATCATCTCATACTCAAGAATGACACTGCTGGTAAGAGGGCGGTTTTCATTAGCCGCGAGGGCGGCGGCTTCTGCGGAAAGCGGCTCTGGCACATAAAGAGCGAGAATACACGAAGTGTCCCAATAGGTGGTGGTCACCACCGATCCTCTCGCACCTCATCCAGCGCACTAGAGGAGGCACCGGGGGTATGCGCGTCCATGCTTTTCCGCAGGGAAGCCAATTCTTCCATCCACCCGTTCGTGGAGGCCGCACCTCGGGCGTCTATGTTTCCAAGGACACGGGACGCACCTGGACTTCCACGCTCCCATTGTGGTTCAGTGAAACGCAGGGGCGCGCCAATGGTTTTACTCTCATCCAGGATTCGAGCTCCCCGGAGCACTTGATCGTGGCCACTGCGGGTGAGGGGATCCACCGCTCGGAAGATTTCGGGCAACCCTGACAGTCGCTCGGGCTTCCAGAGGTTTACTTCCACGGGCTTCTGGCGGACACGGCCAGCCCGGGGAACTTCTGGGTCAACGGCAAGTTTGCCCTTGCGACCAAGCTTCCGGAGTCGTGCATAGATGGTCGTCCGGGAAATGCCTGTTGATCGAGAGACGAGTGATATGCCTCCACGCCCGAGGGAGGCCGCTTCGGTTGCAGCCCAAATGCGTCGCCCTCGCTCGTCGAGGGCCGGGCTGAGAAGTTTATAGTGGCACCGAAGCTTAGTCTCGCTTTTCACAATGAAAAGGGAGTTTCATCAATTCTAACACATTGCAAATATTATCATTGTACAATTCCTAACCGGTGGGAAGGACCTCGCAACTCACTCGTCCACCGAGCAAATTTGGATTTCCGCAGTCTTGCTCTGGGGATAATGCTTACGGTTGGCTTCTCAAAAACCATCCGGAAAGCCTGTTTTCAAAAGCGAATCGTCAAGGCAAACTTTTGCCGGCAATTTGAGGCCTTGGCTGGTGTGAACATTCCACGAAATCGGACTCACAAAAGCACATTTGCCCCGGACTCGGTAACACCAGATCCGAGATCAAGCCTCACGCCGTCACCCGTGAAGCGGAAAACCTTAGACCGTTCGATCAACGGGCTGTCCTCGGTGGTGCAGTAGTCGGGCTTTGCGACCAGGATGCCGTGGATCCCATTCCCCAGATTTCCGCCGTCCAGGGCAAAGGCCGTCCACCCGCGCACTGATGGCGAGCGTCAGATCGAGCAGAACTTCGCATTGGCGTCAGCCAAATTCAGCACGGAGCCGTTGGACCCTTTCCCGGCACATATGGGGAAGCCGACCAAGCCGAGATGCGGGTGCAGCTTGAGGGTTCCCACCAGATACCCACCCGACGGCACAATTACGGTGCCGTGGGTCTCTGCGGCAAGATCGATCATTTGCTGAAAGAACGCGGTGTCGTCGGTGACGCCGTCACCTTTGGCTGCAGCCTGTTTTACGTTGATTTCGCAAGATTGATTTAAGGATTAACCTGATTCTTGTGTAAGACGTGATAGCAATAAAACATGGTGACAGGTATAAAGTTGCCGGGGTATAAAGTTGCCGCTGGCTGCACCAGCCAGTAGCTGGGGATTTTCATGGCAAACGCCATGGTATGATTGCGATCGGGGTCGAGAATGCCGAGGAGCCGGTAGGGACTGTCAGGGTTTTTTTCCCTCGTTCCCAAACTTCTGTTTGGGAACGCACTTGTCCCCGAAACTCTGTTTCCCTCACAGTGCAACTTCCACTCACCGGGCTCCAAAATGTGTGGTGCTATCGCATTGAGCGACGACTCAAGGGCGCAAAACTAAGGGACCGCAAACCCGGCACCCGTGATCCGCTCCAAAAACCGGGCGAGATGTTTTGCCGCGACCTGCTCTTCCTTCGAAGCGAGTCCGGCGTTGGTCACAATCTCATAGCGAGGCTCTCCAGCCTCCGCCAGCCGCATCCCGCCCTCCGGATGCTCGTTACACCCCGACAGTTGGATCAGAACCAGGATCGCCGCCAGACCGGACGCCAATTTGCTAAATCTCCTGAATGTCGTCGTCATTGAGCCACCCTTAGATCTGTGTTGGGTTCGGGAGGAGTGAGCAGCCGGAATCTCGCTTCAATATGTTTCTTGCGGAGGTTCTCATGTTTCATGCAATTCTTGATGGGAGATTCCGATTCTAACTTGATGAAGCGGTATCTTACTGATGCTTGTCGGCGATCTTGACATCTTCCGCACTCTGATGCCCGATAACCCGGCCATCGTCGGCCTCGTTGACGCGATGGCTGTGCAGTCGTTTGAACATTCGGATGAGATCGATTGTGCCGCCGATTGAGAACCAGACCGTAGAAACAATCCCGACGAGGCTGGCAATCACGATGCCGGTGATGAAGAACATGATTGTCCACCACTCGGCAGGCCACGGCGAGATGAGGTTCCAGATGACGATTAGCAGAAACGAACCGAATCCGTATCCCAAGGAATAAATGATAACCGACCAGGAGAGGATCCGGTCACCCTTGGTGAAGTTCTCATCGATGCCACTCATGGCGTGGAGCATGGCGACGATTCCCTTGCGTCGAGCCGCGACCATGGGAGGCTCTGCCATGTGCTCATCGGGACGACGATATTTGCCGCGGTGCAACATGCGATCCATGTTGAATTTCTCCCGCGAGGTTAGCAGCGAAACCACCGCGTAGCCTCCTATTGCAGTGATCATCGCAAGGAAATTGATCTCCTGGCCGTTCATGAAGAACCGTTCCGGGGTGATTCGCCAGAGGATGAGTGGCTCCATCGGCCCGGAAAGCGCTTCCACTGCACGGCTCAACCGTGCGACGAAAGCGGGCGACTGTTCAAGCAATGGATAGACATGGCCGGCCCATGTATTGATGAGCAGAAATCCCCCCACCGCAATACCCGCCCCGGAAAGCAGCGCAGTCCAGGCACCGGCCGTCGTGCCTCTTGGCCAATACAAACCAAGGACGATCACCGCACCGGCTCCCGCCCAGATGGCACCCGTAATGGCAAAGAACATCAGAATGTAGGTCGCCTGACCGAAGAAATAGCTGAAGGCGAACGCATAGACCGCAACCAGGCCGATGGCTACCCGGAGCCAGAATAGTTGCTCCTTGGGGGTAAAAGCCTTCTTACGGAGTGGAAGTGCGATGTCCTGCACGAGAATCGAGCCCCACGAATGCAGATAGGTGCTATCCGTGCTGATGAGTAGAAAGATCATCAACCCGCAGAACAGACCAAGAACGCCTACGGGCAGGATGTCCCGAATAGCCACAGGAACGGTCATCTGCTTGCTGATCGTTTCGAATGTCACAAATTTTCCGGGGTCAGTCGCTTTTAGGTTCGCGATGGCCGCGTCCACTTCGACCGAGGTCACCGGGCTCACTTCCGGATCGGGCGCAAAGGCTGGAGCGACATCCTGCAATGCCGTAACATGCAGACTCCGTTGGCTCTCAGCGGCTCGGTCCGCGAAATTAGCATGATGAAAGTAGGAATATGCCACGGCCGCCGTGAGAATGATCATCACCGAACTAAATCCTCCGCGCCAGGTGCCGAGGATGCGGGACATCTTCTGTTCGTGGGCGTTGACTGCGGCGCCGTTATACCCCTGGGTACCCAGCCATGTCATTCCAGCTCCGCCATAGATACTCGCAAAGATCCCGATAAAAATGTAGAGTAGGTTAAAGTCTCGCAGCGCCGAGGTATCGAAGGGATTTAGCATCGACTGCCCGGCTGGACGCGCCGCCAGAGCGGGCGCGATCTCCTGCCACCAGGAGAATTGGCTTAGGCAGACAAAGACAATTATCAGATAGATCGGATAGCTAATCATCCCCATCACGCAATCCGTGGTCATGACCGTCAGTTGTCCGCCCAGACAGGCGAGGGTAACCCCGATGGTCAGAAAGATGGCCATGAGCACGGCGAAAGTCGGCCATTGCATGCCAAAGATTCCAAGTTGAGGCGGGAACCCACAGAAATAAACCACGAAGCGCGCACCGACGGCTGGAAACAATCCGTAGTTTAGGATTCCAGAGAGCGCAGAGAGGAACCCGGCAAACACACGAAACCGCCTGCTGTAACGGATCTCGAGCAATTGGCCCATCGTGAGGACCCGTGTCTCGCGGTAGCGGTAGATGCAGTAACCCGAGATCGTCATGATCAAAGCGATCGGGGTTCCGATGGCCGACCAAAAGCTCACGGCGAAACCGGATTTGTAATACATTTCCCAGATGGCCACGACCGAGATGAGGCCCAGCCCCGCCTCTCCAGCGGAGACGGAAACGACGTAGCGCCCCGCCACCCGTCCTGCCGCGAGGAAGTCGGCGACCCCTTTGACAAATTGCTGCGTATAGAGACCGATCCACAACACCAAGCCGAGCATTAGGCCGACGATAATCCAATCAATGAGTTGCATATAATGGGGAAGGTTAATGGGCAATATCCGAGGGACAGGAAGCGTAGTGCGGATTGACTGGCAGGCTAGGGAGCCTGAGATGCGCGCCTGTCTGGCTGAAAGCGACCGACTCGTTGGAGCCCAAAAAAATTGCGCGCTGCACTGTGCACTTCAAGCCTCCGGGCACGTACGTTTCCCCCGGCCAGCGGCGCAGGGTGCGGAGAAACTTTTCTTGATTGGTCATAGTGTGCGGAAGGGGGACAGTGAGCGAATCCGATTCCAGAGATGGGCATCCCATGCTGGTGTGCTTGAGTCATGTTTTTGGGTCATAGGTGGTGGTTAGATTGAGAGTTCTATGAGGGTGTTGTTTGCGACTAATTGCGGTCTAGTTACCTTCGTTGCCATTGTGTTGATGGTTTGGATCACCCGGTTATGCGGATTTCCGGCAATGGCGGAGAGGATTTGTTCACGGGAATTCATAGACTTCCTAATCGGCCTGGCGAAAATCCAAATGCGGCGGGGGTGCGGTCTGGCACACGCGAGATCGAATCTCGTCTGTGACGGTGCATCCTATAGCGCGGGCTTCCTTGCGGGCCTGCAATTCCCACCAAGTCTCCCCGAGAATGCGCTCGCCCTCTCTGAGGTCCGGCACGACCAGGTCTTCGGAAAGCAGCGTCTCGGCCAACTCGTATTGCCCGACCTCCATGGCCGCCCGTGCCCGAAGGGCGCGGAGCCTTCCCCCTTGCCCCGAGGGAGAGGGCATCGACTCCATGATTTCCAACACCTGCTCGTGACGCCCGGCGGCGAGGAGGGCTTGGACGCACTCGACCTTCAGCGGCTCGGAATCTCGATCCAGCGCAAGGGCTTTTACAAACAACTCCACCGCTTTGGGAAATTCCTGCGCGTGCATCGCGAGCACCCCGAGATTCCTCAAGGCCCAAGCGGTTTCCTTCCGCGCCAATGATGTCTCAAAAGCCGTTTGGGCACCTGAGATATTGCCCTCGTAGTAGCGCATCACCCCGCGGTGTAGCCAAGCCTCCCAGCGATCATCAGCACTTCCCTCAAGGAGGTCGATCCAAGGTTTATCCACGACCCACGCCGACACATCAGGCGTCTCCGATAATTTGCCGGTGCGGAGCAATGAGAGCCACACCTCTTGCGCGCTGCCCATGGACTCTTCCGGAAAGGAAATCCCGGCGGTTTCAAGAGTAACCTCCCCGCTCAATTCGCGGCGCAGACGCTCTAGCGCGCCCCAGCCCGCGCCCATCTGGATCATCTTCTCCGGCGGAGTGTCAAAGAGCGTATTCGTGGTCAGCAGCATTTCCTCCTCGCGACGGGCTGGGAGCATTTCCTCCAGTTTCCCGCTGACGGTGTTCGTCACAAGGCCCCAGTTATCCGAATGTGCGATTTCGGGAGCCACCTGCATCATCCCGTAGGATTCGATCCAACTCAACCGTGACCCTGCTTCCATCGGAAAAGATTCATACTGCGTGCGGGCCACCCCGGCCTGAATCTCCACATAGGGATGATGCCCTTCACTGAGAAACTTCTGCCATTGCTCACCCCCTTCGCTGTTGCCCCAGACGAATAGCTTCCGCCCCCTCAAGCGGGAGGTCGAGGAGTGGACGATCCCGCCGCCAGTTTCGTCGAGAGCTGCAATCCACGGTCGATCTTGATCGGGAATTACGAAAAAGAAATCACGAGCACGCGGGGAGTTTTTCGAGTAGGTGATGTCGCGATCTTGGGAGATCGGCACAGCGGTTTGCGAGAGCCCACTCCGATAGACATTGTAGATCGCCTCTCGTGCCGGCGCGACCACCCGAAGCCCTGGACGGTCCGCCACCGCAATGTTCGACCACCAGTAGAGGGGGATGGTTTCCGAATGCGGATTCGACAAGCCCACGCGGACGTGGAGAAACTCGGAGTCCGGCGGCAGGAGGAAATCCATCTGAAAAGGGACTCCGCGAATCCGCTCATATTCCCACAGCCTTAGCACCGGCCAGCCTTCGGGATGGGTGATTTTCGCCGCAAAAAGCGGATCGCAGCCAAGGGCCGTATGCCCGCGCACCCCGCAGTTCCATTCTACACCACCGCTGAACCATGCGCCTCGAATTGCTAGGTTGGCTGGTTGAAACACCGGATTCACCTCCACGAGTTCGCGCTGCGTCGCCTTGTGCAGGAGCGACCAAAGCCGCCCGCCATACTCCAAGAGAATCGTCGCGCGCAAATGCTCGTTTTCCAGAATCGCAACTTTGAATGCCTGAGGTGTCCGCTCGCGACCATAATTATCCTGCACCGCGTAAGGCAGGCAGGGATCACCGCAGGCGCTGCCCACGCCATAGCCGAGGTATTTCCGCAACTCCGCCGGCACGCTTTCGTCCACTTGGAGTCCGCCTCGCCCCCCGGTAAGACGGTTGAGTTGTGGAAACGGATTGGACGGGCCGATCAAAGCGGCGGGCATTGTAAGTTCTGTGATGGTCAGCGTGGTCATGTTCGCTTGTGAGATTTTACCTGAAGGCTTTCGAGCCGCTGATGAATGTCCTAAAATAAAAGATTCTGCTTAAAATTCGCTTGATTCTCTAAAGTATTCTGTTTATTCATAAAAGGAATGTCAACTGTCTATTCAAAAGTCTTTGTTCTAGGGGAATGGGAACCCGAACTGCACGATCGCTCCATTTCTCTGGATGAAGCGGCCCGACGCTATGCGAGAGCGGCGAAGGAGGTGGGATGCACATCCTTGCAGATCAACTTTCTCGACACCCCCTATCATCCGCTGGCCTACTCGCATCCGGAGGAATACTACCTCTATTTCGACAACTATGGGGCATCGTTGGATATGTTCGCCGAGTCGTCGTATTCGCGAGGGATGTATCCCCGGTTTTTTCTGGAGAAGAATCTGGAGCGATTGCGGATACTGGATCGGGCGGCGGGGGAGGAGGGGCTGACCTCGGTGCTTTATGTGGCGGAGCCGCGGCATGTGCCGGAGGCGCTTTTCCGGAAGCATCCGGGTTGGCGAGGGCCGCGGGTGGACAATCCCAGTTGCTCAATGACGCCGCTTTACGCCTTGGATACCGATCTGCTCGAAGTGCGCGACCATTATTCGCAGATGTTGCAGAGCATTTTGGGGGCAGCAGAAAATTTGCAGGACATCATCGTTTTCGTGCATGACAGCGGGGCGGGATTTTCGCATTCCGAGGCGTTGTATGCCGGGGCGAATGGCCCCTTCTATAACTCGCGCTTTTTCGGCAGAGGAACCGATATTGGAGGGCGGATCGCGGGATTTTGCGACGCTCTTGTGGCGACCGCTAAATGGGCGGGCCGCGACATCGATGTCGCGCTGACATCTCAACTCACTCCGGGAGAGCGGGCTGCCGTGCTGGATAAAGCCGGTCCACGCACCCATGTTGCGCTGTGGGGAGAGCAATCGCGGACCGGCGGCATGGAGGACCAGTGGGCTCTGGGCCAGGTCGGGCCGGAGGCTTTGGAGCGCGGGGGGTATGATGGCGCGCGGGATAGGCGCCGCTTGGATTTTGAGGAGCGTGCTGCGGAAATCCTCGCCAGCGGACGCAAGCCCCGGATGGTCATGCCGGGACCGAACGAGCATTATTTGCAGAATTGCTATGTCCCGAATCCTTGGGAGCAGCTTGAGATATTGCAGTTCGCTCGCAGTCTGGAGGCCGATCAAATCCTATTTAAGGGACTGGTCACCCAACCGGACACCGTGCGCTTTAATATCAATCAAGCGAGTCTCAAGCGCTACCTAGAGCAAGGGGAATCCCCGGAGGAGTCCGTCTCCTCGGTGGTGCGGGACTGGATCGCGGAGCCGCTAAGAGATCGAATGGAAGCGGGATTGCGAGCGATGGAGCGAGCGGTGCGGGAACGACCTGGTTTTCATGTCTATGCGCAGCGAGACAACACCTTTTTGCCAGGCCCCTTGGTGCCGAATCCAATTGCGCTCACCGAGGAGGATCGTGCCTACTACTGGCATCCGGTGCTGACCGACTACATGCGACTCAAGGGGGGGTATCCGTTTATGCCCAATCCTGGTTGCGAGGTTCTTCGATATGCGCTGCGAACGACTCAAGAGCGCATTTTGCCGCTGATTGACGACGCGATGGAAGCGTTCGCAGAAGTGGCTGCTGCGGCACCCGACGAGATCACGCGGGCATGCGCGGAAGAGCACCGAGCCCACGCGGTTGTCTATGCCTGCCTCCACAGGTCCCTTCTGACATGCATACAAATGCTGGTTCATTGGCGCGGCCATGGAGAGATCGAGGTGCCGACTGTGCCTGCCATTGTGGACGCTGAGATCGAGAATACGAGAGCGTGGATCGCGTGCCTGGGGGAGGAGCCGGGCCGGTTTTTGCGACTTGGCCCCGTGGGTGTGCTGCACGGCCCCGACGTGCGATTTGCGAGCCAACTCCATCGCCGGATCGAGGTGATGCAAAAACATCGGGAGGATGCAACCGGCGACTTCCAACAGAACTCGCGCAAACCCGCGTTTTTGTCTGAGGGAAATCTATGAAGAAAATACGTTATGCCATGATCGGAGTGGGAGGCTACGGGGCTAAGCGCCGGGCCAGCCTGCGAAAAGCGGGGTGCTTCGAAATGGTCGGCGGGATCGACCTGTCGCCTTCCATCGTCGCCGAAGCCGAAGCTCAGGAAGAAAAACCCTTGGTGGCCTACCCTTCGATTGAGGCTCTCGTCAATGATCCGCAAGTCGAGGCCGTTTTTGTCTGCACTCCGGCTCATCTTCATGTCGCCCAAGCCACTCTGGCAGCGCGGGCTGGTAAGGCGATTTTCACGGAAAAGCCCCTTGGCCACGATTTATCGGATTGCACGGCACTGGTCGAATACTGCGAGGAGCACGGGATTCCGCACGGGCATGGGTTTACTCTGCGTTATGAGCCGCATTACCAATACATTAAGTCGCTGTTGGACGAGGGCAAGTTTGGACGGGTGGTCGGGGTCTCGATAGCAACCATGAGCACCCTGGGCCTCATCTATCCGCCCGACAATTGGCGTTTTCATCCGGGCGAGAATCCCGGCGGCCCGCTCTACCAGTGCGGCATTCATAAACTCGACCTGCTGCACTTTCTCTTTGGTCGGGGCGAGTGGACTGCGGGATTGGCGCATGCGGATATTACGCCGACTCAAACGGAAGACTCGATAGTTCTGCTCGGGCAATTCGCAGGCATCCCGGTCACTTTTCAGTCGCATTACGTGGCCTCTTATCGCCATGCCATGGAAATTTACGGAACCCATGCCACGCTTTTGGTCTCGGAGCATCCGATGCGCCTGGAACTCAAGGAAACCTGCTGGAAGAGTGGACCGGAGCCCTTGTGCAACATCATCGATTGTGTGCCCGCCACCGATGCAACTTCAGAATCTCTGCGCGATTTTGCCGAGGCGGTGCGCGAGAGGCGGCAACCTGAGATGAACGGCAGGCACGGCCTCTGGGCCATCGAGTCTCTCTACGAGGCACTGGCTGTGTGTCGTCCGATTCTCGGCGAGACAAAGCTGAAGCCGTCTGAAAACCAACTTCGCGAGAAACCACTGGCAGAGCAGTGTTTTGCCTAACTTTGAAATTCTGAACAGGTTTTCCACTTGATGATTCCCATTCGATCCCATCGTTGTCTCGGCCCATTCTTTTACGGCTATATTATTGAGGTTACCCCGCACCCATCCAAGAGCGACACCCTCTACGCCCGCAGCGATGTCGGTGGGTTGTTTGTCTCGGTCGATGGCGGTGAAAGCTGGGAGCCTCGCAACTGCGGGCTCGCTCCCAGCTTGGTGCTTCAACGTCCGGAAGGGCGTTTTGCTGGCCACTACGGCTACCATGGCCACCTTTACGACGGACGGTATGCCGTTTCCGCATTGGCCTTTGATCCCTTTGATGAGGATCATCTGCTGTTGGCCACGGGATATGTCGGGGTACATCGCACACAGGGCCGTCTCGTCGAGCCGGGCGTGGCCTTTGGCGAGCTGTTTTCGTCCTACAACGGAGGTCTTCAATGGGAGCGCATCACCGACCGATTTGTCTTGGATGCAGCGGGTGGTGAGAGCCGGGTGCATGGAAACCTGATCGCTTTTCATCCCACCCGGCGGGGTGAAGTGTGGCTGGCGACATCGTTCGATGGGGTCTTTGTTTCGGTAGATGCCGGATCAACATGGGAATACGTCGGTCTGCGTGGCCGCAATGTGACTTCGCTGCAATTTGCTGATGCAGCCGGGGAAAAGCTCGTCGTGACGATCAGCGACGCGACTTCCTATTGGGGCGGGGCGTCGCCGGGCGGGTGTGTCGTGTTGGAAACCCGAGCAAGAGCCTTGCACGAACTTGCTGACTTGCATGGCAAAAGGGTGAGGGCGTTTCGGTGTTCGCCGCTTGGTTGGTATGCGGCGTGTTCCGAGCAGGGGATCTATCGATCCTCCAACATGGGCGCGACTTGGCAGCCGTCATCCCAGGGTCTTGACCTCGGTCGAGGAAGCATTGATCCGTATTACATGGCTTGGAACTCCCTGGCCATCGATCCGCGTAATCCTGCCAGGCTCTACACGTCGGCGCACCAATGCTGGGCCTGGAGCGAGGATGGCGGGGAGACTTGGTCGCAGAAAAACTCCGGCGAGTTGCGGGTGGAGGTAACGAATACCCATGTGGACGCAAGCGAGATTTTTTCGGCGACTTCGTCGATTCTTGTCGATCCGTATCTTGACGGACGTCTCTATGCCACGGATTTCTACGGTGTCTGGCGGAGCGATGATCGCGGCCATTCCTGGCGGGCTGGCTGGAAGGGAATGGCGAATACCTGCGCGAAGCGAGTGAACTTCATTCGGAGTGGTGACGGGCAGAGTCGTTTGTCGGCCTTGATGACGGATGGCGGCATTAAGCTCTCGGATTCTGCTTGCACCGGGCTGGTGCGGAAGACCGGGCGGATGAATGCGGGCGCTCTCAAGAAACCCATCGAGACGCCAGAGGAAATCCAGACTCTCTCTTCGGCTGCGTCGTCACTAGCCCAACATCCCGGCGACCCGAACACCTTGTTGGCGTGTCAGAACTCCGGACAACACGGCAATTATGGCATGGGATTGCTCCTGCGGTCGGAGGATGGGGGCGAGCACTGGGCGCCAAGCAATGCCGGATTGCCGCGCGGGCTGGCGTGGTTTCGCGATGTTGTTTTCGATCCGTTTGCTCCCGACACCGTATTGCTGACCAATGGATTTTTGGCAGCGGAGGGCGGGGGTATTTACCGATCTACAAATGGCGGACGATCCTGGCAGATCATCCATCAGGAAATCCTGGGAAGGATTGATTTTTATTCCCAGGTTCATACGAGTATGGATCGCACCCTCATCGCCGATCCTTCCGCGGAGGGGGTCTATTTCACGGCCAACCGCATGGCGGGAGTATTTCGTTCGACCAACCGGTGCGAAACCTTTGAAGACATTACCGCCAATCTTCCGCTGACGCGGGGGCCGGGTTTGGCCAGCATGCTATGGTCGCAGCACCTTGGGACCTTGGTTGTAGGGCTCTACCAAGGTGGCGTCTGGGCGTTGCGGGCACGACGGTGGGAGCAGCTCCCCACGGGCGACCATCAATGTGCAACGGCTCTGGCGGAAGCACCGGACGGCGCACTTTATGCAGCGTTTTCCGCGCACTGGTATGCACCATCCGGAAAAGGAATTCTGCGCTCGGACGACGGGGGCGAGAGTTGGGAGGAGTTGGATACCTCATGGTTGCCGAATCATCTCATTTCCTGTCTGGCCGTGGATCATGAGAATCCCGCCCGACTGGCCATCGGCACCATCGGCAACGGGGTTTACATCGCGGAATTGACGGGGAACGAGTGAGCAAGCCGGAAGAAGATCAAGAATCTCCTTCTTTGGGGAATCGCGATGGCGCGGTCTTGTGGCCCGGGTTTTCTTTGGATCGTTCCGGAGGAGTACCTTGTGTATTTCACAAGGGAGGACGGGCTTTTTTCTGGGCCGCGAACCGTCCGGTGCTGGACAACGAAGTCCGGGTTTATCATCGGCTGCACGCAAGCGGGCTGCGGGTCGCGCACGTGGATGCCAATGCGACGGCGGATATCTATCATCCGCATCTCAATTTTTGGGTCGGCCCCGGCAAGTATGATCCCGCCCCGCAGGAGCACTATTTTCGGAAAGTTGCAGAAGCGTCGCCGGACAGTTTTTTTGTGCTGCGAGTGGCGCTTTATGCTCCGGAATGGTGGACGCAGGCGCACCTGGGAGAACTCCAGCTCGATGGAGGAGGCTCGGAGTGGTTCGATCTCCAACGCGCCGGCCGGATTCGGCTGCCTTCTCTGGCGTCCAGATCCTGGCGAGACGGGGTGCTGAGCGCCCTGAGTGCTTATTTGTCCTGGCTGGAAACCTCGGGATGGAGCCGCAGAGTGGCCGGCTTTTTGCTATCAGCCGGCATTACTTGGGAATGGAGCATCCTTGGCAGCGATGTTTTCCCCGACACGAGCGAGCCGGCGAGGGAGTATTTTCGCGAATACCTTCGGCGGGTTTATGGTTCGGAGGATGCGCTTTCGCAAGCATGGGGCCGCCAGTCAGCCTGGGATGAAATCGAGATTCCCACGGTGGAACGCCGGAGGATGTCGATTGACGGGATACGACCCGCTCCCGAATTTCAAGACGCGATCGATCATCAGCAGAGCTTGAGTGAAATGACGGTCGATTTGCTGCTGGATTGCTGCCAGAAGGTGCGAACTCGCACGCTCGGGCGTTCGCTCATCGGGGCGTTCTATGGCTACACGTTGACGGCCCGCGAGCAGACTCCGTTTACCGGTCAATATGGAGCAGGCGGTCTCGTCGGGGGACACCACGCGCTCGGTCGCGTGTTGCGATCTCCGGATATTGACTTTTTAGCCTCCCCATTCAATTACGCAGATCGTGCGTTGGGTTCGGGTTTGCTCATGGAGCATGTGCCGCTTGGCTCCGTGCAGGCGCACGGAAAGGCTTTTTTCGACGAGAACGACCTTTGGATGAAGCCGCCGGTAGGAGATGACCGCGCGGCGGCGATCTCTGTGGGAGTGGCGGCTAATCCTGCCGAAGCGAAGCAATACCTCCACGCCGCATGGGCGCAAGCGGCCGTGCGCGGCAAACACCAGTGGCTCACGGAACTGAGCGGATGGGTCGGCGAGTTCTGCGAGAACTTCGACGACCCAGCCCTTCTCTCAGAAATCCGGCGTCTCAACGCGTTGACCGATGAGCTTGTGCTTTTGGATCGATCACCTGTCGCCGAGATCGCCTTCGTGATCGATGAAAAGAGCGTGGCACACCTCGGCCTTGATTCGAAAGTTTTCCTCCGGGATGTTTACGAAGCCTCGGTGCGGTGGGGGCACTTGGGAGCACCGTTTGATATTCTCCTGCTGGAAGACGCGCTGGCATTGTCATCCGCCACGTCGCGCTACAAAGTCCTCGTCGAGGCATTTGTCCGCCCTCCCTTCGCGCGTTCTGCCCTTCGAGCACACGCAGAAACCCTGCCGAATGTCCGGTTTCTCTCTCTAGAGGAGAGCTGCGACAGCGGACAACTGCGGTGCGCCCTCGAGGTTGCCGGAGCGCACCTCTACGCCCCCGTCGGACATACGGTGTGGGCGAATCGCTCGATGGTCATGATTCACGCGGCATCCGGCGGAACTCTCCCGCTTCATTTGCCATCCACAGGCCGCTGGCAGGAAGTTCTCACCGGTAGTGTCGTCGAACACCCCGAGGGGCAGGCACTGGGTTGGTCTCTCCGTGCGGGCGATACCGCGCTTTTCACCAAGAGCTGAGCCCATTCCGAGACGCCTTTACAATCAGCGGGACCAGTCCTCCCAAGCCAGCCCCTCAATGCGCGAGAAGTCCTTCGTCTTGAGAGTGGCAACAATGAGTCCCTGCTGCAACGCGCACGCAGCGATCACCAAATCCAGATCGGCAATCGGTGCTCCGAGTATTTGCTGCCGAGCTTTGAGGCGGGAAAATCTTTCCCACACGGAGCGGTCTGTTTCCAAGACATCGAGTCGCTCTTCGATCAGCGCCCGATACTTTGCCCATCGTTCTTCCCGGTTTTCAAGGTGAAGTCCGAACTCGATCTCGGCGACGACCGTCGCGCACGTCGCGCACGCCGCATCGCCTGCGGATTTCCAACGAAGCAAGGCCGCCATCACCGGCCTGTTCCGCAACGGTTGTGAAAAAACGGAGGTGTCGAGTAGATAGCGAATTGTCATTGCGCAAGCGGATTGGGCTTAGGTGGAGTTCTCAATTCTTCCACCTGGGGGAATTCGACCTCACTCGGCAAATGGTTCTCTTGCCAGGAGTGCCACGCCGCGAGAATATCCGGATGCCCGGAATGAGATGGCACTTCCGCTCTCTGGAGCACGACCATCGGTTTGCCTCGTTTTTGGATGAGAATAGCAACACCGCTGCGCACCACTTCCTCGCACAAACTTGTCAGCTTTGTCTTGGCTTCGAAAATTCCTACCGCTTTCATTGAATCAACTAACCACATGGTGTGTTCGCAGGCAAGTGCAATCGCAGCATTTCGCCAATAGGGGAACTGATGCGATCAGGAAAATTCCGCACCGCGGTCGAGGGCTGATCGCTCACGATATTTTCGAGCTTGGCAAATCCTTCATACCAAGGAATTATTCAGAAAATGAATAAACAAAACCCTAGTTCACTTGCCGAAGTGAGTAATCTGAAATTCGACCGCGGCGCGGTGCTCTACCGTCAGGTGTGTGATGCCATGCGGGAAGAGATTCGCTCTGGTCGGCTTCCGGCTGGCTCGAAGCTGCCGACGACTGCGGAGCTTGCGAAGGCATGGGGCCTGCAAGTGGCGACAGTGCATCAGGCGATGACGATATTGGCGAGAGAGGGATTGCTGGTGCGCCGTCCGAAGAAAGGGACACTTGTGGCGGAGAAGCCGACGAAAATCGAAAAGCTCGGTTTGCTGGCCTTGCCCCACGCGGACTCGGAACGGTTCAAACTTTCGATCATGCAGTGGCTTCAGGATTTGGCCTCGGCGAGAGGGATTTCCACCGTTCTCGTTGATCGTTCAGATTTAGTGTTCAGCAATGAGAACCGCCAGCCCAACCCCCACGCTTTGGGTTTCGATGCTTTGATTGGCGTCGGCTACAACAAAGAGGCAGTCAAGCGGCTCAGCCGCCTCCCGGTGCCGACTGCTTTCCTGAGTTCGTCCCGTTTGCCGAATACCGTCGAAGTCGATAGCGACGATTTTTTCACCCGCGCCGTGCATTCCCTTTCCATTCAAGGTGCCAAGAGCGTGAGTCTGTTGACCCATATGGATCTCGCGGGAGCGGCAGGTTCCGGCATCCTCAATGATTTGATCGAGACGCTCCTGCCACGACTTGTGGCGGAAGCGGGGATGCGCCTTATACCTGCGCCACCGCTCCGCTTCAAACCTCGCGAGGAGGATTTCACTCCCTCCGAGATGGAGCATGTCGGATTCGACCTGTTCGAGGATCTCTGGCAACAGCCCACGCGCCCGGAGGGATTGATCGTTTATCCCAGCACGGTGTCTCGCGGCGTGGTAACTTCCATCCTTTCTCATCAGGTGAACGTGCCCGCCGACCTGAAGGTCGTCCTCACCCGCACTAAGGAAACCCCGTTCCTCTGCCCTTTCCCCGCGAGCATCTTCGAGACCAGCACGGAAGTGATTGCCGGGGCGTTGCTTGATATCGTAGGCAGCCAATTTGAGGGGCGCACATCGGACTTCAAGTTACTCGGGATGGAACTCATCGTTTCCAGTTCAAGGGAGTGATGGGCGGTTCCGTCTCTGCAAGATGACACCGGACAACTCGCACTAGCTTGTCAGCCGTGCTGAACATTTCCGCCAGTCGAAGACCCTCGCGGTAGCGCACGAAAGAGCGAACCTTCCCATCGTCGGGAGCTCTCCATTGTTCCCGCTCTCGGCGTCCCGCCACGATGGTGGTGATTTATCCGGGCTAGGGTTTGACTCTTTGGGAGTTATTTGGGAGTTATTATTGGGCTCCGGCTTCATCCATGAGCGGATGGTCGAAGGCTGAACTATAGGCATCGAGGGTGGATGCCTTGAGACGGAGTTGCCTGCCAGTCTTGCGCCAACCGGAAACTGCGGCGAAGACTTCACGAAGGATGATTTTTGCTTCCGCCGCCTTGAGGCCGAAGCGTGGAGCGACTTCGAGAGCGTGGGCAATGCTGGGATCTTCCTGATTTTCGGAGATGGCGGTTTTCGGAGTTTGCGTGCGGTCAATCTCAGGAACGGGATTCAGGTCGTAGGCGGGTGAGAGTGCCCATTTCCCCGGCTCGTTCATGAGAAAACCGTGATTGCGGAGATGATCGTCGCAGTTGCTTGCCAGCAGCGAAAAGACGAGGCGTCTCCAAAGTTCCTGGAGATCGGCAGCGGTATTGTAGCCAAATTGGCGAATGCCATCGGCCAGCAGAGTGTAGGAACCCGGTTCCCCGGGCCGTAGGCCGAGCAGACTGCTGCCGGAAAGGAACGGAATGCGGTTGGTGTCGGCGCGGTCGAAGCGGGTGATGAGAGAAATGTTCCTTCCCCCGGCGGAAACCATCCGGTGCCCGGCAACCTGAATGCCGGCATTTTGGGCGAGAGCAAGTGCGAGAATTTCCCCGGCAGCGATGTCCCGGACGTCATTGGGTTTGGGGAACTTGGCGATGGCAAGCCGGCCATCCGGCAGGGCCACTACAGATTTCGGCCGCGCCCCGCCGAGCGGTGAACCCTGCCCGAGCAGGTAGCGCAGGTCTTTGGCGGTTTCGGCTTCGCTATGGACGGCGTCAGCGGCGTTTATCAAAGTGCTGAGCTGCACGACGGGGGGAATCTTTCCCTCGCGGGCTCCGAGAAAGGGACTTCCGGCATCCGAGCGAAAACGCAGGGCGCCGATTCGCGAAGCATCGTCAAGGGCGAGCACGTAATCGAGATCCTGATAAGGTTTGCGGTCAAGAACATGTTTGCGAACAGCGCGTTCGACGAGCATCCGGCCCCATCGGTCCGGTCCGCAGTCCTGCATGGCACCGAAGAGCATCGCGCTGTGATGCGGGCCGACCCGCAACGGGAGCGAGGTGGGATCAATCGCAAAAGCATCGGCGCGACGAAGCCAATCGTGCGCATATTCAAATGTCACAGCAGGATTGCGTGGCGTGGTATGAAGGTGCCCGACGAAATGCGTCCGTCCCGCCCATTCGATGTGAACTTCAAGGCTCATGGCCGGATACGGCGGATGCGTTTAGGCACGCGATCGATGTCCAGGTTGAGGGCCAGCGCATCGGTTTCGGGAGCGGCAAGATGGGCAAGGCGGTCGTGCAGTTGGAAGATGAAAGCGGCAGTGGCGAGCGTTCCCGTGGCGATGGTCGGATCACCACGTTCCAGACGCCACAACGTGTCCCTACAGACAAATAACCGGGCCGCCATATCCGCCGTGGAGATTCCTCGTTTGCGCCTGGCTAGGGCAATGTCACGCCCGAGCTTGCGGAGCGCATGCCTAGCGGGAAGCGGGATCGACGACGTTTTTGGCATAAAAATAAAGTCTGCTATATTGGACGCAATGTCAAACAATGTCTGGCAAAACAGATTTATCTAAATGCCGACGATGGTGACTTCCATCCTCTGCCATCAAGTGAACGTGCCCGCCGACCTGAAGCTCGTCCTCATCCGCACTAAGGAAACCCCGTTCCTCTGCCCTCTCCCCGCGGGCATCTTCGAGACCAGCACGGAGAAAATCGCTCGCGCGTTGCTGGAAATCGTCGAGGGTCTATTCGCTGGTCACTCGCATGAACCGAGGGCGCTAAAAATGGAACACACACAGAGCCTGTCTGAAAAAAGATGAAAAAAGCGATTGACAGAGATATAAAATCATATTATTCATTTGCTAAAGTCCAGTGAAC
>Ga0105046_10006320_pt1 | contig 18682 bp, 18 predicted proteins | sample MAT03_FD_78385 | JGI IMG/M metagenome (GOLD analysis project Ga0105046, IMG submission 78385) | Freshwater microbial communities from Lake Fryxell liftoff mats and glacier meltwater in Antarctica - MAT-03 (megahit assembly) | ecosystem: Environmental > Aquatic > Freshwater > Ice > Liftoff...
GCGCGGCCATGCGATGACGGCCTTGCAGACCGGCCGGCCGGGGCTGCTGGCTGTGCTGCGTGAAGGCTCCACGGCATCGCTGGTCATGCTGGCGCCCGACGAGGTCGGGCTGGCCTACTGGGCCGCGGCTGCCTGGGCGGCGCAGATCGCGCTGTCCACCGACCGACCCGATCTGGTGGCCGACCTGCCCGCGGCCGTCCGCCTGGCCGGCCTCGCCTATGCCGCCGAGCCGGCGCACGGCGACGGCGCGCTGGCCTCGCTGATGGGCACGCTCGAGGCGGCACGGCCGGGCGGCACGCGTCAGCGCGCGCAGGCGTACTTCGAACAGGCGCAGGCCGCAGGCGGCGGGCGCAACGCCAGTGTCTTCGTCGCCATGGCCGAGTCGCTGGCGCAGCCGGCCGGTGACCGCAGCGCCTTCGAGGCCCTGCTGCGCCAGGCCGTCACGGCCGCCGACACCCGATGATCAACGTGGTGCCCTCGACGCCGTACTTCGCGCTGGCGACACAGGTGTTCGGCACCGCGACGAACATGCTGGAGATCAACTGGGCGCCGATCGTCGGTGCGCTGGTGGTGACGAAGAAAGTCTGGGACGACATGTCGCCCGCGGCGCGCCAGGCGCTGCAGACGGGCGGCGAGCGCGCCGGTGTGCAGGTGCGTGCGCAGGCGCGCAAGGAGGTCGACGAGGCGGTCGAGGCGATGCGCCAGTGGAACGAACTGGCCGAGGCGCTGTACCCGCGCATCCGCGGCAGCATGGTGCCGGCCGAGACCTTCGACGAGGTGTTCATGCACCTGCGCGCTTATCGCAGCACGCGGGGGCGTTGACTTGAGCGGCCCGCTGCGCAGCGGCTTGGCCCGCCTGGGCCGACTCGACGATGACATCGCCTCGCTGGCGCTGCTGCTGATGATGCTGCTGCCGCTGGTGGAGATCGCCTTGCGGCCTTCGCTCGGGCGCGGTGTGGACAACGCGCCGGTGCTGGTGCAGCACCTCGGTCTGGTGATGGCCATGTTCGGCGCGCTGGCCGCACCACGGGCCGCGGCACGCACTACGTGCTGGCCGTGCAAGGGGTCAGCAAGGGGACAAACGAGACACCTGGGCAGCAGGGCGTGAAAGAGGCACCGCCCGCCATGGCGCAGTTGGGTGCCAGCCTGGTCGAAGAGGACATCATCAAGGGGACAAACAGGGCAGCCAGCCGCAAGAAGGGGGCGAAGAAGCCATGAGCGCCGCCCGGCCGCCCGAAGGCGCTCGCACCGCAGTGCGCAGCACGGAGGTTACCCAGTGAGCGACATCCGCCGCTTCTCCTCACGCCGGCAGCGGCTGGACCATGCATTTCTGGCTGAGCGCCTCGAGGGTGCCCAGTCGTACCAAAGTATCGCCGGCTACTTTCGCAGCTCTAACTTCGAACTTGTCGGCGAAGAGCTCGGCTCGATTCCGAAGGTGCAGGTGGTCTGCAACAGCGAGCTCGATGCTGCGGATGTCTTGATCTCGAAGCATGCGCGTGAGACAGCGCTCCAGGAACGCTGGAACGAGGCGCCGACGCTCACGATCCAGTGGCAGGTCGAGTTGATCGACAAGCTGGGCATTCCCAGCATGGTGTGGCTGTCCAACAAGAAGCGCTGGTTGAATCACCTGGGCCACGAAGTCCCCACTCGAGGGGCCGAAGACGTGGCCAGGTGCCAGGCGCAGATTGCCATCGTGTCTACCGGCTTGATCTTCCAAGACTCCGAAGAGCGCCAGCACCTGCTAAAGCGAAGGTTCGGCACCGTGGTGCTGGACGAGGCACACAAGGCACGCCGGCGCGGTGGCTTCGGCCAGAACAAGGACGAGCCCAACAACCTGCTCGACTTCATGGTGCGCATCAGCGCCCGTGCGAAGGAACGTGCTTCTCGGCACGGCAACGTCCGTCCAGACCGAGGTGCGCGAACTGTGGGACTTGCTGCGCATCCTGGCATCTGGAGCCGACTTCGCTTCTCCGGGCACCTCTAAGCCATTGACGGGGACGGGCGCCGCTTGCATGCTGGGCATACTGGCTGGGCGGCGAGACAATGTGGACAAGTTGTCGGTGCCATGGTGAGCAATGAGGCGAGGCGCCATCACGTTCTTGCGGGTGCTGCCGAATCTATGAAAGATTTGGCCCTGGCGCGGTGGCTGGCCGGGTTGCAAGGCCGGCAGCGGCGGCGACGCGCGGCCTGCTGAGTCAGCCGCTGCCGCGCGGCTCCAGCGCTTTGATGCGGCCTGCAGGTGGTGCAGCGGCGCGCGGGCCTTGATCGGTGGACTCGGGTGTCTGCGCCGACAGCCGCTGGCCGGTGGCGCGGTGCAGCGACACGAGCGGGCTGCAGGGGTCGGCGCGCGTCTGCAGCATGACTTCGACCTCGCCGCGCTCGAGTGCAGCATGCAGTAGCGCCTGCTCGATCGCGCTGGCCGCGCGCACGCTGGGCCAGCCATCAGCCCGCGGCAGGTGGCGCATCACCGCCTGCAGCCGGCCCGGCCGGTCGACGACGAACTCGCCGCCGGACATCGTGTTGCAGGCCACCGGATAGCCGCTGCCCGCGCGTGCGCTGGCCATGCCCAGCGCGACGAATCGCATCCACGCCTCTTCGACGCTGCGCCCCAGACTGGCGCCGTGCGGCGGGGCGCGGGGCGGGGATTCATCCATCGCAGCGGGGCAGACCGTCCTTCACCACGGGCCGGCGACATGCCGACCTCGCCCCGATGGTCAGTCGGGCGCGTGACAGGGTCGTGAGGACGCGTCTGGCCCTTCGGCCGTGTCGGGGCTGCTGCCCGCTCGAGCGAGTGCGCACCTGGGGGTCACGGCGCACTCCAGCCCGCCGTGAGCGTGCTGCTCAGGCCGCGCACCTGGTGTTGCAGCATCACCGACAGGAATGCCGCTTCCACCTGGCGCACCACACGTTCCCAATCCAGGCCGAGGGCGGTCTCGCGCGCAGCGGCGCCCATCGCACGTGCCGTGACCAGGTCTTCGGCCCAGGCCAGCGCCTGGTGCACGAAGGTGGCGCGGTCGCCATAGGGCACGCAGGCGCCGTTGACACCGGTCTTCACCAACTGGGCGGCCGCGGCGTAGTCGTAGGCCAGCACGGGCAGCCCGCTGGCCAGGGCCTCGGGGGTCACGTTGCCGAAGGTCTCGGTCAGGCTGGGGAAAAGGAACAGGTCGCCCGACGCGTAGTGCGTGGCCAGATCCACCCCGCTGCGCAGGCCGGCAAAGATCACGTCGGGGCAGCGCGCGCGCAACTCGTCGCGCAGCGGGCCGTCGCCCACCAGCACCAGGCGCACGCTGGACGACTGGCGGCGCATCGCCTCGAAGGCCAGCAACAGGGTGTCGAGATTCTTCTCGGGGGCCAGGCGGCCCACATGCAGCACCACGGTGTCGCCCGGCCCGGCACCCCAGCTGCTGCGCAGCGCGTCGCTGCGCAGCAGAGGCGTGAAGCGTTGCGTGTCGACACCGCGCGCCACCACCAGCGTGCGCTGGAAGCCGGCGGCCTGCAGTTCGCTGCGCAGCGATTCGGTAGGCACCATCGTGCAGCCGGCGCGGTTGTGAAAGCGCCGCAGGTAGCTGGCGATGGGTTTGTACAGCCAGCCCATGCCGTAGTGCCGGCTGTAGGCGTGGAAGTTGGTGCGGAAGTCCGTGGTCACCGGCAGCCGAAGCCGGCGCGCAGCCTGCAAGGCCGACCAGCCGAGTGGCCCTTCGGTGGCCACGTGCACGACATCGGGCCGCTTGTGCGCCCACAACGAGACCAGCGCGCCGGTGGCCGGCAGGCCCATGCGCAGGTGCGGGTAGCGTGGAATCGGCAACCCGCGCAGCAGCACCTCCTGCATGCTCTGCGGGTCGCCCGCTGCATCACCGTGGGTCTGTCGTGGCCGCACCAGTTGCAGGTCGTGGCCGCGTGCGCGCAGGCCCTCCACCGTACGCGCCACCGTGACCGCCACGCCGTTGACCTCGGGTGGCCAGGTCTCGGTGACCACCGCGATGCGCAGCGAGCGCCTGGCGGGTGGCATCTCGTCGACCACGATCGCGGCAGCGGGCTTGTTCATGCGCCGCATGCTGCCTGCGCTTGGCAACAGTTCGATGACATCACGGCCGCGCCCTCACATCGACACCACCCGTCACCGGAAATTCACGCATCGCCGTCACCATGCGGTCACGTCGCAACGACCGGAGACCCTGTGAACGACTTCACGCGCGCCCTGCAAGTCCAACGATGGGATGACCATCGCTACTACCACCACAGCCGCATCAACCAGTCGCTGCACCTGCTCAGCGCGAGCAGCTTCGTCGTCGCCTACGGCCTGATGTTCGTCGACCCCGCGCTGGCCGCCATCCTGGCCTGGACGGTGTCGATGACCGCGCGCCAGGCCGGTCACTTCTTCTTCGAGCCGCGCGGCTTCGACCACGTGAACCAGGTCAGCGACGAGTACAAGGAAGCCGTCAAGGTGGGCTACAACATCCGGCGCAAGATCGTGCTGATGTCGGTCTGGGCGCTGATGCCGGTGGCGCTGTGGCTGCAGCCATCGCTGTTCGGTCTGATCGAGCCGGCCGCCGACCTGCGCGGCCTGGTCCACGATGTCGGCATCGCCTGGCTGGCGCTGGGTGTGTCGGGCTTGCTGTTCCGCGTCGGCCAGTTGTGGCTCGAGCAGGACCTGCAGACCGGGCTGGTCTGGGCGGCCAAGATCCTGAGCGACCCTTTCCATGACATCAAGCTGTACTGGCGCGCGCCGCTGGCGCTGCTGCGCGGCGAGTTGATCGACCCGACGATGGGGCAGCAGCGCTCGCATTGAGCCCGGCCGGCGGCACCGGGTCGCCGCCGTGTCGCGGCAGCCTTCAGCCGCGGCGCATGAAAACCTCGCGCATCAGGCTGCGGCGGATCGCGCGGTCGGTCTGCACGGGGCCGTCCCACCAGCCGTCGGCCTGCATCTGCTGCCCGGCGGCGACGAACCTCTCGACCACCTGCGCAAAGTCTGCGTCGGTGAAGTTCAGGCTGAAGATCAGCCTGCCGCTGCCGACCCAGCTGAGGGCCAGACCGTGCGCACGCAGGTAGAACTGCAGCATCCAGTTGTAGCGCGCGGGCTGCGTGTAGGTCACGGTCCACACGGTGGACATGTGGCCCACCTGCACCGGCAGCCCGGCGCTCTGCAGTGCACTGTTGAGCTGCGCGGCGCGCGCGTCCCAGCGCGCGTCCAGGCCGTCGTACAGCGCATGCACCTCGGCGCTGTCCAGGCGGTCGAGGAAGGCGCTCATCGCGCCCATCACGTAGGGGTGGGCGTTGAAGGTGCCGCGGGCAAAGCAGATATCGGCCGGGCGCTCTTCGCGAAAGCGCTTCATCAGGTCCTTGCGGCCGCAGACGACACCCACCGGCAGCCCGCCGCCGAGCGTCTTGCCGTAGGTCACCATGTCGGCCTTCACGCCGAAGTACTGCTGCGCGCCGCCCGGTGCCAGGCGAAAGCCCATGAACACCTCGTCGAAGATCAGCACGATGCCGCGCTCGGTACACACCTGGCGCAGGGCCTCGAGCCAGGCCGTGTAGCGCTCACGGTCGAAGCTGGTGCGGCGCGAACTGTCCACCAGCGAAGAGTCGCCGGGCGCCGGCTTGTTCGGATTCAGCGCCTGCAGCGGGTTGACGAGCACGCAGGCGATGTCCTTGCGCGTGCGCAGCACCTTCAGCGTGTCCGCGTCCATCTCCTCCAATGTGTAGGTCTGACGCGGCATCAGCGGATTGCCAGGCCCGGGCTGCACGTCTTCCCACCAGCCGTGGTAGGCCCCGCACAAGCGCACCAGGTGCGTGCGGCGGGTGTGGTAGCGCGCCAGCCGCACGGCCTGCATCACGGCCTCGGTGCCCGACATGTGGAAGGACACCTCGTCCAGCCCGGAGATCTGGCGCAGCCGCTGCACGTTGCTTGCCACCACCGGATGCAGGCTGCCGAGCACCGGCCCGAGCGACTGCACCATCGCGCTGCCTTCGGCGATCGTCTGGCGGTAGAAGTCCATGCCGAAGACGTTCACGCCGTAAGAGCCGGTGAGATCGATGAAGGTGTTGCCGTCCAGGTCGGTCAGCGTGACGCCGCTGGCCGCCTGCACGAAGCTGCCGGTCTTCAGGTGCTGGCGCAGGTAGGCGCTGAAGGGGAAGGGCACGCGGTAGGCGCCGGTGAACTGCAGGTCCGACAGGCCCTGCGCGGCCTCGGCGGTCATCGCCGCCGAGCGCGGGTAGCGCGTGCGGTACAGCGCGCACAGCTGCTCGAAGCCGGCGCGGCGGCGCACCACGGTTCCGGCTGCGGCGCCGTCGGCATCGAAGAAGCGCTGCTCGTCGTACGACAGGCCGGGCAGCAGCGACGCCACCCGCTTGGCCATGCGCGAGTGTCCGGCCAGCGATCGGTGCTTGGCCTGCGACAGCTGCAGGCGGCGCCGGGCCAGCGGCAGGGTCAGCGCCAGAACGGCGAAAGCGACCGCCGACAGGACAAAGGTCTCGTTCATGGTTTGTTTGACAACGGAGTGAAGGCGATATGACAGGTTTACCGCGGCGCGTTGACAGCCTGATGAAACCGGTGCGCTGGCGCGACCGGTTGTTGCAGCAGGAAGACCTGAACTTCCTGCTCACCAACCGCATCCCGCGCATCGCGCTGACGCGCGCGATGGGCTGGTTCAGCCGCATCGAGAGCCCGCTGCTGACGCGCCTCTCGATTGCCTTGTGGCGCGTGTTCACGGACCTCGACCTGAGCGAGGCCCCGGCGCGGCGTTACCGCAGCCTGCGCGAGTGCTTCACGCGTGAGCTCGAGCCCGGCGCGCGCATCATCGACCCCGACCCGCAGGTGCTGGCCAGCCCGTGCGACGCGATCGTCGGCGCCTTCGGCCCGGTGCGCGGCACCGAGGTCTTCCAGGCCAAGGGCTTCCCTTACCGGCTCGAAGACCTGCTGGGCAGCGCCGCCGCCGCCGAGCCCTGGCGCGACGGCAGCTTCGTCACGCTGCGCCTGACCTCGGCCATGTACCACCGATTCCATGCGCCGGCCGACGCGCGCGTCGAGCACGTCACCTACATCAGCGGCGACACCTGGAACGTCAACCCGATCGCGCTGGCGCGTGTCGAGCGCCTGTTCTGTCGCAACGAGCGCGCGGCCATCCGGCTGCGGCTGAACGACCGCGGCCTGCCGTTGATGCTGGTGCCCGTGGCCGCGGTGCTGGTGGCCAGCATCCGGCTGCACTGCCTGGATGTGCTGCTGCACCTGCGCTGGCGCGGGCCGAACGAGATGCCCTGCGACGCCGCGGTCGCCCGGGGCCAGGAGATGGGCTGGTTCGAGCACGGCTCGACGATCATCGTGCTGGCGCCGCCGGGCTTTGCGCTGCTGCCGGGCATCGTGGCCGGCCAGCGCATCCGCATGGGTCAGGCGCTGCTGCGGCTGCCGCCGCCTGGGGTTTCGGGTCAGGCGTCGGGTGCGCTGTAGGGTCAACCGGCGATGTCACCAGCCCGTCACGCGCGCTGCGGACCATGGCCTGCATGAAGACCATCGACCTTGTGTATTTCAATGCCGGTGGTGGTCATCGGGCCGCGGCGCTGGCGCTGGAGGCGGTGGCGCGTGAGCAGGGTCGGCCCTGGCGGGTGCGGCTGGTCGATCTGTTCGCCGTGCTCGACCCGCAGGCGCTGTTCCGCAAGGTGGCCGGCTTCGCGCCCGAGGATTTCTACAACAAGCGACTGTCCACCGGCTTCACGATCGGGCTGGCGCAAGAGCTGAAGGTGCTGCAAGGTCTGATCCGGCTGGCGCACCCCGCGCTGGTGCGCCAACTGCGCCAGCACTGGTTGGGCGCCGGGTCTGATGGCGAGCCCGATCTGGTGGTCTCGCTGGTACCCAACTTCAACCGTGCGCTGTGGCACAGCGTGGCCGGCGCGCTGCCGGGCGTGCCCTTCGTCACCGTGATGACCGACCTGGCCGATCACCCGCCGCATTTCTGGATCGAGCCGGGCGCCACCCAGCACCTGGTCTGCGGCAGCGCGCGCGCGGTGCAGCAGGCGCTGGCCGCGGGCCTGCCGGCGGCGCAGGTGCACCGCAGCTCAGGGATGATCCTGCGCCCGGACTTCCATCGCCCGGTGCTGACTGATCGGCGCGCCGAGCGCCATGCTCTCGGGCTGGAAGGACGCCCGCCCACCGGCGTGGTGCTGTTCGGCGGGGAGGGCTCCAACGTCATGCGGCGCATCGCCGAGGCGCTGCCGCAGATCCCGCTGATCCTGCTGTGCGGCCGCAACGAGGCCCTGGCGGCGCGGCTGCGCGCGCTGCCTGCCAGTGCGCCGCGCATCGTGGTCGGCTACACGCGCGAGGTGGCGCGCTACATGCAGCTGGGCGACTTCCTCATCGGCAAGCCCGGGCCGGGCAGCCTGAGCGAGGCGGTGCAGTCGGGGCTGCCGGTGATCGTCACGCGCAACGCGTGGACGATGCCGCAGGAGCGCTACAACACCGATTGGGTGCAAGAGCTGGGCATCGGCCGCGTGCTGAAGAGTTTTGGCGCGGTGCGTGAGGCGGTGGACGACGTCAGCCAGCGGCTGCCCGAGCTACGCGCCGCGGTGTGCCGGCTGAAGAACGAAGCCGTGTTCGAGGTGACCGACCTCTTCGAACGGTTGCTCGACACGGCCGTGCTGCAGTCCGCTGCCTCGGACTGCCCGGCGCCGATCGCCGGGCCGTCGTGGCGCGCTCTGCCGGCGTCGGTCCAGTCACTGCACCGTGGGGCCTGACCTCGCGACAGCCCGCCGCGGCAACGTGGCCGCCTGCTCGCCCAGATCCCAGAACAGCCCGGCCATCAACTGCAGCGCTTGCCGGGCCACCGGCAGCAGCAGATGCTCGTCGGGCGCGTGCTGGCTGCAGGCCGGATAGCTGTGCGGCACCCACACGGTGGGCAGGCCCAGCAGGTCGGCAAACACATCGTTGGGCAGCGAGCCGCCGAGGTTGGGCAACAGCACGGGCGGCAGGCCGGTGCTGCGTTCGATCGATGCCAGCGCAAAGCGCACCCAGGCGTTGTCGGGGTCCAGCCGGGTCGCGTTCATCACGCTGCACTCGCCCACCTCGATGCCGGCAAAGCCCTGCGCGGCCAGATGCGCCTGCACCGCTTCACGCAGCCGCGAGACGTCGGTGCCGACCACGAAGCGCATGTGCATCGTGGCACGGGCCGAGGCCGGAATGGCGTTCACCGGGTGCTGCGGATTGCCGGTGATCATCGCCAGCACCTCCAGCGTGTTCCAGGCGATGACACGCTCGATCGGGCTCAGCCCGGGCTCGCCCCAGTCGGCGTCGACGGCCGGGTCGCCCGGGCTGCCGCCGACCTCCAGCCCGGCCAGCGCCGCGCGCACGTTGGCGGGGATCGGTGGCGGGCGCAGGGCCTGCACCAGGATGCGGCCGCCAGCGTCGACCATCGAGGCGATCGCATTCGCCAGCACCGTGCCCGGATTGCGCAGCAGCCCGCCCCAGTTGCCGCTGTGGTGCGTGCCTTCGCGCAGTTGCAGCGTGAGATCGAAGTTGGCCACGCCGCGCGAACCCAGAAACACGGTCGGCCGCGCCGCCGCCAGCCGCGGGCCGTCGCTGGCGATCAGCACGTCGGCTGCCAGTTCATCGGCGTGGGCGGCGCAGAAGGCGGCCAGACCCGGCGAGCCGGTCTCCTCACCGGTCTCGACCAGCCACTTCAGATTGAAGCCGAGCCGGCCGCCTCGCGCCGCGAGCACACAGCCCAGCGCCGCGAGGTTGATGCTGTGCTGGCCCTTGTTGTCAGCGGTGCCGCGGCCGTACAGGCGTTCGCCGTCAGCGGCCACGGTCCAGGGTCCCGCCCCGCGGGTCCACGCGGCGTCCTGGCCACGGATCACGTCGCCATGGCCGTACATCAGCACCGTGGGCAGGTCGTCGGCCTCGTGGCGCGAGGCCACCAGCAGCGGGCCGTAGGGCGGCTCGGGGTTGTGGTGGATCGCGCCGTGCAGGCCCAGCGCGGCCAGGCCGGGCTGCAGTTCAGCGGCCAGATAAGCCAGCAGCGCGGGGCCGCTGCCAGGGTTCTGGCTCTCGGTGCGGATGGCCACGCGGCGGCCCAGGTCGCGCACGAAGCTGCCGTCGTCGAAGTGGGCTGCTGCGCGCTGCAGCGCGTCGTCGCGAGTGCCCACGGTCAGTCTGACTGGCCCAGCAGCGTGAAGTGCTCGACCACCGGCGGCGCGGCGAAGAACGGCCCGACGATGGCGCGCCACTGCGCGAACAGCGGGCCCTGGCGGAAGCCCACCGTGTGGTCTTCCAGCGTGGCCCAGAAGATCTGCAGGATGTAGCGCTCGGGCGATTCGATGCTGCGGTTGACCTTCCAACCCTGCATGCCCTTCGCCTGCGCGGCCACGGTGGTGACGCCACGCTGGATGGCTTCTTCGAACGCGGCCTGCTGGCCGAGGTGGATGCGGATGTCGGCGATTTCCAGGATCACGGTGTTCTCCCTGTCGGATCTGTTCAACGGCGGCTCAGACGCCGACGTAGCGGTGCAGCAGGTCGGGCTCGGCCCGCAGCGCGTCGGAGCGACCTTGCCAGACCACCCGGCCCTTCTCCAGGATCAGGTGGCGGTCGGCCAGCCGAAGCAGCGGGCCGATGTTCTTGTCGATCACGATCAGCGCCAGCCCGCTGGCCTTGAGGCCTTCGAGGCAGCGCCAGATCTCGGCGCGGATCAAGGGCGCCAGGCCCTCGGTGGCCTCGTCCAGGATCAGCAGCCGCGGGTTGGTCATCAGCGCGCGGCCGATGGCCAGCATCTGCTGCTCGCCGCCCGAAAGGTTGGCGCCCAGGTTGCGTTCACGCTCGCGCAGGCGCGGGAACATCGCGTAGACCCGCTCCAGCGTCCACGGCGCCGCCTGGCGATGCCGGTTGCCGGCGGTGGCGACCAGGTTCTCGCGCACCGACAGGTTGGGGAAGATCTGCCGCCCTTCGGGCACCAGACCCAGACCGCTGCGCGCCACCCGGTAGGCCGGCCGGCCGTGCAGCGGCGCGCCGGCCATCGTCACCGTGCCGGCCTTCGGCGCCAGCAGGCCCATGATGGTCTTCACGGTGGTCGTCTTGCCCATGCCGTTGCGGCCGATCAGCGTGAGCACTTCGCCTTCAGCCACGGACAGCGATACGCCGAACAGCACCTGGCTGCTGCCATAGGCGGTCTCGATGGCCTCGACCTGCAGCAGCGGCGTCATTCGCGGGTCTTCACAGCGCGCTGTCCTGCTCGCCCAGGTAGGCCTCGCGTACCGCGGCGTCGGCGCGGATCTGCGCCGGCGTGCCGGTGGCGATCGGCCGCCCATAGACCAGCACCGTGATGCGGTCGGCCAGCGCGAACACGGCGTCCATGTCGTGCTCGACCAGCAACACTGTGTAGCGGCCCTTCAGCCGCGACAGCAGCGCCACCACGGATTCACTCTCGGCCTGACCCATGCCGGCCATCGGCTCGTCCAGCAGCAGCAGCCTGGGCTGCGTGGCCAGCGTCATCGCGATCTCCAGCTGGCGGCGCTCGCCGTGCGCGAGTTCGGCCACCGGCGTGTTCTCGCGGTCGGCCAGGCCCACCAACTGCAGCGCCTGGCGCGCCGGGCCCGTCAGCGCCGGCTCGGCGGCGGCCTTGCGCCAGAAGCGAAAGCTGCTGCCGGCATGCGCCTGCACGCCCAGCGCCACGTTCTGCAGCACGGTGAAGTCGTGGAACACCGAGCTGATCTGGTACGAGCGGCCGATGCCCGCCAGCGCGCGCTGGTGCGGACGCGCCGCGGTGATGTCGTGGCCGTCGAAGACGATGCGCCCGGCGTCGGGCGTGATCTCGCCGCCCAGCTGGTTGATGAGCGTGGTCTTGCCGGCGCCGTTGGGGCCGATCACCGCGTGGATCTCGCCCGGCATCAGCGACAGCGACAGGTTGTCGGTGGCCAGCAGCCCGCCGAAGCGCTTGACCAGGCCCTGCACCTGCAGCAGCGGCGTGCTCACTTCGGTCGGCCCTTGGCGGTGGGCGGGCCGGCGGGCAGGCCGCCGTAGACGCCGCGCTTCATCACCAGCACGACGAAGACGATGAAGAGGCCGATCAGCCCCAGCCAGTGCTGGTTGATCAGCTTGTCCAGCCAGGGCAGGCCGAACTTCAGCGAGCTGAGCACCTCTTCCAGCAGCAGCAGCGCGGTGGCCCCGGCGACCGGCCCGATCAGCGTGCCCAGGCCGCCGAGCACGATCATCACGATCAACTCGCCCGATACCGTCCACGCCATGTACGAGGGCGAGACGAAGCGCGTCAGGTTGGCCAGCAGCATGCCGGCCAGCACGCAGACCAGCGCCGAGATCACGTAGGCGGCCAGCTTGTAGCGCAGGGTGGGGAAGCCCAGCGCGGCCATGCGCCGCTCGTTGCTCTTGCAGCCGCGCAGCACCATGCCGAAGCGTGCGTCGATCAGCCGGCGCATGCCCAGCAGCACGGCCAGCAGCAGCGCGTAGCTCAGGTAGTACAGCGTGTTCGGGTCCTGCAGGCTGAAGAGGCCGAAGTCGCTGCGCACGCTGATCGGCAGGCCATCGTCACCGCCGTAGGCACGCAGGCTGACCGCCAGGAAGAACATCATCTGCGCGAAGGCCAGCGTGATCATGATGAAGGCCATGCCGCCGCCTTCGCGCGTGGTGCGCAGGCAGATCAGGCCGACCGCCAGCGCCACCGCCGCGCCCACCACCATCGCCGCGCCCAGCTGCGCCCAGCCGTTGGTCACGCCGTGGTGCGCCAGGATGCCTACGGCGTAGGCGCCGATGCCCATGTACATCGCATGCCCGAAGCTGACCAGCGCGCCATAGCCCAGGATCAGGTTCAGCCCCAGCGCGGCCAGCGCAAAGACCAGGATGCGCGTGAACAGCGTGACGTAGAAGGGCTGCGCCAGCGCGCCGGAGATCAGCGGCACCAGCCCCAGGCCGACCAGCAGCAGCACGGCGAACACGCTGCGCGGCGTGAGCGTGAAGCCGCTAGCCATGTCTGACCGGGAACAGCCCCTGCGGGCGCAGCGCCAGCACGGCGGCCATCAGCAGGTAGATCAGCATCGAGGCGATCGCCGGCCCCATCGCCTGGGCCACGCTGCGCTCGAGGAACTCGCGCAGCAGCATCGGCAGGAAGGCGCGGCCGATGGTGTCGACGATGCCCACGATCAGCGCGCCGTAGAACGCACCGCGGATCGAGCCGATACCGCCGGTGACGATGACCACCAGCGTAAGGATCAGGATTGGCTCGCCCATGCCCGATTGCACGCTGACGATCGGCCCCGCCATCAGCCCTGCCAGCCCCGCCAGGCCGGCGCCGAGCGCGAAGACCAGCGAGTTCAGGCCCTTGATGTCGACCCCCAGCGCCGAGACCATCTGCGGGTTGCTGGCGCCGGCGCGGATCAGCATGCCCACGCGGGTGCGGTGGATGACCAGGTACAGCGCCAGCCCCACCAGCAGGCCCACCGTGATGATGGCGAAGCGGTAGGCCGGATAGGGCAGCCCGAACAGGCTGACCGTGCCCGACAGGGCCTGCGGCACGTTCATGTAGACCGAGGCCGGGCCCCAGATGGCGCGCACCACCTCGTTGAAGAAGAGGATCAGGCCGAAGGTGGCCAGCACCTGGTCGAGGTGGTCGCGGGTGTAGAGCGTGGCCAGCGCCAGCCGCTCGACCACGAAGCCCAGCAGCATCGTGCCAGGTATCGCCACCAGCGCGGCGGCGAGGAAGGAACTGTCGAAGGCGTTGTAACCCGCCGCGGCGAAGTACGCGCCCATCATGTACAGCGAACCATGGGTCAGGTTCACGAAGTTCATGATGCCGAAGACCAGCGTCAGCCCCGAGGCCAGCAGGAACAGCAGCACGCCGAGCTGCACGCCGTTGAGCAGCTGGGTCAGGAAGAGGCCGGTGGTCACGCGGAGGGTGGGGGCAGGGCCCGGGCGAAGGCAGACGAAGAAGGGGCCGGCACGCGGCCGGCCCCCGGTGGGTCAGTGCAGGCCGGGTGCGACTACATCTTGCACAGCGAGGCGTAGGCGTCGCCGTGGTCCTTCAGCGGGGTGGCGATGGTCTTCAGGCTGACGCGGCCCTTGGCGTCACGCGCCACTTCGAAGATGTGCTGGTCCTGGATCGGGAAGTGGTTGGTGTTGAAGCGGAAGTTGCCGCGCACGCTCTTGAAATCGGCCGCCTTCAGCGCGGCGCGGAAGGCATTCTTGTCGGCCATGTTGCCGCGCACCTTGGCGATCGCCGAATCGAGCAGCTGCGCCGCGTCGTAGCTTTGCGCTGCGTACTGGCTGGGAATGCGGTTGAACTTCTTCTCGAACTCGTCGACGAACTGGCGGTTGGCCGGGTTGTTGAAGTCCGGGCCCCAGAAGGTGCCGCTGATCACGCCCAGCGCCGCCGCCTGCTGCGCCGGCAGCGTGCTGCCGTCGGTGGTGGACGACGACAGCAGCGGAATCTTGCCCAGCAAGCCGGCCTGCTGGTACTGGCGGATGAAGTTCACGCCCAGGCCGCCCGGGTAGAAGACATAGATCGCATCGGGGTTCTTGGCCGCCACCTGGGCGAGTTCGGCGCTGAAGTCGGGCTGGTTCAGCGGCGTGTAGATCTCGTCGATCACCTCGCCCTTGTACATGCGCTTGAAGCCGGCGACGAAGTCCTTGCCCGCCTGGTAGTTGGGGGCCATGCCGATGACGCGCTTGTAGCCCTTGTCGGTGGCGTACCGGCCCACCACCTCGGCCTGGTTGTCGTTCTGCCAGGAGGTGATGAACTGAAAGGGCGAGCACTGCGCGCCGGCGATGGGGGCCGGGCCGGCGTTGCTGCCGATCAGGAACACGCCCTTCTCGGTGATCGGCTTGTGCACGGCCATCATCACGTTGCTGAAGGTGATGCCGGTGATGATCGAGACGTTGTCCTTCTCGATCAGCTTTTGCACGATCTGCGTGGCCACGTCGGGCTTGAGCTGGCTGTCCTCGCGGATCACCTGCACCGGCACGCCGCCCAGACGGCCGCCGTTGCGCTCGACGACGAGCATGAAGGCGTCGTACTGGTCTTGTCCGAGGGCGCCCTGCGGGCCCGAGAGTTCAGCCATGAAGCCGATCTTGATCGGGGCCGGGGCCTGGGCCTGCGCCAGCAGCGCCGTGGTGGCCAGGGCCGCCGCGGCGGCGGCGGCGGTGCGGATGAAGTTGCGCAGCATGGTCTCTCCAGGGGAGTGGGCGGTGATGCTGCGAAGTCTACGTGCGCCCCGGCAAAGCCACCAACGGGGTTCCTACGCAGACACCACCGGCCGCGGTGCCAAGCCGAAGAAGGCCTCGGCGTTGCCGCGCAGGATGCGGGCGCGCTCGTCTTCGCCCAGGAAGACGGCGCTGCGCACCAGCGTGCCGGCGTCGCCTTCGCCCAGCGGAAAGGGCTGGTCGGTGCCCAGCATCACGCGTTCGGCGCCCATCGTGTCGACCAGCAGGCGCAGCGCGCCGGGGTCGAAGACGGCACTGTCCACGTGCAGCCGCCGTGCGTAGCTGCTCGGCAGCTGCGGGCAGTCGGCGCGCACGATGTCGCGCTGGCGCCAGGCGTTGTCGACGCGGCCGAGCAGCCAGGCGAAGCTGCCGCCGCCATGCGCGAAGCAGATCTTCAGCGAGGCCGGAATGCGCTCCAGCGCGCCTGACAGGATCAGCGACAGCATGCCCAGCTGCGTCTCGGCCGGCATCGCCACCAGCCAGGGCAGCATCCACTTCTTCATGCGCCCGCCGCCCATCATGTCCCACGGGTGCACCAGCAGCGGGATGCCTTGCATGGCGCAGTGGACGAGGAAGTCCAGCAGCGCCGGGTCGTCGAGGTCGCGCTCACCGACATGGTTGCCGATCTGCACGCCGATGTGGCCCGCCGCCACCGCGTCGTCAGCCGCGCGGCAGGCCAGCGCCGTGTCCTGCAGCGGCACCTGCGCCAGCGCCTTCAGCCGCGTCGGTGCGGCGGCGCAGTAGCCCAGCACGGCGTCGTTCATGCGTGCAGCCCAGTCGGCGGCGTGCGCCGCAGACCAGGCGTAGCCGAACATCACCGGCGTGGCGCAGACCACCTGCATCGTCAGCCCCTGGCGATCGAGCTCGGCCAGCCGCACCTGCGCGTCCCACAACGAGGGCAGCACCGGCCGGAAGGCGCGATCGCCCAGCATGATGTGGCCGCGCGCGCCGCCGGGCTCGATCTGCAACCAGGGCGCGCGCTCGGCATCGACCGCGTGGGCCATCTCACGGCTGATTTGCGGAAAGCAGTGCGAATGGATGTCGATCATCGGTCGGCCACCGGAGTGCGTTCGCTGAGAAGGGCGGACGAGGCCAGCGCCTGATGCCAGGCGAGGTGGCCACGGCCGGGGTGAACCGCGGCGCACTGCGGGCAGCGCCGTTCTTCGTCGCTCGACTGGTAGAAGCGCTCGTAGGCGGCGGGCAGGTCGGCGACGATGTCGTTCAGCTGCAGCTCGAGGCGCCGCACCAGCGTGCCGCATTGCGCGCAGTGCCACTGGAAGGCGTCGGTGAGACCGGCGGGCCGCTGGCGTTCGACCACCAGGCATCGGCTGTCGGGCTCGGGCCGTTGCGGCGAGTGCAGCACGTGCGGGGCCATCAGGAAGACATCGCCCTCGCGCAGGTCGACGCGCTCGAAGCGCCCGCGGTCCCAGATCAGCAGATGCGCGTGGCCCTTGAACTGCCAGAAGAACTCTTCCAGCGGGTCGTCGTGGAAGTCGCTGCGTGCGTTCGGCCCGCCGACCACCGTGACGATGAAGTCGCTGCCGGGCCAGATCTGCTGGTTGCCGACGGGCGGCTCGAGCCGATCGGCGTGGTCTTCGAGCCAGCGTGGAAAGTTCAGCGGCAAGCCGTGGGCGAAGTCCTGCATGGGGGCGGCCTCAGCTGCGGAACTCGGCGATGTCGGGCACGGCCCCCCACATGCAGAAGGATTCGGGCGCCTTCGGGAACTGGCGCGGCTGCCAGCCGGCGTCGTCTTCAGGTGCGATCAGCCGCACGCCTGTGGAGTACTCGTAGATCATGCCGTCGGGCCCTTCGAAGTACAGGAATACCGCACCCGAGGTGGGGTGCCGGCCGGAGCCGAAGACGATGCGCACGCCCTGGCTCTTGAGCTGGTACCAGGCGCGCATCACGTCGTCGATGCTGGCGACCTGGTGGTTCACGTGCTGCACGCCGGCATGCCGGGTGGGGAAAAGCGCGATGCGGTGGTGCACCGGGTCGATGCGCAGCAGCGCCGCGCTGCCGATGCGGTCGCTGACCCGCGCGCCCAGGGTGCCGGTCCAGAAGCGCTCGTCGCGTGCCGGATCGGTGCTGCACAGGCCGACATGGCTGAAGCCGGTGATGCCGGCGTCGCGCGCGGCGAAATAGCGCCGCCCACTGTGGTGCGGCCCGGCCACCAGCTCGATGCGGTTGCCGCTGGGGTCGCTGAAGGCCAAGCCGGCCTGCACATGGCGATCTGCGCAGGCCGCGCTGTCGTACGCCTGCACCACCAGGCCGGCGTCGCTGAGCTGCGCTGCGGCGGCGTCCAGCGTGCCCGCGTCGGCCAGCCCGAAGCCCACCGTGTGGTCGGCCGGGTCGCCTTCGAAGTAGACCAGCGTGTGGTCGCGGTCGTCGCTGCGGTAGTAGATCGCGCCGGCTTCCTCGCGCACACGCTGCAGGCCCACCACCTCACGCGCGAAGCGGTCGGCGCCGAGCAGGTCGCGCGTGCCCAGGCGCACGTAGCGGATGTCGAGCAGGTCGATCAAGGGCGCTCTCCCGGTGGCTTCAGACGCGTTCGAGCACCAGCGCGATGCCTTGCCCGACGCCGATGCACATCGTGCACAGCGCGTAGCGGCCGCCGCTGGCGTGAAGCTGATTGACGGCGGTGGTGGCCAGCCGCGCGCCGCTGGCGCCCAGCGGGTGGCCCAGCGCGATGGCGCCGCCGTTGGGGTTGACGCGCGGGTCGTCGTCGGCCAGGCCCAGCTCACGCAGGACAGCCAACCCCTGCGCGGCAAAGGCCTCGTTGAGCTCGATCACGTCGATCTGCGCCAGCGTCAGGCCGGTGAGCTCGAGCACCTTGCGCGTGGCCGGTGCCGGGCCGATGCCCATGATGCGCGGCGCCACGCCGGCGGTGGCCATGCCCAGAATGCGCGCGCGCGGCCTCAGCCCGTGGCGCAGCGCGGCCGCTTCGCTGGCCAGCAGCAATGCACAGCTGCCGTCGTTGACGCCGCTGGCATTGCCGGCGGTCACCGTGCCGTCGGCGCGCACCACGCCCTTGAGCCGCGCCAGCGACTCCAGCGAGGTCTCGCGCGGATGTTCGTCGTGCGCCACCACCAGCGGCTCGCCCTTCTTCTGCGGCAGCGTCACGGGCACGATCTCGGCGTCGAAGAAGCCGCGCTGCTGCGCCGCCACCGCCTTGGTCTGGCTGGCGAGCGCCATGCGGTCCTGCGCCTCGCGCCCGATGCGCCACTCGGCGGCTACGTTCTCCGCCGTCTCGGGCATCGAGTCGACGCCGTACTGCTCCTTCATCAGCTGGTTGATGAAGCGCCAGCCGATGGTGCTGTCGTACACGGCGTTGCCGCGGCTGAAGGCGGTTTCGGCCTTCGGCATCACGAAGGGCGCGCGGCTCATGCTCTCCACCCCGCCGGCGATCATCAGCCGCGCCTCGCCGGCCTTGATGGCGCGCGCGGCGCTGCCCAAGGCGTCCAGGCCCGAACCGCACAGGCGGTTCAGCGTGGCACC
>Ga0105046_10006323_pt1 | contig 18676 bp, 17 predicted proteins | sample MAT03_FD_78385 | JGI IMG/M metagenome (GOLD analysis project Ga0105046, IMG submission 78385) | Freshwater microbial communities from Lake Fryxell liftoff mats and glacier meltwater in Antarctica - MAT-03 (megahit assembly) | ecosystem: Environmental > Aquatic > Freshwater > Ice > Liftoff...
ATTTATTGCAAAAAATATTTATTCCTGTTTCCAGTTCCTAAAAGTGTTTCTTTAAACCTGCATGCATTTGTTATATACTAAATCAATACTATGTAGCTTCCGCAGTATTGATCCTGTAAAAAACGGACTGCTATTTTTTTAAAATAGGTGTTACATTCACGCATGGTAAAACATGTTAGATGTAAGCTATTGGATGAATAATACTCGTTTTTACATGAAACCAAACACATTATTGCCAGCAGTTAATGCAGACAAATGAATATTAATTATTCACTTTCACATCTATTTTTTTTGTTTGAACCTTTACACCATTTTTATCTACACTGATGGTAGTGGGTGTTGCCGGAGCTTCTTTTACAATAACCGCAGGGGCTGCAGCAGGCACCACAATTACTTCTTTTTTAACTTCAGTAGTTCTGTCTGTGCAGGATATAGCAGTTAAAACAACAGCCAATGACACAAATCCAATCAACTTTTTCATAAATAAATTTTGTAGAATTACACTGTATTTTGTTACAGTACATTTTGAGGTACCATACAGTATATTATTATAGTCAAATATTATGCCCTAAAGTATTTCTACAAGTAGGGGTACCTGTAAAAAGATGGATGAACATAAAGCGTAAATTAAATGGAGGTTCAAAGATTTATTTGCAAGCAGTTTTTCAAAAATCAATATCATGCTTTTTGATTCACAAATGTGGCAACCTTAAAAGTGAAGTCATCAATATCAAAAGGCTTTTTCAAAAAATCATCGGCACCGGCTTCCCGGCAGGTTTTATCCGCATCCGGATGAGCAGAAATCATCAATATCTTAATGGATTTAAATGGTTGCCTGCTTTTTAAATCCCTGCAAATATCCCTGCCATCTTTTCCAGACAACAACATGTCCATCACAATTACATTTGGCTCAATAGTTTCGAGTATTTGATAAAACTGGTTTGCATTAGTACAGCTTTTGATTTTATAATCACTAAACTTAAGTATTGTTTCCATGAGCAGGCACAAATCCGGATCATCATCCATAATGAGTACATCTACATTTTCCTTCATAATAATCAGCCTTTTTTATTTTTAAAACACCGGAAATGAATTAAATAATCGCACCCTGTTTTTTTTATGTATATAGTCGTAATATGATATATTCATTACGATAAATACATCGTAGCACAATATATAACGCAATTTCATATCAGGGAAAAATATTTTTGCGTAACAACTGCTTTCAGAAAACAGGTTGTATCCAATGATGAAAAAACAATTACATATAAAAATTGCCGGTTTTTTATGTATCCTGAAATACATTGTAAGCCTGCACAAAATGTAAAGTGTGTTTTTAAATAACATGATTTACAGGATAGTATTTTACATCTTTAAGAACAAAAAACATTCGCAGGTTATCAAGTTCTAATACTTACATAAACATTTGTATATTATGACATTTTTAACAGCAAAAAAATAATATTATACGTCTTATAGCAAATTGTTAATGCAACTTTACATTACGAATAATGGAACAGAAATACAGTACCTTTATCATTCATTTTTTAACTGATGCGCCATGAACATTAAATTATTATTAATAGCAATTGCAGCGGTTTCAATTACCGGTTGCAGCACTGCTTACAAAAGCGGTCAAACACCTGATGATGTTTATTATTCCCCGGTAAGAGGAATTGATGAAAGCGACAATTCAAGAAAAAGGGTTGACAAAACAGAATACAGGTCTGACGCTTACGAAGAAAGAGAAATACGCATGTCCAGCAGGGACAGGCGCTGGAGAGATCTAAATGATGATTACGATTACAATTACAGGTACGATCCCTACAGGTATGGCTATAATTACGGGTATTACTACAACCCTTACTATTACAACCGGCCGGTATTTTTGCCAGGATATGTAATTGTGAATCCAAAAAACAATACACCAAGAATGACCAATCTTGGAAGTTATAATAACTCCACTTTGGTAGTATCCAATAATAAAACGGGTGAAACTAAATGGGTACCTTCCTCCAGGTCTTATAATAACAGTAACAGCAACGGGGGTTCATTTATAAGAAGGATTATTACACCATCAACATCTTATCCATCCGGTTCGGGTAATTCTTCTACCAGGAGCAGTACTTATCAAAATAACGACACAAGAACTTATACGCCTTCTACCAACAACAGCAGCAACTCTGGTTCTTCTTCATCAGGCAGCAGCTCTGGTGGTACACCTGTTAGCAGGCCAACAAGAGGCAATTAAATTAAAAAAAAGCCGGATAATTGTTCATTCAGTTACCGGCTTTTTTTAAACATTGTTTTTAAGTTATCTTAAAATATTAAAGATGAAAAAATATTTATTACTGATATTGCTATACCCTGTTGCAGCCACCTATGCACAGGCACCGGAAGATGCCATTCGTTATAGCTGGTATCCACAAAACGGAACTGCCCGTAACCTAGCCATTGGTGGTGCTATGGGTTCGTTGGGCGGCGATATTACTGCAACTTATGTAAACCCTGCCGGCCTTGGTTTTTACAAAACAAGGGAAGTGGTGCTTACACCCGGCATTTTTCTTAATAATTTAAAAGCCACTTTCAGGGAAAACAGCTCTACTGAAAAAAACAATGCTTTTAGTTTTGGCCCCAGTGGTATTATAATAGGCAGTGTAAACCGCAATCAACCAAAAAACAGTTCTGCATTTAGCATTGCTATTACTCAAACAGCCAATTTCAATAATGCAATCAGTTACAAATCGCTCAATAATTACAGTTCTTTTAGCGAACAATTTGCAGAAGAATTTGCAAAGAGTAAACGATCCATCGATGAAGTGCTTAATACCTTATCCCCCATGCCATACACTGCAGCTTTGGGTTTACAAACATATCTTATAGACACCGTAAGAGTTGGAGGAGTTTTACAGGTAAGAGGTGCGCCTGAAAATATCCTGGATGCAGGAGGGGCTTTGCAGCAGAAAATGTTTAAATCTACCAGCGGAGGGATTTATGAATTAGCCATAGGCGGAGCATATAACAAGGGAGATAAATTATTTTTTGGTGGCACACTTGGCGTTCCGATCGTGAATTACAAAAGCAATATGGAGTTTACAGAAAGTGATACTTCTGCCAACAATATGAACGGGTTTAAATCATTTACATATACAGATAATTTTCAAACAACAGGCGTTGGTTTTAATATGAAACTTGGCGTGATTTACAAACCCCGGGAATATATTCGTTTAGGGCTTGCATTGCATACGCCATCAGTTTTTTTTATGGCTGATGAACGTACCGCCAGCCTTACAACCAACCTGGAAACACCCTCAGGCCAACCGGAAACCTTTGCTGCATCATCTTTACTATTTACAAATAACCAACCCGGCGAAAGCAGATACCTGCAATCCTCGGCATGGAAAGCCATAGCAAGCGCCTCTTATGTATTTAGGGAACTGGAGAATGTAAAAAAGCAAAAAGGATTTATTTCTGCAGATATAGAATATGTAAACCATAAAGGAAGCCGTTTCAACAGTAATGCAGAAGCCCCTACAGAAAAAGAGAAAGTATATTACAAGGAATTAAATAACGTGGTGAAAGATTTTTATAAAGGTGCTTTTAATTTTAGAGTAGGTGGCGAAGTAAAGTTTAATATCATAATGGCCAGGCTTGGTTTTGGATATTATATGAACCCTTATAAAGATGCAGCTTTTAAGGCCAATCGCATGCTGCTGAGTGGTGGCCTTGGTTACAGGCACAAGGGTATGTTTGTAGATCTTACCTATGTGCACAATATCAGCAAAGATGCCGACTTCCCATACAGGCTTCAGGACCGTCTCAACACTTTTGCCACAAGCAAACAAACACTTGGTAATGCAGTAGCCACCGTTGGTTGGAAATTTTAATAAAGAATCGTTGAATTATAAAAAATGCCGGCACAATTGCCGGCATTTTTATTTTGCATTTATCAATTTGAGTATTACCTGTAACGATTTATCCGCATCAGACACATCTACCCAATTAATTTCCTCATCTTTTTTAAACCATGTCATTTGCCGCTTGGCATAATGACGGGTATTTTGTTTGATTAAATCGATTGCTTTTTCCCGGGAGAGTTGCCCTTCAAAAAAATTAAACAGTTCCCGGTAGCCTACTGTTTGCAAAGCATTCAAATGTTTAAATGGCATCAACTCCTTTACTTCTGCCTCAAGCCCCTGTTCCATCATTTCATCAACCCTTTTGTTGATCCTGTTGTATAAAACCGGCCTTGGCAGTTCCAGTCCTGTTTTGATGATATTAAAAGGCCGTTCTTTTTTTTGTTTTCGCTGAAAACGGGTAATGGATTGGCCGGTAGAAAATTTTACTTCCAATGCCCGCATCATTCTTTGCGGGTTAAAAATTTCGCCCTTTATATAATATTCAGAATCCTGTTTTTTTACTTCCTGCTGCAGCCACTCAATCCCACCATTATTATAATTGGTAACAATTGTTTTTCTTACTGCTTCATCTATTGCAGGGATTTCATCAAGCCCTTCGCAAAAAGCTTTGATGTATAAACCGGTGCCGCCCACCATGATGGCCAAATTATTTTTTTCAAATATTTTCTCTACACTGACCATCGCATATTTTTCATAATCAGCGGCAGAAATATTATCTGTAATGGAATGTGAATTAATAAAATAATGATGAACAAGTGAAAGCTCTGCTGCAGAAGGTTTAGCCACACCAATATTTAATTCTTTATAACATTGGCGGCTATCTGCACTAATAATCTGGGTAGAAAAATGTTGCGCCAGTAACATAGCCAGCGCTGTTTTGCCAGAAGCTGTAGGCCCGGCAATAATAATAACCGTTTTCTTCATTCAAAAAATTTGAGTTTGTAAAGAACTCTTTTAAATGGATATTTTTAATTCATTTGAGTTACCTGATATATTTTTATTTTTAGGATAAACACCTGCTGTATGTAATCAAATTTGACAACTAAAATCCAACTACAATGTAAAAAAGAATGGAGGCTTATTTGCAACATGAAAAAAATGAGAATGGGTACTCCATTATCTCATTATCAATAGCTAAAATCCGTCGTTGGAATCATCGGTTTCTTCTGCCATATCATCTGCATCACTGGTTTCTGCCTGTCCATCTTCATTTTCTTCTCCATAGCCATCCCTTAAGGCTTCGGGCTGCAGGTCGTATTTTTCTTCCATTTCGGCCAGGCGTTTATCTACCAGCCCCTTGGTACCATATTGAGATGGTGCAATACCTTCAGTTCTTATGCAGCAGGGATAAGTCAGCTTTTTATTTTCTTCTTTATCTACATTAATTAACTCCACCATAAAATGCCAGTTCTTATTAAAGTCGTATTCGTAAATAAATTTTTGATTGGGACCTTTTATTTCACTACTGATAACTGCCTCATTCATTATGAGCGGGCTTGCCATATAATCTTTGTCATATTTCTCCAGAGAAATTTCACGGCCACGCTGCCAGCTATCATTGCTGCGGTAAAAAGTAGCTTTATGTTTATTATCAAACTCGTAGCTTTTAAGAATTGCATTATGAAGATCAAAAAATGTTTGTGTGTGGCGGATAGCCACATCACGATAAATACTTTCGTCTTCTTCCCAGTATGTTCTGAATCGTAGAATTGCCATAACACAAATTTAAGTCTTTTTAAATGTCTATTTCAAATTCCTTACGCTTAAAATAAGTCATTTGTAAACAGTCATTTGAACAGTATAAAAGTATCCAGTTAAAACAGGCATTTTTTTTAAAGAGCATTTATATGATATTGTAATTTAATTTACTATTGATAAAATAAATCAGAGACCTTTCACTTTTGACCTTGGTCATTGACCATTGACCTCGTCCCTTCGATCCAGACATTACTAAAACACTATAAGGTTTCCCCACCCACGATCCAATACACAAGCCCTTATAGGTTTGACCTTTCACCATTCACAATTCACAATTCACCATTCACCATTCACCCCCTCCCCACCCCAATCTCCTTTGCCTTTAAATGCATAAATGCAATGGCTGCTTCATAATCATTGGGAATTATACCATCCAGAATAGCATTACGAATGGCATCTTTAATAATCCCCACCGGTTTGGATGGCGAAAGATTAAAGGCCTGCATAATAATTTCTCCTGTAACGGGTGGCTGCCAGTTGCGGATATGATCCCTGGCTTCCAGCTCGGCACACAGATGTTGCACCATTTCAAAATTTTCGATAAACCGTTTTACTTTATTTTGGTTTTTGCTGGTAATATCAGCCTTGCACAATATCATCAGCGATTCAAAATCATCTCCTGCATCAAACAGCAATCTTCGTATAGCCGAGTCTGTTATATTTTCTTTGGTAAGGCTGATGGGACGCAGGTGCAGTTCTACCATTTTTCGCACAAACAACATTTTTTCATTTTGCGGCAGTTTTAGTTGCGTAAATATTTTGGGTACCATTCTGCCACCCAGTACTTCATGCCCATGAAAGGTCCAGCCATGGCCTTCCTCAAAACGTTTGGTTGCAGGTTTGGCAATATCATGCAACACTGCTGCCCACCTAAGCCACAAGTCACCGGTGTGGTTTGCTATATTATCTACTACCTGCAGGGTATGATAAAAATTATCTTTATGCCCTTTACCGTCTATATATTCTGCTCCTGCCAATGCTACCATTTGCGGAAATATAATCTTGAGCAAACCGGTTTTATACAGCAGGTCGAACCCAATGGAAGGTTTAGCACAAAGCAATATTTTATTCAATTCATCCGATATACGTTCTTTACTGATGATCCTGATTCTTTCTGCATTTTTGGTAATGGATTGCAGGGTTTCATCCGTAATATTAAAATGTAACTGTGCCGAAAAACGGATGGCCCTCATCATTCGCAAAGGGTCATCACTAAAAGTTTTGTCGGGTGGCAGTGGTGTTTTTATGATCTTATTTTCCAGGTCTTTTAATCCTCCAAATGGATCTACCAATTGGCCAAAGTCTTTTTTATTTAAACTAACCGCAAGGGCATTAATGGTAAAATCTCTTCGATTTTGATCATCATCCAGCGAACCTGGCTCTACCGCAGGTTTTCGGCTATCAAAGCTGTAACTTTCTTTTCTGGCACCCACAAATTCTATCTCTTCATCTTCCAGTTTAATTTGAGCCGTGCCAAATGTTTTAAATACATTCACATGAGGTTGTGGGGTAAAAAGGCGGGCCACGCTTTCTGCCAGCAAAATACCATCACCGGTACAAACAATATCCATATCTTTTGTAGGCCTTCCCAAAATCTTATCTCTTACAAACCCACCGATAGCATAAGCTTCTACACCCAATTCTTCTGCAGCATGGGCAATTTTTTTTAATATTATTAGTTCTTTATCTGTGCAGGAAATATACATAGGCTGCAAATTTAAAGGTTTGAGAGGGTTTAAAACGCTTAAGGGTTTATGGTTAATTAAATACATGGCAGGCTTTCACCCCTCCCTTCGGTCCGGGCAAGCTTTCATATTTTGACTTTTGACTTTTGACTTTTTCACCTTTCACCTTTCACCTTTGCACTCCTTCCCCCTTATTTCGGCACCAAACTTGACTATTATAATATCCACAAAAAAATACCCTGATAACAAACTAAATTTGCCATATTGACGAACCAAAAATTTATGATGTATAAAGATCTATATTTAAACAACCAGGAAGACGAAATGGAGTTTATGCCCATCATTCCGCTGAATGATGAAGATGAGTCTGATGCAGACGGGCAGGTGTTTCCAGGCGAATTACCGATATTACCTTTGAGAAATACCGTATTGTTTCCAGGAGTAGTAATACCCATTACTGTTGGCAGGGATAAAAGTATAAAAGCAGTAAATGACGCTTATAAGACTGACAAATTGATTGGTGTTGTGGCGCAAAAAGACAGTACAATAGAAGAACCTACCGTAAGTGATTTGGAAGATGTGGGCACTGTGGCCAAAATTGTAAAGCTTATTAAAATGCCCGATGGAGGCACCACCATCATTATACAGGGACGAAAAAGGTTTAAGATTGAAAAGATCACAACCGAGGACCCATATTTTAAAGCCACCATCAAAGTGCTGGAAGAAGAGAGTCTTAAAGGTGATAAAGATTTTGATGCCCTTGTAGGAAGTATCAAAGACCTCGCCTCACAAATCATTCACTTATCTCCCAACCTGCCCAGTGAAGCTGCCATTATTTTGAAAAATATTGAGAACCCTTCTTTTCTCATTCATTTTGTTAGCAGCAACCTTAACAGCGATTTGAAGCAAAAACAGCAATTGCTGGAAATAAGCAACCTGAAAGCAAGGGCAGAGTTATTGATGAACCTGATGCATACTGAATTGCAGTATACGGAGCTAAAAAACAAAGTAACCAATAAAACCCGTGCTGAGCTGGATAAACAACAGCGTGAATATTTTTTGCAACAGCAAATGAAAGCCATTAAGGATGAACTGGGTGGTGATAACGTGGCTGAAGTAAAGGAAATGCAGAAAAGAGCAGACACTAAAAAATGGAATGCAGCTACCAAAGAAATGTTTAATAAAGGGGCTGAGAAACTGGAACGCATGCACCCATCTACTCCCGATTATTCAATAGTGTATAACCACCTGGACCTGATGCTGGACCTTCCATGGGATGAATATACCCTGGACCAATACGATCTTAAAAAAGCCAAAAAAGTACTGGATCATGACCATTATGGCATGCAGAAAATTAAAGAAAGGATTTTAGAATACCTGGCTGTTCTTAAACTAAAAGGCGATATGAAAAGCCCGATACTTTGTTTCCTTGGCCCTCCGGGTATTGGTAAAACAAGCCTGGGCAAAAGTATAGCAGCAGCTATCAACAGAAAATATGTAAGAGTAAGTTTAGGTGGATTACATGATGAAAGTGAAATACGTGGCCACCGCAAAACCTATATCGGCGCTATGCCCGGCAGAATCATACAATCTATCCGCAAGATAAAATCGAGCAACCCGGTAATGATACTCGATGAAATAGATAAAGTAGGCAGTGATAACAGGGGCGATCCCTCATCGGCACTGCTGGAAGTATTGGACCCTGAGCAAAACAATACTTTTTATGATAACTACCTGGAGTTGGAATATGACCTCAGTAAAGTTTTGTTTATTGCTACTGCCAATAATATCAGCAATATTCAACCGGCATTAAGAGACCGCCTGGAGATTATCGACCTGAGTGGTTATGCGGTAGAAGAAAAAATTGAGATTGCCAAACGTCACCTTATACCAAAGCAGGTAGATATGCATGGGCTTAAACCCTCGCCTTTTAAAATGAATGATACCGTGCTGGAAAAAGTGATAGAAGACTATACCCGTGAAAGTGGTGTGCGGGAACTGGATCGCCAATTGGCCAGCATCATGCGTTACCAGGCCAAAGAATTGGTGATGAAGGGCAAACTGAAAGCCACCATTACCAGTAATGATATCGAAAAGATATTGGGCAGGTCGAGATACAGCAATGAAATTTATAAAATGGCCAATATGCCGGGTGTGGCCGTTGGTCTTGCATGGACATATGTAGGAGGTGATATTTTATTTATAGAAACTCAGTTAAGTGATGGCAAAGGCGAGCTGAAATTAACGGGCAACCTTGGCAATGTAATGAAGGAAAGTGCCAGCACCGCATTTACCTGGCTGGAAGCCAATTGTAAAAAACTGGGGCTAACGGCAGAAGCATTCAATAAAAAAGATGCGCATATTCATATACCCGAAGGTGCCACGCCCAAAGATGGTCCCAGTGCAGGTATTACGATGATGACGGCATTGGCCAGTGCGTTTACAAATAGAAAAATTAAACCATTTCTGGCTATGACGGGTGAGATTACTTTACGTGGACTGGTACTGCCCGTGGGTGGTATTAAGGAAAAAGTATTGGCAGCCAAACGCTCCGGTATAAAAGAAATTATTATGTGCGGACAAAATGAAAAAGATGTATCTGAAATAAACCCCGCTTTTATCAAAGGCATTAAATTTCATTATGTAAAAACCATGCAGCAGGTATTGGATATTGCCCTTACTTAAGGCTGATTTGTCATGAAAGTGTAAAAGGAATTTCCTTTAACATTTATTTTACAATTTAGTCCAAACTATTACTGTCCTAGATACGTATTTAGATTATTCAACTGATTTCATGTTGGTTGTTTTAAGGGTTAAAAAAAAATCCCCCTGATTCCTCAGGGGGATTTTTAATATAAGTTAATCAGATAATAGTTGTGAAAATTTAGCTTTCCAATCCACGCTCTTTTCTCTTTTCTATCCAGTCTTTTTCCTTAGTGGTACTCAATGCCTGCACAACACCTATTAAAAAAATAGTGGCCACGCTTCCTGCCAATAAAAAAATATTATAACTATAATAATTACTTATTTCCCTGGAACCGTTTTTAAAAAATGTAACCATATCCATTATAAATGCGGCAGCCCATAAAATAAGGGCAAGCACAAAAATACTTTTTGAAATAACCCTTACCCCTGCAGAAGGATGTGAAGCGGTACGTTTAAAATAAATTACAAAAATGCTTATAAACAAGCTGGCCGGCACAATAATAATAAACAACATATACACGTACACAAACCATGGAATATAATCCAGTATGCGAAACATGTATTTTAATCCCAGCATCAATATCAGCAAAGACAGTATAAAACCCAGGAAGGTAAAAAACAAGTTAAAACTGAGTTGAAAATATTTGCTAAATCTATCTTCCATAATAGTAAATCAACTAATAAAAAAAATTACGTTTTTATAACAGGTCCCCAATTCAGGCATCAGCAGCATTTATAGAGGATCTTTAGAAATAACTAAGGTTTGTTTTTGGCGTAAGGGTAACAAGTGTATCGTACATAAGCTTCACCGTATTTTCGATATCATCCTTGTGCAACATTTCTACCGTAGTATGCATGTATCGCAGCGGTATAGATATGAGTACTGAAGGACATCCGTCATTGGCATAGGCAAAAGATTCAGTATCTGTACCGGTGCTGCGGCTCACAGCTCTTAACTGGTAAGGTATTCCACTTTTGTCTGCAGTTTTTAAAACAAAATCAAGCAGTTTGTTATGCACTGCCGGCCCATAACAAAGGGATGGACCTTTACCACATACACAATCACCTTCAATAATTTTACTAATCATGGGGGTGCTGCTGTCGTGGGTAACATCTGTAATAATTGCCACATCGGGTTTTATCCTGCGGGCAATCATTTCTGCACCACGCAAACCAATTTCTTCCTGCACCGCATTTACAATGTATAATCCAAAAGGAAGTTTCTTTTTATTTTCTTTTAACAGCCTTGCTACTTCGGCAATCATAAAACCGCCGATGCGGTTATCAAATGCACGGGCTATTAAAAAATCGTGTGCCAGCTCCTCGTACCCGTCTTCATAAGTAGCCACCGCTCCAATATGAATTCCCAATGCCTCTACTTCTTTTTTGTTGCGTGCACCACAATCCAAAAACAGGTTATCTACTTTTGGGGCTGTTTCTTTAGTATCTGGAGTATTTTGCCTTGTATGAATTGCGGGCCATCCAAAAACAGCTTTTACAATACCTTTTTTTCCGTGAATATTTACCCGCATGCTGGGAGCAATCTGATGATCTACCCCTCCATTGCGTTTCAGGTATATCAGTCCCTCGGGCGTTATATAATTTACAAACCAACTGATCTCATCAGCATGGGCCTCTATCACTACTTTAAATGTAGCTGTTGGATTGATTACAGCTACTGCAGTACCGTAAGGATCTGTAAAAAATTCATCTACATAAGGCTTTAGGTAACTCATCCACAACTTTTGTCCATTGCTTTCAAAACCGGTAGGTGATGGATTGTTTACATATCCTTTTAAAAATTCATAAGACTCATTTGTTAAAAGCGATTTCTTTTTTGTTGTTTTAGCCATGCAGATATTTTTTTCTTTTGCAAAAGTAATTAATGTAGTTCAGGATGAGCCAACCATTACTATAATTACACTAATAAAAATAGGTTGGTTAAAATGAATGAGTATTTATTTAAGAATAAAATATGGGATTGATTAATTGCTGATTTGATGATTCACCGTATGATCGGTTATTGGTTTACTCAATAAAGGAGGGTAAGGGTTTGGGTAAATATTTTTATTCGTGTAATTTGTGCCATTCATGGCTATTCATCCCATTCGTGTAATTCTTGCCATTGGTGGCTATTCGTGGCTATTCATGCCATTGGTGGCCACGCTCTTTAAAACAAGCTGGCTACAAAGGTAGCCCCGGCAGAAAACAGCATCAAACCATCTACCCCAAAATAATAAAATAAATATCCACGGGGCTTAAAAGATAAAAGGTAAACCCATCCTGTTACCAGGCCGGTAATTATAAAGGCAAAAAGTTGAAAGTTATCAGAAAAATGATAACGCACCAGTAACCCTGCCGCCACATAAATAATAAAAGACAGCAGCATAATATTTTTTAATGTAACCGTGCTCACATCAGTTGCCAGGCTACGCAGTGCATACAGCTTATCCAGTTTAATATCCCTTGTATCAAATATCACACAAAGCATTCCCACGAAAAAAAACCGGGCGATCATTAAGCTGATCACTGCAAAGGTTTGTGTATGCAAAACAGTTGCTGCAGGAATAATAACAGTTACATAGGCCCAGGTAAAAGCCAACAAAATGGTTTTCAATACTCCAACCCTTCTTAGATATTTCGCCCATTTAAAAGGCCATAATGGCATAGAGTAAAGCAAGGTGAGCAAAACAGCTATAGCCACATGTTGCTGAATGTTTGGGATATAGTATAAGCAAATCAACATACCGGAACCTGCGCCGCAAAAGATAAATACATAGTTGCGGTTTTTTATTAAAAAAGATAAAAAACCGGCACGGATGCCAAAACTATATTTGCTGAGGAACCAGTAAAAATTATAACTGCTGAGTGTAGAAAAAAATACAAAAGCATACAAAAGCCAACCTGGCTGAATATGCAATAAGGTAAAAGTTTGGTAACAAAGTGCAACTGCACAAAGTGAAACAAAAATAGAATGAGATAAGATGAAATGAAGCCAACGCATTACAGGCAACGATAGTAAAGTGGTTTTTCTGTTCTTACAATATTGCTTTTATTTTTTTTGGCATCCTTCACATAAAACTCGTAAAAAACAGTGTCCGTTCTTGGCCTTGCAGGACCGGGACTGTAACATTCCAGGGCAGCAAAAAGATTGATGGTAATCTCTGCATTAAAATCTTTTTTTGTGGCAGCCTGCAGATTTGGAAAACGAAAAGAATCAATATTATTAGTCAATAAATGTTTTACGTATATCATTGAACTATCATCGGGCGAAGTGCTGCCAAAATCACCCTCAGCATCTGTTATTTTAAAAATTAATTTGGGAGCAAACTCTTTTTGAGTAATAAGGATATCAGACGATGCTCTATCCGGTGTTAAGTTTACAAACTTAATTTGTGGCACGGTTGTAAACTTGTCTTTTTTGCACGCACTAAAAACAAACAAAAGGCAAACAATAAATAATGTGTTTCTCATATGTGTAAATTGTTTTCAAATTTAATGAACCCTGCTCATATAATCATGGTAAGCGTTGCCCTTTTTATATTTGTTTAAGTATAGCCTGTTTAAATTAACTTATTTTTCCCAAATTTGCACCTATAATGATAAGCCCGGGCCACGATATAGAAAAAGAGATCTTTCAGGTAAACAATGCTGCATTTGAATCACTGGCTTTAAAAGTTTTTTCATTTCAATACCATCACAACAAGATTTACCAGCATTTTTGTACTTCGCTTAAAATCATTCCCGGCGATGTAACCTGTGTGGAGCAAATTCCTTTTTTACCCATCCAGTTTTTTAAATCAAAAGATATTGGCAGCACAAGCTTTGATCCGGAAATAATCTTTGAAAGCAGCGGCACTACCGGGTCTGTTAACAGCAGGCACAGGGTAAAAAAAATTTCGCTGTATGAAGAAAGTTTTAAAAATGCGTTTCAATTTTTTTATGGCGATATCAAAAACCGCTGTATCATTGGCCTGCTTCCATCTTACCTGGAAAGAGGCAGTTCCTCACTGGTGTATATGGTAAATGAATGGATAAAGGAATCAGGCAATGAGGCAGGTGGCTTTTATTTATATGACCACGAAAAACTTCATCAAACCCTGTTGCAAAATGAAGCTGCCCATATACCCACTTTATTAATTGGTGTAACTTATGCCCTGCTTGATTTTGCAGAAAAATATCCGCTTCACCTGCAACATACCGTTGTAATGGAAACAGGCGGCATGAAAGGCCGTAGAGAAGAATTGACAAGAGAAGAAGTGCATGCCATACTTAAAGAGCGTTTAGGCCTCACCGAAATACATTCAGAATATGGCATGACGGAATTATTATCGCAGGCTTATTCATTTGGCCATGGCCGTTTTAATACGCCCCCATGGATGAAAGTGCTGATTCGTGCAGAAGATGATCCCTTCAATGTGATGAGTAATCATAAAATGAATACAGCTTTAGTAAGCGGCGTTATCAACATCATAGACCTGGCAAATTTGTACAGTTGTGCCTTTTTAGCCACAGATGATGTAGGTAAATTGTATGCAGATGGATCCTTTGAAGTATTGGGCAGGCTTGATAACAGTGATATCCGTGGATGCGGACTGATGCTTCTATAACATACCATAAGATAAGCGCCGGCTGCTGGCCAGGTATTTATCCCTGATGATCTGGCTCATTGGTTTTTCATACAACTTACTTTCCACCCACGAAATAATATCCAGGTAAGCAAATGCACGGGTTTCAAAACGGCTTTTCTCAAATTTCTTAATGGCATTTAAAAACTTTTCCAGTTCGGGTTTTAGGCTCTGCCTTGGCACATGAAATGATTTACGCAAAAACTTAAACATTTCCTCTTCTATCACCGTAAGATTGTTCATCTTGGCCATAAAACGATACACCGATTTTATAAGATGATCAATGATATCAGTATTGCCCAATTCGTAATGAGCCATTAAATGCAATACACGGGCATAACATTGCAGGTCACTCCTCAGGTCCACATGATCGTTGATAATTTTCCGTAAATAGTCTACACATTTTTCATAATTACCTGCCCCAAAATGAAGCGTGGCAATCTTGTAATTAAATACCAGAATCCGGTGCCTGTCCAGGTATAGACTGTATTCATCCAGGTTTTCTTCCAGGTTGGGAACCAGCATTAATCCTTCCTTAAAATTACCTACACTCATTTGCAGGTTAAGCTTGGCACTGTTGATATAAACAAATGTTTGAATGCGGTTATTGTCGTGCTGTGTTACAATATCCGTTTCTGCAAATTTTTGAAATTCTTTTAAAGTGAGCGCCAGTTTTTGGTAGTTGCGAAGATCAAAATGGGCATTCATTAAATTGTGCATGCCCTTAATATAATGACTCGTTTCTACTCCTGTCATAAGCGGGTATTCATCAAAAAGATTTACCCATTTTTGAGTATAGCGGTAATACAGTAAAAAATCCTGGCGGATAAATGCAAACCAGCAATAGCTCTGGTACAGGTACAGCCGGTCGTAAAACCCGGTTTGTTTATTGGCAGTGGCCGGAAGGTTTTCTTTGAAATATTTTTTTATATGCTTCTCATCATCTTCATCCCGGGCATGCCCGTTTTGCACATACCAACTGTATAATTTTAGTGCAAGATTACTAAGGCCGGTTATCATTCTGCGGCGTTCATTTACTTCTGTAGCCTCGTTGGTAAGTATCTCTGCCCTGTTTTGCATACTGCGGGTAATATGCAGCGTTTCAATTTTTTTCTCCAGCGAAATTACCTGTTGCAAAAAACTATCCTGGTTGTAGGTAAGCGCCAGTTCTTTGGCTTTTTCCAGAATTTTAAGACTTTGCAGGTACAGGCCCTTATTGTATAAAATGCGGGCATACTCCAATTGCTCATGCAATTGCAGATCTATACTTTCTGCACTTTTTAATAGCCGCAGGCTGGCCAGTATCTGTTTGTATAAATGCGCCTTTGTATTAGACAGTTGCTGCTTTTTTATGGAAGTCAGTTTTTTGAGCAGTTGTACTTCATCATAATCTGCCAATTTATCTATTGCATCAAATAATTCGATGATTTTAAGATCTTCATTACTGGAGTTACGTTTGATATAAAGCTTAAAATTGCGCTTTTCCGACTTCTGAAGAGAGCGAATTAGTTGAAAAACAATATCGGTAGATCGGTTGGGCATCGTAACTATTTTATTCTGAAATGCGGTACCATGTACGTTTTCGTAAAACTAAAACTGTTTTTAGCATACGGGATACTGCCATAAGATGATTTTTATCATACGCTGACAGGTATTACTTTTGATTTATCAAACAAACAGGAATTACAAACGGCAAGCAATCGAAGAAAAAAGGCAGGCAATAAAAAGGCCGAAATAAACAATCGAATGGCAAGATAAGCAGAAAAAAGGTTTTCAAAAAAAATAGTCTAAGAATTTTACATATGGCAAGCAATCGAAAAGGCCGCTCCGTTTCTACGGAGGGGCTATTTTTTTTATATATCACGTGCTGCCAAATCAATCTCCAAAATATTGACCGGTCAAAAAGCTACATCCGCACTAATTTTAAAAAGAAAGCATTTCACTTATCAAATACCCTGTTACTCTGTTAAAGAAAATATAATGAAAAGGGTAAAACAACGTTTGGGTATCATATCTATTATTTCATGTAATGCTTTACCACAAAGGGTTTGGATGTAGAAAAAAAGACTTTAGCATTCCAATTGCCGCAATAAGATGATTTTATTGCTGACACAGTTCGAACTACTTTTGATTTATCAAACAAAAAGGAATTACAAAAGGCAGGCAATCGAAGAAAAAAGGCAGGCAGTGAAAAGGCCAAAAGAATCAATCGGCTGGCAAGATAAGAAGAAAATAGTTTTAAAAAAAAAATTCAAGAATTTTACATATGGCAAGCAATCGAAAAGGCCGCTCCGTTTCTACGGAGGGGCTATTTTTTTATCAGAGATAGTTTAAACCTGCCTGAATAAGCAAGTACTCCTTTTTCACTCACCCTTATTTCTGCACCGCCACACTTACAATTGTTCCTTTGCCAATTTCACTTTGTATCGTCAACTCACAGTTAATAGAAGTGGCCAATTCCCTCATACTGATTAGACCTGCAGTCTTTTTTTGTTGGTTGATATCAAAGCCTTTCCCATCATCTGCAATACAAAGGATTATTTTGTTATCGATTTCTTTAATGCTGATGTAAACGTTACTGGCCTGGGCATGATACATGGCATTGGTAAGCGACTCCTGGCAGATTCTAAAAAAGTCGGTTTTTATTTCGTGTGATAAACCTTGCTCATCATAGTCACTTTCAAAAAAACAGGGAATGCCGTTTAAAACAGCAAATTCCTTGCAAAGCCATTCCAGCGTTGCATTTAAGCCAAACTCATCCAACATAGCAGGGCTAATGGAAAATGATATCCGCTGTATGGTTTTCATGAGCAATTCAGCCATCATACCGGCATGTTCAATTTTGCTCCTTGCTGCCTCCGTTAAATTGGCCACACTGATTGGAATCATATCAAGTTCCATTTTTACCGCAGAAGCCAGTTGTGCCAGTTCCTCATGTAATTCATAAGCCAAAAATTTACGGTCTTTTTCTATACTTTTTTTAAAATGCGTAGCCAGGCTTTTAAACTTATTATACTTTTCTTCTATTTCATTTTCTATTATTTTTCTTTTGGTAATATTTTTTGCGATTGCAAAAACTATTTGGTTTTCTGCAAAATAAATGGAGGTCCATTCCAGCCACACTATCTTGCCCGACTTAGTAATATACCGGTTGGTAAAATTCAGCAACATTTCACCCTTCAGCAGCTCTTCCCTGGTTCGTTGGGTTTCCGCTTTATCTTCCTGGTATATAAAAGTATTAATAGGCCTTGCAAATAATTCCTCCTCTGTATATTCCAGTAAATTAATAACGGCAGGGTTTACCTTTTTAAAATACCCTTCTTTGCTCGCTATACAAACAAGGTCGGGCGTAATTTCAAAATATGCAGATAATTCAAAAGCAGGGTTCTGTAAATCCGGAACAATATTGGAACTTGTTGGCGGTACTTTCACAAATTATATTTATTGATTTAAAATGGGTAGCAGAAAAACTGCATCCATAATAGTTCTGTTGTGTTGCTAACTTTTATAACCGGCAATTAGCAAGGTTTTAAAATGCCTCCTAAAACGTTTGAAAGTAAAAATAATGAAAATAGTACCAGTTAAATATGTTACTAAAATGATTGATACGTAATACAGGCCTCTACTTCATATAATAAATAACTAATATTATTTTATTAAAATAACTATCCTGCACATCAAATAAAAAAAACAACAGATACATTTATCAGGAAAAAGGCTGGGAGAAAATGAATGTTTACTAAAGGTATTCAGCAGCAAATAAAAACCAGCTTACCCACCGGAAATGGATTTTGCTTATTGGAAGCAAGGGCTATAAAGAAAAAGTCTCAACTTTTTTTGATGTGGCTTTTTTGTGATCCCGCTGGGACTCGAACCCAGGACCCTCCCGATAAAATCGGGATGCACTACCAACTAGCGTTTAATTAACTGTTGGATGTATTTGCGGGACTTTTGTTTCTTAATGTAGGCTTCTCTTTTC
>Ga0105046_10006324_pt1 | contig 18675 bp, 16 predicted proteins | sample MAT03_FD_78385 | JGI IMG/M metagenome (GOLD analysis project Ga0105046, IMG submission 78385) | Freshwater microbial communities from Lake Fryxell liftoff mats and glacier meltwater in Antarctica - MAT-03 (megahit assembly) | ecosystem: Environmental > Aquatic > Freshwater > Ice > Liftoff...
GGTCTTTCTGTAGGAACTCCTGCTCCAAGTTTCCGACTCGAGGGCATCCACGGCGAGACGATGACACTGGATGCGCTTCGCGCCCCCGGCAAGCCGGTGTTCCTCGTCTTCTCTGATCCTGGCTGTGGACCCTGCAATGCGCTTCTCCCTGATATCTGGAAGTGGCAGCGGGATCACGCCACACGACTGACCGTCGCTGTTGTCAGCCGCGGCGATGCCGACAAAAATCGGTCCAAGGTCGCCGAACACGGGATCTCTCACGTGCTTCTTCAGAAGGACCGCGAGGTCTCGAATGATTTCAAGGCACACGGCACTCCGACTGCCGTCATCGTGTCGGCCGATGGCACTATCGGAAGCCCAGTCGCTGCCGGCGCCGAAGCCATTCGGACACTTCTCGCCAAAACCACGGGAACGCTTCCGCTCGCAGCAGTACCGGTGAAAGCCGGTGCGAATGGCGGCTCGAATGGTTCCGGAAATGGTTCTGCGCCGAAGCCATCAGCCCCGGTTCGAGCAAGTAAAGTCGGCACCGCTGCACCGGCAATTGCGCTTCCCGATCTCGACGGAAATATCGCTGGCCTTGCCGACTTCGCGGGCAAAGAGACCCTTGTTGTCTTCTGGAATCCAGGCTGCGGCTTCTGCAAACGAATGGTCGACGACATCAAAAAATGGGAGTCCGATCGACCATCCAACTCTCCGGAAATGTTGCTTGTTTCTACCGGAACGCCGGAGTCAAACAAGGAACTCGGGATCGCGTCGAAAACTGTGCTCGATCAGGGTTTCAACATCGGACGCGAATATGGAGCGAGTGGTACACCGTCCGCTGTTCTGGTTGGCGCTGACGGGAAGATAAGATCTGAACTGACTGTGGGTTCACCAGGCGTCATGGCACTGGCGAATGGCGGTGATCCAAAGAAGGTCGCTGCGGCGGAGGAGGCTCCAGAACCGAAAGGACTTAAAAAGGGAGATGTCGCACCTGCGGTCGTACTTCCCGATCTCGACGGCAACAATTTCGACCTCTCCGCCCACAAAGATGGCAAGACCTTGCTCGTCTTCTGGAATCCGGGCTGCGGGTTCTGCAAGCGCATGGTTGACGATATCAAAGCCTTCGAGGCGAAGCCGCCGAAAAATGCGCCGAAGCTTGTTCTCGTTTCGACCGGTACGGTTGAATCAAATCGAGAGTTCGGGCTTGCGTCGACCACGCTTCTGGATCAGGGTTTCAACACTGGTCGATCGTTCGGTGCATCCGGGACCCCGTCTGCGGTCTTGATTGATGCGCGGGGCAAAGTCGCGTCAGAGGTCGCGGTCGGCGCACCTGGTGTACTCGCCCTCGCCGGCTTCACTCCCGAGAAGGCAAACGTTTAGACCACGATTCGAAGAAAACTGGTGCGCGGCCCGGGGAGTTGTTTCTCCGGACCGCGCACTATTACGTGATGTCAGCATCCTCCGAAGGCTCGGGCAGAGGCGAAGCATCGGATTCCGGTGCGGCAGGAGTGTCAGCAGGCACGCCGTGACCATCCTTCCCATTCGGCCCAATACCCCTGGCAGTCTGGCAGCGACGAAGCACTACTTCGGCTGAAAGAAGCTCATCGCGTCGTTTGTCACATTGCGCGTTGGCCTTGCTGAGTTTGGAAGCCGCATTCGCCCACCGCCGTTCTGCCACTTCGACAAGTTCAGCAGCTCTCGCTTCTTCCTTCAAGAGCCTCTTTTCTTCTCTTGCTGCCGCTTTCACCAACAAACCCGGATTCGTCTCAGCACTTTGTTTCGACACTTTCGCCATGAATACTCCACTCTTTCCGACTTAAGTTCGGTGGCTGGTAAGCAACGGCAAACTGTTAACGTTATGTTACAGTCACAGTCGTCACTATGATACATTAGGGCTTCAAGGTGTCTGCGCTCACAGTTCATGAAGAGAATTGACGTTCTATTCACCAGATTCGGAGCCCATGGGAGCACTATGACTGTAATTGTTAAATCCGAGCTTGATCGTTCGGAAAAGATTATCGCTGCGTTCGACCTCGGTTCCAATTCGATCAAGATGACGGTTGCGCGAATCGACGAAAAATCAGGCTCGCTGGAAGAGTTCCTGTGGCGATCGGAAACGGTGCGTCTCGGAATGGGAGTCGACCAAACCGGAGAATTGGCCTCAGATCGGATCAAAGCTGCTCTGGCCGTACTCATGCAGTTTTCTGACGAAGCACGAAAGGCAGGCGCCACTCGCCTGGTAGGCGTGGCGACCGAGGCTACCCGAATTGCGTCCAATGGGCAGCAATTTCTGCAAACGGTAACCAACCAATGCGGAGTTGAACTCAACACCATTTCGGGCGACCGGGAAGCATCGCTCACCTTTCTCGGATTGCAAGGTGTAGTCGAATTGAGCGGCAATGTCGTAGTGGCTGACATAGGCGGTGGAAGCACAGAACTTGTCATCGCACGGGATGAGCTTGTGACGTGGTCACGATCCTATCCTGTTGGTTCTGGACGCCTGACCGAACTTCATGTTCACAGTGATCCACCGCTTCAAGAGGAACTGACCGATTGCCGGGTCACGGCGAGTGCTGTCATCCAGATGGCACCTCTCTCCGGATCGACTGGCGGGCGATTGATTGTAGTCGGTGGGACCGGCGAATACATGAGTCGCCTGCTTCCGGCCGATTCGCCTCGAACTCCGGTGGAGTTTGAAGACATTCTGCAAAGGATGACAATGATGAGTTCACGCGAACTTGCAACGCTCATCGAGATTCCGGAAGCCCGCGCGCGGGTTTTACCTGCCGGAGTGGCTATTGCCGCCGCAGTCGCAGATGCTATGGTCCCAACGAACTTCGAGGCAGCGCAGAGCGGGATCCGCCGCGGCCTGCTTCTTGCTGCCTTCGCGGGAGAGGTCTGACAATGGCCAAAGAATCAGAATCGGAATTGCATTCCGAACAGAACTATCGTGTCGCAATGCGAACGCTGATTGGTGCGCGGTTCGGTGCGGTTTGGAAAGCCGTCCCTGTTGCGATCGAAGGCACCGATCCCGAGGGAGTGCACGATGTGCGTGTCGCGTCGAGAAGACTCCGCGCCGCGATGGATGTCGCAGTAGGCTGTTTTCCCGAGAGCTGGTATGTGCAACTCCACAACACCGCCAAGGCAATTACCACTGAGCTTGGGGAGGTGCGCGATCGCGACGTTCTCATCGAGTACCTTGGGGCTGAACGTGACCGGGTCTCTCCGCAGGAACGAGTTGGATTGAATCGATTGATCGACCGTGTTTCTCGCGAGCGCGAAGTTGCTCGTGAACACATGCTCGCCTTCCTGGCGGCACTCGAGCGTGACGGTATAGCAACCGAGGCAGAACGCCGATTCGGTTCTGCGGCAAAAGCCCCGTGGTCACAGACCCAGGAGAACCGTTCGTGACAAAAGCTTGGCAAGTAAGCGGCGTTGACCCGTCTGGAACCCTTGTTGACAATGCCCGGCGCATTCTTGCCGTGCGCATGGCGGAGTTTTATTCGTACGCACCAATCGTTCTTGATGAGACGGCAGTGACCGAACTCCACAACCTGAGAATCGCAGCCAAGCGTCTGCGTTATACCCTTGAACTTTTCCGCACTGCGTTCGGCGAACCGGGCGAAAAGCAGATCGAGCGAGTTCGCGATGTGCAGGAGCTTCTCGGACAGATTCACGATCACGATGTTCGCATCGAGCTGATTCAGGACGAGCTAAAAGTATTGGCGTCAGAACAGACGGTCGAACTGGGAAGAACACTCGCCTCGTCGCCCACCACTGCTCACAACTCGATCACCGCCGCTGCATTGCGACCGCAACCCGATGATCCGCGACGAGGACTGCTCGGACTTCTGGGACGCCAATACACCACCAGGCACAATACCTACATCAGTTTTGTCGAACTTTGGACGAAGCTGGCCGAGGAGGGCATGCGTACGGATCTTGTTCGACTCTCGGCCCGTGAGCTGCCAGACCGAAGCACCGAGATTTCCGTGACCTGACAGAATGGGCGTCATTGTTTCCGACTCGGCGACCGTGGAAGTACCCGACATCTCGTCCGCAGTTGCTGTGGTACGAACGTGCATGCGTGCCGGCACGACATGTATCGGCATACAACAACTGGGAGCATGTGATGAATAACGCAATAAAAGAGCGCATTCTGGCTGCCGTCGATGCCCGAAGTCTGGAAATGATCGCTTTTCTCACTGACATCGTTCGGATTCCGAGCGTGACAGGATCGGAGGCGGGGGTTCAGTCCCATATTGCCGAGGTGATGACGACCCTCGGATTAACCGTGGATGTCTGGGAACCAGATGTCGACGAAATGGCTCCCTACGCACTGCATATCGGCAAGATCGACTCCTTTCAGGATCGACCCAATGTTGTTGGAGTACATAAGGGTTCCGGGCGTGGCCGATCGCTCATCCTGAACGCACATATCGACGTGGTTGACGCCGGAGACCCTGAACGATGGAGTCACCCGCCCTATGCGGCGGAGACCGTAGATGGTCTCCTTTACGGTCGCGGCTCATGTGACATGAAATCTGGTCTTGCCTCGAACCTTTTCGCATTGATCGCGGTTCTCGATGCCGGTATCGAACTCGGCGGTGATGTGATTGTCGAAAGCGTCATCTCCGAAGAGGATGGAGGCGCAGGAACTCTGGCGGCCATTCTGCGCGGATACCGGGCTGATGCCGCGATCATCACTGAACCGACGGCACTCTCTGTGATCACTGCGCATTGCGGTTCGCTTGTCTTCCGCCTGCATGTGCCAGGGCGCTCCGCACACGGCGCAGTCCGCGATAAAGGTGTTAGTGCCATCGAGAAGTTCTCCTATCTCCACCGGGTACTACTCGATTTCGAGGCACAACGGAACGCGGAAATCGATCACCCGATGTTTGCCGGTATCCAGAACAAAATCCCCATCAGCATCGGTGTGGTTCGAGCCGGGGAATGGGCCTCGTCCGTTCCGGAATCGCTCATCGCCGAAGGACGGGCAGGTCTGGTTCCGGGCGAGACAATTGAGGGTTTCTGCAAAGCATTTGTCGAAGTTGTCGATGCCGCCGCGGATGCTGATCCCTGGCTTCGCGAAAATCGACCAACCGTTGAATGGTTCGGCGGTCAGTTCGAACCTGCCGAAGTCGCCATCGATAGCGAAATCGCGTGCCTGACATTCGACGCGCACCAAATGGCCAGTGGCAATACGACGAGGTTTGCGGCAGCAACGTACGGAGCCGATATGCGCCATTTCGTCAACTTTGCGGGCATTCCATGCGTGATGTACGGCGCGGGTGACGTTCGTCTCGCCCACTACACCGACGAAAACGTACCACTGCACGAGACTATTGCGGTCGCAAAGACCCTTGCACTCGCGATTGCGAACTGGTGCGGTGTGGGCCTGAACGAGTGAATTGACGTGCAAGGAATTACGACGAGTCGATTTTGCACATGATACCTGTGCAATCTATTGACATTGAATGTATCGACACCATATACTCGGGGCATAGTCGCATTTAGCGAGGGGCCACAAAACTCCTCGACGGCGATTTCGGCGTCAACATGCCGCTGTCTGCTGGTACGAACAGGAGGCCCCGAAATGAAATTTGCCGCTCGCGATGGCTCAGCCGCACGGACCCTTGCTTTCACGAAAACACCTGTGGCCGTTCAAAGTCAATTCCGCACCTCCCCGGGTTGGAATTCGCAAACATCTCGCGCTTCCGCCATTCCGGCGGATGGTGTTGGCCGTTCTCGCTCGGATGACAATGGCTCGTCACATCGTCAGCGGAACGGTTCACCGACCACGGTCAACTACCTTCGCGGCCAAGAGATCTTTACCCCAGGTCATGGCGAAGGCTTCGTCTATATTGTTCGTACCGGTTGTGTTCGGCTCTATAAGGTTCTCCCCGATGGCCGATCCGTCAATCTGGGACTGCTCGGACCCAGCACCGTTTTCACCCAGGAAGAGACCGCAGATGGCATTGCTTCCGGCGCGATCGCGGAAGCAATGGTCGATTCCTCACTCTCGATCGTTGAAATGGATGCCCTCGCGTCAATCATCGCGGACGCACCTGAGTTGGCCGCGGCGGTGGTCAACGGCATGAGTCGTCGTCTTACCGAACTTCAGACGCTGGTCGAACATCTGTTGATTCGCGATACGGCGGTTCGACTTGCGACGACCCTGATTGCGCTTTCGAACAGGTTTGGTCGGCCAACGGCCGATGGCCTGATGGCGATCACTCTACCGCTCACCCATCAATCGCTGGCCAGCATGATTGGTTCGAACCGAGTTACGGTGACCAGGAAACTCCTGGAGCTTCAAGAGAGTGGATACGTTCGTTCCTTGGGACGAAATGCAATGGCCGTCGATCCGGGTAAACTAAAGGAGTACGCACAGGCCGCGAGCGAAAGCGACCGGTAAGTGCTTAAGCACCGGTTAGACCAATACAATCAATAAGATCGCGACAGGAAGTACAGAATGGCAAGTACGACGAACTCATTCAACTCGGAGCTGCAAGCGGTGACCGGCCGGATCCTGATCACCGGTGGCACTGGATTCGTTGGTGGCAACATTCGAGAAGCGCTCGGTGACCATCCGGTGCGATTACTCGTACGGAGCAAGACAGAGGCAGCTAGGCTTGAGGGTCCGAATGTCGAACTCTTCGAGGGCGATGTGACCAGGGCTGAGACACTCCGCGGCGCAATGACTGGTTGCCAGGCTGTTATTCATCTGGTCGCGATCATTTCAGAAGAAGGTAAATCGACATTTGATGGCGTGATCCACCAGGGCACGGTCAATGTCGTCGAAGAAGCGAAACGGGTGGGAATCAAACGCATCATTCATATGAGTGCGATGGGTGCGATGAACAACCCGGCCTACCCATACATGCAGGCCAAATGGAATTCCGAGCAGGCGGTAAAGTCCTCCGGAATTCCCTGGACCATTTTCCGCCCATCTGTGATTTTTGGTCCTGGCGACGGATTCATCAATGTTCTGGCCGATCTCGTTCGAAAGGCACCTGTAATCCCGGTCATCGGCACTGGCAAGAGCAAATTCCAACCAGTTTCCGTCAAGGAAGTGGCAATTTCTTTCGCTCGCGCAATCAGTGAACCTGAAACAGTTGGTCAGATCTACGAACTGGGCGGTCCTGAGATTCTTACCTATGAAGAACTGCTCGATACCATTGCTCAAAAACTGGGCAAAAAAAAGTTGAAGGCCCATGTGCCAGTGGGACTGATGACGCCCGTTGTGAATTTTACAAAGCATCTTCCAAAAGCGTTACGTCCTCCCGTCACCGAAGAACAATTGCGCATGCTCTCGCTCGACAACTGCTCCTATGAATCCGCGACGAGCAGGCTGATCGGGCGACAGCCACTCCGGCTACGAGACGGAATCGACTACATCGTCAAAAAATAGCGTTCAATTCGTTTGCTCCTAGAGCGTGCACTCCCGGTTTCGGGAGTGCACGTTCTGTTTTTCCGAACGAGCAACAGGTCTGACCTCTTGCGCACTGCTCACACCGGTCATATGATGCCGCGACGTTTGCATCGAAACGTAACGCGATGTCCGATTGGTGGGCAGGAATGGGTGTATACGAAGATCTTGGCGTTCGCACGATCATCAATGCCAGTGGAACGCTGACTCGACTCGGTGGAAGCCGAATGTCCTCAGAAGTGCTCGAAGCAATGAGCGAAGCTGCCGCGTCGTTTGTCCATATTGATGAACTCCAGGCACGAGCCGGCGAGGTGATCGCAGACCTGACGGGCGCGGAGGCCGGTTACGTCACCACCGGCGCCGCGGCCGGACTCGCACTCGGCATGGCGGCGTGTATTGCCGGGCTCGATGTCGGCAAGATGGACCGGCTGCCGGACACAACCGGCCTGAAAAATGAAGTAGTCGTTCAACGCGGTCATCGCAATGCCTATGACCACGCGATTCGGACCGCTGGTATCCGCTTCGTGGAAGTCGGTTACCTGGGATATCCCGGTGCGGGAGGCACATTCGGATGGCAGATCGACGAGGCGATCAACGAGCGAACCGCTGCCGTAGCGTGCCCAATTCTGGATACTCCTGGAACGTTGACGCTGCCTGAGGTCGCCGAGATCGCGCACGCGAAAGGCGTACCGGTCATCGTCGATGCCGCTGCTGAATTGCCGCCACGATCGAATCTGCGGCGGTTCATTGCGGAAGGGGCAGATCTCGTCACTTACTCTGGTGGCAAAGCGATTGGCGGTCCACAGGCGAGCGGTATCCTGGCCGGTCGGGCCGATCTGATCGCATCGGTGGCCCTGCAGCATCAAGATATGGATGTTCGTGCCGTCACCTGGAACAAGCGTGAACTCCTTTCTCAGGGTCGCGTTCAGGGAGTTCCGCATCAGGGGTTCGGTCGTTCGATGAAGGTCGGTCGTGAAGAGGTCATCGGTCTACTGACCGCGCTCAGGCGATATGCGGCCGGCTCGGACCAGGATGACGCCGCCCGATGGTCAGAGACGCTCAATGGGATCGCGAGACTGATTGGCGAAATCGACGGCGTGCAGACCCACATGCAGTTCAATCCACGAAGGCCAATCCCGTATCTGATTCTCGACCTTGACGAAGAGAAACTCGGCTTCACCGCGTATGACGTCGTCAATAGCCTGCTTTCCGGTGACCGGCCCATTGCGATCGTCGAATCACGGGCGGAGTTCGGGTCACTCGCAGTCAACGCACAGGGAGTAACCGACGAAGAGGCGGAGTACCTCGGAAATCGACTGCGGGATGTACTCTCGGGCAATAACTAAACAACAGGAGGAGGAGAAGGGATGCTTGTTCGACCACCGTCTGGCAAAAAAGTACTTTGGCAGGAGATGCTTCGGCACGAGTTGCTGAGCGCTATCGATCAGCGCGCGGTTGTCATCGTGCCCGTTGGCTCAGTCGAGCAGCATGGACCGCACTGTCCGCAGGATGTTGACATCAGCATCCCGTATCATCTGGCGATCCGCGCGGCCGATGAGATCAGTGAATTTCCGGTCGTGGTTGCGCCGCCGGTAACGTATGGCTTCACGCACTACAACATGGGCGAGGTCGGCACCATATCGCTAGGCCTTGATCTCTTTATCAACGTGCTCTGCGATGTCTCGCGCTCCATCTGGAAAAACGGATTCCGCCGGATCATCATGCTGAACGGCCACGGCGGCAATATCGCTCCGAACTGGGTTGCTTCCGTCAAACTCGCGGAAGAAGATATCTGGGCATTGGCGATAACCTATTTCAACATGGCGCCCGTCGAAATGGCAGCAATTGCCGAAGCCGACGAAGGCAGCATCGGTCATGGTGGTGAATTCGAAACGAGCCTCCAGCTCTATCTCCGCCAGAATCTGGTGGATATGAGCCTCGCGGTCAAAGACGAGTGGCGTCAGAAATTCAGCCCGGAAGTGCAGAAATACGCCCAGTTCCCGGAGCGTCGCCGGGAGATGGCAAACGGCGTCATGGGTGATCCATTCTTTGCCTCATTCGAGAAGGGTGAGCGTCTCTTCAATGTCTTCCAGGAGAAACTTGTAACGCTGTGCCGTGAATATCACGATGCCGAGGAACCGCACTATATGGAATTCGGAAGTCATTGTCCGCAATTCCCTCTTCACGGATAAGGAAAACCAGAATGGGAACGGCGCCAGATCACTCCGTCTTCGGACGCGGCCATCGAACAAAAGATGCTCGGCCAGTTTTCTGGCAGGAGCTCTGGCGCCACGAACTCGAAGCCCTGCGAATGGACCGCCCGGTTGTTATCGTGCCGGTCGGCTCAGTTGAACAACATGGGCCACACTGCCCGCTGGATGTCGATATCGTCGATGCATTGGCGCTGGCAACGGCGACCGCCGAAGCGATGCGCCCGCTGCCGATCATCGTCTCACCGCCGATCTGGATGGGACTTGCTCATTACAAAAAGGGACATATCGGGACTATCACCCTCGGATTCGAAACTTATATCGCAGTCGTCAGCGACATCTGTCGTTCAATTCATGCGAATGGATTCGAACGAATCATCCTGCTCAACGGACATGGTGGCAACCGATCGATCAATCAGGCGCTGTCGATCAAACTGGCCGAGGAAAATATCTTCATTCTCCCGATCACGTACTGGGACATGATCCAGGAGTTCCTCGATTCACAGTCAGACCGGGATCATGGTTCGATCGGACATGCCGGGGAGTGGGAAACGAGTTTGCAGCTCTTCCTCCGGCCTGATCTCGTTGACACAACCCGCATTCAAGGCGACGAACCACGCCCGGATCTCTCGCCTGACGTCCAGCGATTCGCCAGATTCGCGGAACGACGGCGGGAACGAGAAGGAGGTGTGCACGGTGACCCAACCGTCGCGACAGGTGAAAAAGGCGAGCGACTATTTGCCGCGGCGACAGAGATGTTGATCAAAACAGTTGGTGAAGTTCGGGAACTCCCGGTGCCTCACTATCGAGAATTCGGAAGCTACTGCCCATAACATGACCGAATTATCCGAGCGGGATTCGGAACCGGACGCAATCACCATCAGGCCCATCGTGGTCAGGGGTATAGGCAACGCCGTTCGACTCGGCGAAACCCGGCATCACTTCGAATCCCATTGCTCGGTGAAAGGCAATCGATTTCGTGTTAACCGGGGAGGTAACGCACTGCACTTCAGTGCACCAAATCAACTTTGCGGCTTCGAAGAATTTCCCGTAAAGCGTGCGCCCAAGTCCTGAGGCACGAGTTGCGGGGTCGATACCGACAACGTGGATATAGGCAGTGTGCGGGGAGGTCTGTGACTGAGACCCCGTCACAAATCCGCGTATTCTGCCATTCTCGGTCGCCACGAAACTCGTGTTCTGGAAATGCTCGAAGAAGAAACTCGGCAGCTTTGACGCCATTTTCCGACCACCCCACCACTCGTCGACCACAGCAATGAGTTCGGCGTCGTCTTTTGGCTCTGCGTTCCGTATCTCCACGATCATCAATTCATCGCAAATGACTTCCGCGTCAGCGGTAACTTGCTGCCTGAAGCTCGAAGAGCGATGCGTACTGGCCACCGAGCGAAATAAGTTCCTCATGGGTGCCAGATTCAATCAGTTTGCCCTCATCGAGCACCAGAATTTTATCGGCTTTTCGCGCGGTCGAAAAGCGGTGGGAGATAAAGATTGCCATTTTGCCGAAGGTCAAATCACGGATTCGCTCAAAGAGTTCGTGTTCGGCCTGGGCATCAAGCGCTGCGGTTGGTTCATCCAGGATCAGGACCTGGGCGTCGCGCATAAACGCCCGCGCCAGGGCCACCTTCTGCCATTCTCCACCCGACAGCTGATGGCCATCATCGAACCACTTTCCGAGGTTGGTTTCGTACCCCCTCGGGAGACCGGCCAGCACCCCCGAAGCGCCACTGCGTTCTGCGGCAGTCATGACGGCCCGGAGATCATCGACTTGTCCAACATTGCCGACACCGATATTTTCGCGAGCGCTCAATTGATACGCGGCGTAATCCTGGAACATCATTCCAAACTGGGAACGCAACTCCTTCGGATCGTAGTCGCGAATGTCATGCCCATCGATCAGGATTCGGCCCTCGCTTGGATCATAAAGCCGTCCAAGCAACTTCACGATTGTGGATTTGCCAGCGCCATTTCGTCCGACCAGTGCGACCGTTTCGCCTGGTTCGATCACGAATGAGACATGTTCGATTGCTGCTTCAGACTTTCCGGGATACCGGTAGGTCACGTTTTCGAACTCGATACCGCGCTCGAACGGAATCCGCACGGGAATTGGATTGTCCGGGGCGGCAATTTTTGGTTGCCGATCGAGCAAGTCATACAGCGTGGAGAGGTAGAGGCCGTGCTCATAAATCCCCTGGAAACCACCGAGAACCCCCTGAAAAGCGCCCTGAACCTGTTGAACGGCTTGCGAGTAGACCGTCAACGATCCGATTGAGATCGTGCCACGGAGCGCCAGGATCGCAACGTAAAGGAACGTTCCGATGCCGGAGATAATCGTGAGCGATCCCCAGGCGAATGCAGCCACGTAGCGGCGAACGAGAAGTTTCCGGGTCTCTTCATAGTATTCCGATGAAACCGAGCGGTACCGCTCGATGAAGTGATCACCCAGTGTGAAGAGTTTGATCTCCTTGTTGAATGAGTCCGTTGTCAGCAAGGAAGTCAGGTAAGACATCAGGCGGCGCATCGGAGACTGACGACGCATTTGCTGGAATCCCCACCAGCCGTAGCGAGATCCAGAAATGAATGCCGGAATGGGCGTCAGTAACGTCGCGACGGCGACCCAGACGGAGAGACTGGCCAGTAACGCGATCATCGTGCCGAACGTGATGAAGGAGCGAACGAGCCCGAACACGCCTGAGACCATTTGCACGGGGCGATTCGCGGATTCTCGCTGCGCCTGCTGGAGTTGATCGTAGTAGGTGGCATTCTCGAAATCGGCCAGATCGAGTGAGTTGGCGTGATCCATAATCATCAACTGAACATGAATCGAGAGCCGCTCCTGGAGTAATTGCTGGCAGATATTGCCGATGGTTTGAAGCAAACTGGATCCAAGAAAGAGCGCGAGTTGCGCCCCGGCCAGAATCGCGACCGGTCTAATGTGATCGTCACCCGCTCCCGATTGAATGCCCTTGATGACTTCGTCGATCAGACGTCCGGCGAGCCAAACTTGAAGTGCGGGAATCACACTCTGTGACAACGTGACGATACCGAGACCCGACGTCAGGAGACGGCTGGACGACCAGACGAGTTTGAACACACGAACGATCGCGCGCCAGGTACCGGCAAAGCCTTCGCGAATCGCCTTGATATTGAGCCGCTTCTTTTTTCTGGGGGTGTCAGAACGAGCAGGTTGGTGACCATTGGATGAACCGCGGAATCTACCGGAACCATGAGGGGATTGTGAGCTGTGATCCAAACGGGCGTCCTCTGACGACAAAGAAGGATTTCTTCATAGACATCATGACGAGAATTGGTTATTTGAACAACCGCCCGTCCGACTAGCCCACACGGGCAGGAAAAGGAGCAACACCACACGGAAGGAACCTGGCAGGCGCTCCCCGTCGCGCCTGCCTGAGGAGATCTGAGGACCATGGCGGGGGACCAGGAGAGGAAATATCGGTCGTCCGGACCGGGCGGAAATGGGTGGATGTACTATCTAAACCCAAGGGTAAATCACACTCCTTTTCAAAAGAAGAGTTCTGCTCCCTCCATAAGTACCTCCACCCCTTTGACATCGGTCCTATAGTGAGTTCTGGTCTCCAATTTTATGACGCCAGACTGAGGTGTTGGCTACTCGTCGAAGCGAAGCGGTGGCTCACCAGTCACGATGTAGCCACGCTCTTGCAGCGAGATCACGGTTCGGTGGATCGTCAACTGGTCAAGCGGTAATGCCGCTTCCAGTCGATCGATATTCGATTGTCCGCGGTCAATACTGAGAGCGACCAGCAATTCTGCGTCCGAAAGCAGATGCGAGATCACACCGAGTTGCGCGGAGAGTCTGATCGTACAATCTCGCGGTGGCAGAAGCCGCTGCATGACATGAGCAGAAACGCGTTCACAATGGCGGCTGGCGGCCAAATTCATGAGTTGGTCCGTATCCAGCGGCACAATTTCGATTCCCGGCGGCACCGGTTCTTCCCCGTGATACATGTAGGTGGCATCGTCCAGCGCAAAGACACGGGAAAGAATCTCGACTGCCTGCTCTTCGATACCGGCGGCGAGATCGTCGAGACCAATCGCGCCATCTCGATAAAGCACACCGCCGAGGGCGCTGTCACGGGCCACGGTTCTGGTTCCACGCAGGACATCATGCAGATAGGTCGGCTGGACGGCGCCTCGCTGCAGAAGCAGATGACCAAGCCGGAGCGTTCGATGCGAAGACGTAGCGAAGATCAGTTGGCCCTTGAGAACCTGAAACCCATATGCGTCACCGTCGTAAACAACCTGAATCCGCCCCGATCGCCGATGAAAACCCAGAATCGAGAAGATTTCAGACGCATCGAGTGATCCACAGTTCTCGAAATTCGACATAATAGAGTCTGATCTCCCCAGTTTTCCCTGGCTTCCCGGAAGAGCAGTCCAGCATCCGATCTTCCTAGCCCGATAGTACTATCACCCGCGCGTTGACTCGATGTCCCAAGGTACGAATCGTTGAAGTACCTTTGAACCGCAATGATCCTGATACACCCTCTTGCCCGGAACCGTCAGCTCACGTATAAGAGCGTCAACATCTAAAGCGAAGTGAATCGGCTTCCCGAGTGCGTGAAACAATGCGACACGCGCGAGGTTTTTGAACCGGAGGAGTGGGATGTCTGCAACCTTATCATCAACGATCGCCGCGATCGATCGCGAAAAACTGCTCGAAATGTATACCCGGATGGTAGAGATACGAACCTTTGAGGATGCGGCCGGCAAGAATTTTGCCGACGGACTGATTCCGGGGTTCGTCCATCTCTATGCAGGTGAAGAGGCGATCGCAGTGGGCGTCTGCGCTCACCTGAGCGACATTGACTACATCACCAGCACGCACCGTGGTCACGGTCATTGCATTGCCAAAGGAGTCGATATTCCCGGCATGGTTGCCGAGCTGATGGGCAAAGCAACCGGAATCTGCAAAGGCAAAGGCGGCTCAATGCATATTGCCGATGTCGACAAAGGCATGCTCGGCGCGAATGGTATCGTCGGCGGCGGACCGCCGTTGGCGGCCGGAGCAGCCTTGACGGCCAAGACGCTTGGAACCGGCGGTGTCGCGGTCTGCTTCTTTGGCGACGGTGCCTCGAATCAGGGCACCTTCCATGAAGCACTGAATCTCGCCGCTATCTGGAAACTTCCGGTCGTCTTTGTGTGCGAAAACAACGGCTATGCGGAATCAACACCGGTGCACTATCACTGCTCGGCAACGGATATTGCAAACCGTGCCGCCGCATATGAAATCCCAGGGGTGGTGGTAGATGGTCTCGATCTCTTTGCCGTCTATGAGGCCGCCGGCGAAGCTATCGCTCGTGCGCGTCGCGGCGAAGGTCCAACGCTGCTCGAAGCGAAGACCTATCGCTACTACGGTCACTTTCAGGGTGACATGGTGACCTATCGAACCGAGGCCGAGCTAAGCCGGTTCAAGGAGCGCGACGCCATTGAGGCAGTCCGGAAGTATGCGCTCGAGCATGGCATCGTAACCGAAGCCGATTTGACCTCTATCGACGACAAAGTGAAATCCGCACTGGAGACTGCCTGGGATGATGCCAAGGCGGCACCCTGGCCGACACCGGAATCGGCGCTCGAAGATGTTTACGTCTCGTATTAAACCGGCATGTTCGTCATTTGGCTCAATCCGGATCGGTAGACGCCGATTCTTACCGGGAGGTATGTGAACCATGGTCACGATGGCGCGACCACGCACGTTGTCTTATGGCGATGCTCTCAACGAAGCGATGCGAATCGCGATGAGGGAAGATCCCAAAGTAATCCTCATGGGCGAAGATATTGCCGGTGGCGCGCAGGTCGACCACCTGATCGACCAGGAGGCCTGGGGCGGTTCGATGGGTGTCACCAAGGGCCTCGTGCAGGAATTCGGCCGTAACCGCGTACTCGATACCCCAATTTCCGAAGCAGGGTATGTTGGCGCAGCGGTCGGTGCGGCCGCTACAGGCCTTCGACCGATTGCCGAACTTATGTTTGTCGACTTTTTCGGCTGCTGTATGGATCAAATTTTCGACCAGGGAGCCAAACTCCGGTACATGTTCGGCGGGAAGGCGAAGTGCCCACTTGTCATTCGAACCATGATCGGCGCGGGTGTGAATGCAGCCGGACAGCATTCCGGTTGCCACTACTCTGTCTTCACGCACATGCCTGGAATCAAAACGGTCGCGCCCTCGACTCCGGCAGATGCGAAGGGGCTTCTCCTGACCGCGATCCGTGACGATGATCTGGTCATGTTCTTCGAAAACAAGGTGCTCTATGCCATGAAGGGTGAAGTGCCCGAAGGCAACGAAGGGATTCCCTTCGGCAAAGCGGATATCAAACGCGAAGGCGCGGATGTGACCGTCATCGGTATCTCCCGCATGGTCCATATGGCGCTCGCAGCCGCCAACATCCTCTCTGCAGAAGGGATCGATGTCGAAGTGCTCGATCCGCGGACTCTCTCACCGTTGGATGAAGACGCAATTCTCTCCTCTGTGCAGAAGACACATCGACTGGTGATCGTGGACGAAGATAATCCCCGCTGCAGCGTCGCGACCGATATCGCCGCACTCGTCGCCGATAAAGGGTTTGACCTGCTTGACGCACCTATCAAAATCGTGTCTGCACCTCACACCCCGGTGCCATTCAGTCCCCCGATGGAGCAGTTCTACATCCCGAGTCCGGAGAAGATCGCCGATACGGTTCGATCCATCTTTTAGTCTTTCGTGATGGGAGTGGTCGGCGTTGCCTTAACGTCGCCACTCCCGTTTCGATTCCACCGTTCCCATTCTGGAGGAATTCATGGCTACCGTCGTCAAAATGCCAAAGTGGGGTCTGACGATGACCGTTGGCACGGTCACGGACTGGCTCCGCGAAGAGGGGTCCGAAATTTCCGAGGGCGACCCACTGCTCACCGTGGAGACCGAAAAAGCAGTCAACGATATCGAGGCCCCTTCTGACGGCGTGCTCCTGAAGATCGTGGCAATCCAGGGTGCAGAGGTTCCGGTCAGCGCCGCAGTCGCGATCATTGGAGCGCCCGGCGAATCACTCTCGGATGAAGAGATCAACGCGTTGATCGAAAGTGCAACTCCCAAAAAATCCGGCCCTGCTCCTCGCAAGGAAGGCGGAGCAGCCGGAGGGCGAGAATCCAAAACCGCGACTCGGGATGCAACTGGCCGCGTCAATGCCTCTCCCGCCGCCCGCAAACTCGCGACTGAACTTGGAGTCGACCTCTCAGATGTAGAAGCGACCGGTCCGGGCGGACGAGTCACGATCGAGGATGTCGAACGGACGGCCGCCGAACTTGCCGCAGATCCGACGCCGCATGAGGAGACCGTGACGCTGGCAGATGGCCGAACAATCAATGCGCTCGTCGCCGGACCGGGTGGCAATCAGAAGATCGTCTTTATCCACGGTCTGGGTGGCTCGCAGAGCACCTGGCAGGTCGTGCTCGGGGATCTCGTCGACAAGTACCGGGTGACCGCCATCGACCTTCCCGGTCACGGGGCCAGCGACAAGAGTGATCCCGAGACGACGGACTACTCGATCGAATCGTTGGCTTCTGCCGTTGCTGAGGCTATCGGACTCCTCAAAGCCGGACCGGCGATCTTTGCCGGTCATTCGCTCGGTGGAGCGGTAGCAATGCAGCTCGCGCTGGATAACCCCGCGCTGGTCACCGGATTGGTGCTCATAAACAGCTCCGCACTTGGAGACGAAATCAGCCCGGAACTGCTCAGCCTGATGGCAGGAGTTCCAGGCGTGGAAACGGCTCGCGGGTTGCTTGAGCTCTTCTATGAGGACCAGAAGCTGGTCGTCCAACGAGGCGTCGAAGAGATGGCCTCAGCTCAGTCCTCCGCGGGGGCCTGGGTGGCTCAACAAGCGGTCTCTCGTGCCGCTTTCGACGGAGGTTCGCAATCCATTGCAGCGCGAACACGGCACGCGGAGATCGGCACACCTGTTTCGATCATCTGGGGCGCAAAGGATCGCGTCATTCCGTTGTCACATGCGATCGCGGCGTTGGGATCGATTCCCGATGCGACGCTGAAGGTCATTCCGAATTCAGGGCACGTACCGCAAGTTGAGGATGCACCCACTGTCGCGACTGCGATCGATCGATTCGCGAAGTCGATCGCCTGATGCGCAGCGGCACAGTCGGAATCATCGCCAATCCAGCGTCGGGGAAGGACATCCGCCGGCTCGTGGCGCATGGTTCCACGTTCGATAACAACGAAAAGATCAACATCGTTCGCCGGGTTTTGCTCGCGCTCGACGCCATCGGTGTCGAGCGCGTCATCCACATGCCGGACGCGTATTCAATCGTGACTCGGGCCCGGGAAGCGATCAAGGTCGACCTCTCAGTCGAACCGCTCGTCATGCCTATTCTGGCGAACCCCGGCGATTCTTACGAAGCGGCCCGTCGACTCTCTGACCTCGGCGCCGATTGCGTCATCACGCTTGGCGGCGACGGCACGAATCGTGTCATCGCCAAAGGCATTGGCGATGTGCCAATGGTTGCAATCTCAACTGGCACAAATAATGTTTTCCCTCGCATGATCGAGGGAACGCTCGCTGGACTCGCCGCTGGTCTTGTCGCCACGCAGCCACTCGTTCGTGAAACAGCCGTCCGGCGTCACCCCCGGCTCGATGTGCTGCTCGACGGTGAACCGAAGGACATGGCATTGATCGATGTCGTGACGTCTCGCCACGCCTGGATCGGAGCGCGCGCACTATGGGACGCAACACACCTCCGTGAGATCGTACTCTCGCGAGTCGCGGTTTCGGAGATCGGGATGTGTGCGCTCGGCGGCATTCTCCACCCGGAAGCAGCAGGAAAAGCACACGGGGTCCACATCAAAATCGGGCCGGGTGGACGCAATATGCTCTCCCCGCTTGCGCCGGGACTGGTCAAATCGATTCCTGTCGCGGCGTCACATTTGATGAACTTCGACGATTCGGTGGAACTCGATGCTTCCCCGTGCACGGTGGCACTCGACGGAGAACGCGAGTTCGAAATTCTCAAAC
>Ga0105046_10006326_pt1 | contig 18674 bp, 18 predicted proteins | sample MAT03_FD_78385 | JGI IMG/M metagenome (GOLD analysis project Ga0105046, IMG submission 78385) | Freshwater microbial communities from Lake Fryxell liftoff mats and glacier meltwater in Antarctica - MAT-03 (megahit assembly) | ecosystem: Environmental > Aquatic > Freshwater > Ice > Liftoff...
GCTTCGCGCCTAGCATGACCTGGAAACGAACGCTTTCTCTGCCCCTTCTCGACGTACAGCTCAGGTTAAACCCGCTGACGCGTTTTTCGCAGCGATGCAGTGCGCTCACCGAGGTTTAACGCTACCCTCGCGCCAGAGCTCAGCCCCAGCGCTGCTCACGTAATCATCCGCACGTCATTCCTGTTGCCGATTAACGAATGGTTACGGATCCTCTGCATCCGCCGGCAGGGGTTGATCGCCGCGTCCCGTTTCGGCGCGGGCGGCGGACATACCATCGACAACGATGGCTGCGCTCCAGGCAATGGCTTCCTCCTTGGTTTGGAAAACAGCGGTGCGACCGCTGATATCGTCTTTGACATGCCAGCCTTCCTGATCTTGCCACAGGGAGGGGTCGGAGGGGTCAGATGAGGAATCAATCATGGGTATTCTTTCTGTTTCGGGAACGAGGGGAGAGCATTGGTATTCTTGGCGTCGGCACCCGACCGCAGGAATAAAAGCACGTATCATACCAAAGCAGACGCTGGAGAGAAAACATGTCTGAGCGTGGTCACAGTCGCTGCCGTGCCATGCAGGCTGCACGGAGCCCCCCGCGGCCGTCCTGCACATCGCATGAGCGAGCAAACCTTGGCTGCGGGCGATATTGGCACGCAATGTGTTGCGGATCCCCTGGCCAGCGCCGTCCCCTACCCTTACCGACTTCCCTCCCCCAATGAGTTCGTCATGACCATCAGTGATTCCCCTCCTCTTCACGCGCGTAGCATTGACGCGCTCAAGGCTCTCCTGCAAGGCGAGGTCGCTGCGGAGGAAACCTACCGCGAAGCCGCGGCAAAAGTGGATGATGAGCGGTCTGCGAAAATTCATGATAATTGGGACTGCCACGCCAATCGCATTCCGGTTTTGACCCGTCGGATCACGGAGTTGGGCGGGACTCCGACCTCCACTCCGGGAATGTGGCGCAGTGTCGAACGCTTAATACAGCGCGGGGCCGATATGTTCAGCAAGGATGACGTGGTCTTGGCCCTGGAATCTGGCGAAGATCAAGGCTTGGAGAATTATCGTGCAGCCATGCAGGAGCTCGACCCGGTGTCGCAACAATTGATCAGAAAAGATCTGCTGCCGGCTCAGGAACGTACGCATCGGGTCATGCATGCCATGAAACACGCCTCCTCCGTTGTCCCCCAACATCCGCGAGCCTGACCCACGAGCCTGCTGAAGACCTGGGATGTCGAGTTCTGGATGGCAGTCAGTGCCGCCGCGGGCGGCTCCGCTCTGTGTGGGGTCATTCTTGGTGCTGAGCGGGAATGGCATCGTCATGCTGCTGGATTGCGCACGTTGATCCTGATCGCTTTGCGTGCTGGCCTTTTGGCCTTTCTCGGCCGCTGGCTGGGCACCCAAGCGTGTCCAGAATCGACCCAGGTAGATCCGACGCGCCTGGCCAGTTACGTTATCGCGGGCATAGGATTTCTTGGCGCCGGCCCGATCATTAATCGCGGTAGCGCCACCGAAGGCCTGACCACGGCTGCTTCGATCTGGGCCGCTGCCTCTTTGGGTGTGATCTGTGGATTGGGGCAGCCGGAATTGGCGGTCCTCGTCGCTGTCGCGATGGTGGCGGTTGTGCTGGGCTTGGCGCCTGTGGCGCGGCTCCTCCGACGCGGCCGACTTTTGCACGGGCACCTCATTTTATTTGCGGAGGATACGATCGCGGCGCAGCGGGCGGAGCAGATTCTCCGCACCAGTCCCGTCCGCTGTCAGGTCGCGGTCAACGCCGTAGAAAAGGAGTGGCGCTTGGATTGTTGGTATGCCGCCTCTGGTCTCTCCCTGCTGCTCACCGTGGATACCTTGGCGGACGTCCGCGGCCTGCGCGGCAGTCGGCCGGGTGACAACAAACAAACCGAACGAACCTGAATAGGAAGCGACAGGTGCGGCTTTAGGTGCGGCTTTAGGTGCGGCTTTAGGTGCGGCTTTAGGTGCGGCTTTAGGTGCGGCTTTATCGTGGTGAGCATGCTCAAAAATACCCATCTACCCGCACGGTCGCCACGGTATCGACCCAGTCCCAGCCGCCGTGCCGAGCGAGGTCAACACTGACGGCGCAGTGGCGTCCGTGCCAGAGGCGGCCGGAGCAGCCGAGCGTCCAGGCCACGGTGCGGTCGCCGAGGGAGAACGCAGTGAGGTCGGCGTGGGGGTGCAGGATACCCATGCTGCCGAGGGGAATATAAGCACCCAGGCTCAAGCCCGGCCCGACAGCGTAGTGGGGTTGCAATTCGCCCGCCCGCGTCTCCATCGTGAGCGCGCTGTGGAGCACGGATTCCCCGGCCTGGACGGCGATTCCGGCGCCACCGCGCAGACGCGCGTGGATGGCGCGCGCGCCCTGTTTTCCCATGGCTTGTTGGAGGAGGCCGGCGTCGAACAGCCACACGTTGGGCAGCGGCGATGGCGACCCCGGCTGGACAGAGCGGATGGTGACCACCGCGCATTGCTGCATTTCCAGGCGCTGTTCGTCGGCGTACCAGCGCAGGGTGGTATCCAGCAGGCCGAGTTGAAAGCCGACCGGAAATCCGCGCGGATAATCGAGCAGATCATGCATGACGGGCCGCAGACGGAATTCAGCAAAGGTGGTCGTGGTGGTGGCGCCGAATCCCAGGCTTACACGGAGCGAGCCGTGCCCGGATTCGGGCCCAGTTCCGGGCTCAGAATATTTGACTGGGGAGGGCTGATTGGCAACAGGTCGGACTAAATCCTCGAGGCGTTGTGCGAATGCCGGGTCGGAAAGTGCTTCGGAAATAGCGGGTTGCCAGCGTCGTTCACGGATTAGTCCGGCGGACTGCACCGCCCGGAGAGCATCCACGGGTATGGTCCACCACGGCAACCGAGCGAGCAAACGTGCATCCGGGCGGGCGACTTCGAGCAGGGTCAAAATGCCATGACTGCAATTTTCATCGAGGAACCAATAGGCACTCCAGATGCTGCGTAATTCCCAGAGGTGGCGGAGCAGGCGCTGCGTCGCAGCCTGATCAAGATCGAGCACATACGCCCACAGCGCACGGTGTTCCTGGCGGAGATAGGCATCGCCCACCGGCAGAAATGGTTCACTGACCACATAGCCCGGATGACCGCCAAAAACTCCGCGCCAAGCATAGCAGCGGTCATGATCCCGGCGTGGATACGCGGTGAAGGCAATCACCTGGGTCGGATACGGTGCCGGGTCCGCGGAGCTGAGCACCAACATGGTGTGGCCGAAAATGGAACCCGGCGACGCCAGCGATGCATCAGCATGAACCAAACTGACCTGGGTGTGCGGCATCGTCGCCAGCACCTGCTCTAAAGCGGCGCAAGAGGGCACGCTCAGACGCGCCCGAGCCAAGGGCAGGGTGGCGATGAGCCACTCCAGCCGCGCAGGAAAGCGCTCGGCGGCGGCGGGGAAATCGACTGGCGTGGGGCGGCACACGGCACGTAGCGTAGCGATACATTCTTGCTCTGGATCGTCGGCGCCGGTGGCAGCGAGAAAAAAGCGCGGATCGTCAATCCGACTGCGATGCCCGCGCAGGCCGTGGCTATAATGCAGCAGGCGCAGCCAATAGGGATCGTTGCCCAGGTGACGCGCCTGGATCTGGGCGACCATGGCGTCGATCTCGGTTTCGCTGTAAAGCTCCGCCGGTTCGGCATGCACCACCACTCCAGCAAGCGCCGCTGGCTCGGTAGCAGAGATGCCGCTGAGCACACCCAGCAATACCAGCATCCATCTGCTGCGACGGCTGCAATGCGTCGTCATCCAGCGAGCGGATCGCCGCGATAGCCAGCATTTTGCGCATGGGTGACCACGGTGCGCGAAGCGGCGGTGACGAGGGGCTCCCAGGCGCGTTCGCCACGGGCAACCTGATCCAGGGCGCCTTCGAGGCGGGCGGTGTAATCTAATTCAATAAAGCCGCCAGCGTAATGGCGGACCAGGAAATCGGTGACCTGCAACCCAAGTGGGCTGGCATGCAGCAGGCGTTTTTTCTCGACGACGTAGCCACGAAATAAAATTGTGCCCAGAATAGCGGCGTAGGTGCTGGGGCGGCCGATGCCATCGCGCTCCAGGCGTTTGATCAGGGCGGCCTGGGTATAGCGCGGCGGGGGCTTGGTCGATTTGAGCACGGCGGCGAGATTCTGGAGATCTAAGGGCTGGCCCACCTCAAGCAGAGGTAATTGCCCAGTGAATTCATCGTCATCGCCGCTGGCCTTGCCGGCTTTGCTGCGCCCGCTGGGCTTGGCCTCGTCGGTGGCGTCGCCACCTAGCTTGCGCCAGCCGTCGAAGCGCACTACTTTGCCCTTGGCGCGAAATATGCCCATCGGCCCACCCTGCCAGGCATCCGGGGCACAATGGACATCAATGGTGGTCAATTCGTCGCGGCCGCTCGCCATCTGACAGGCGATGAAACGTTCCCAGATTAACGCATGCAATTTTCCGGCGGGGGTTGCGCCCGCCGCATCGGGACCCTTGTCGGCGTGCGTGGGCCGGATCGCTTCATGTGCTTCCTGGGCATTGGCGGCCTTGGTAGCATGTATGACTGGCTTTTCAGGCAGGTAGCGTGCGGAGAAACGCGCACTGATGACCATGCGCGCCTCGGTGATCGCTTCGGGGGCCAGGGCCGTGGAATCGGTTCGATGGTAGGTGATGTGCCCGCCTTCGAATAATTCCTGTAACAGTTTCATGGTCTGATCGGGAGCCAGCTTCAAGCGCACCGAAGCCGCCTGCTGCACGGTGGCGGTGGTGAAGGGTGGTGGCGGGTGACGCGCTTGTTCGCGCCGATCACAGGCGCCGACGATGAAGGGCTGTTTGCGGCACCAGGCCACGGCCTTTTCGGCCACGTCGGCCGCGGCCAAGCGGTGGCCCAGCGCTTCGCCTTTCCATTCCGCCAAATGCGCCTGGAACGGTGGTGGTGCTTCGGGTTTCTGCACGGTCGCGGTCAAAGTGAAATAATCGCGGGCGGTAAAGGCGGCAATCTCCCGTTCGCGATCGGCGACGATACGCAGGGCGATCGACTGTACGCGTCCGGCACTGCGCGCATCTTTCCCCAGACGGCGTAAAGTCGGCGATACCACCCAGCCGACCACGCGATCCAGCACCCGGCGCGCTTGCTGCGCATCGACCAGATGCTGATCGACCGGGCGCAGATGGTTGAGCGCATCAAGGACCGCGGTGCGGGTGAGCGCATGGAAAACCGCCCGTTGGTAGCGGTGCGGGCCAATCAATTCGGTGAGATGCCAGGCGATGGCTTCGCCTTCGCGATCCGGGTCGGTGGCGAGCAGAATCTCTTCGGCCTGGGCCGCCAAGCTGCGTAATTCGGCGATGGCGCGGGTTGCTTTTTCCAGCGGCGCATAGGTGGGAAGCACGCGGCCATCGCGAAAACTGACCGCCAGATCGCCACTGGGCGGCAGATCGCGGACGTGGCCGTAACTTGCGGCGATGCGGATATCCGCGGGCAAGAATTCCCGCAGCTTCCGCGACTTTGTCGGAGATTCCACGATCAGCAGGCGCACCGCGCCAGCGTCGGCAAAACCACAGTGGCGTCCAGCACGGGTCTGCCTACAAGCAGCCAACGATGCGTCTGTGCGTGTTATTCCTGTTAGCGGCTTTGCTCTGGGCGGGGTCATGGTCTTTGGCCTGGGCTGAAGACGTGGTGGTGGTGCCACATCCGACGCGGGTACGCCTTTCTGGCGAGGTGGTCGAGCTGGCCGGTGGCGAGCAGATGGGTTTGGCTGGCCTGGGTTACGACGCCTTGGCGCCATTTCCGTGGCTGCCGGGGGCGTGGGTTGGTCTGAGCGGCTACGGTGCCGCTGGCGGCGATCGTGGGGGTTTGTTTACGCTCGGCGTGACCCTGGGCTGGCGTGCGCGCATCGTTGGGCCTTTTGGAGTGGAAGTCGGTGGTTACGCCGGCGGCGGCGGCGGGGCCAGCGCGGGCCAAGGCGATGGTCTGCATCTGCGCGGTCACGCGGCGCTGACCGCGCAGTTTGCCCAGGCGGAAATTGCGGTAGGGGTGGTCCATAATCGTTTCCACGGCGGGACTATTGAAGATACCGGGCTGGGCATCGCGCTGCATTTTTCAGATACGTTGAGTGTGCTGGGGCTGGGCACCGCTGCGCCAGCGACGGTGGACACGCGGTCGTGGACCGTGGCTCCGCTGGTGTCGCTGTATTTCTCCGCCGACGAAACCGGGCGCAGTGGAGCCCCGCTCGCTGATTCCATCAGCTTGGTCGGCATTGGACTCGAACGCCATTTGGCGGCGGGATGGCGGCTGCCCGTGCGCCTGGCGGGGGCGGCGCGGGGAGCGACCGGATATATGGAAGTGTTCAGCGGCCTGGGCTGGGTGGGATCGGGTCTGATAGCGCCCGAATTTTTTCTGTTGGCTGGAGCCGGCGGCGGCGGCGATGTCGACACCGGCGGCGGGATTCTGCTGCGACCTGAAATCGGACTCGGCGTGGGCCTGGGCAATTCTCTGCATCTGCGCGCGGCAGCGGGCTACACCTGGGCCATTGATGGAGATTTTTCAGCGCCAGGAGCGACGTTGGCATTGGCCTGGACCAGTACCGAATGGGTGCAGCTCGGCGCCGGGCCGGGAACCCTGGCCGCATCAGCAGTGCAGGCCGATCCGTGGCGGATGACGATCGGAGGGAGTCGTTATTCCCCACGCGCCGGACGCGATCAGGGCGTGTCCTTGATATCGGTGCTGGTCGACAAACCGCTGCTGCCGTGGCTGGTGCTGACCGGGCGCGCGCGCAGTGCGCTCAGCGATCAGGCCGGTGGGTATAGCGAAGGTCTGCTTGGTGCGCGGGTGGAATGGCCGCTGCTCGCGCAGCATACCCTGGGCCTCAGCGGCGAAATCGGCGCTGGCGGTGGCGGCGGTATTCCAATCGGCACTGGCGCTATCGCTGCGGTGATGGGGCACTGGCGCTGGATGCCGCTGCCGCGGTGGGGAATGCAGATCGGCGTCGGGCGTTTGCTGGCACTCGATGGGGACCTGGTCACAGATATTATTGAAGCGGGTGTAGTGTGGTCGTTCGCGCGGCCGTTAGTGCGATGACGAAGGTGCGATGAAGGGGGCTGCGGTGATGCCGCGTGCAGTCGGTCGCTTCGCTCCGTCGACAACCGGGCGGGCGCACCCCGGAACTTTGCTTGCGGCTTTGCTGGTCTGGCTCGATCTGCGCGCTCAGGGCGGTCAGATCCATTTACGGCTGGAAGATCTTGATCCCGAGCGTTGTAAACCAGAATTCGGCGTTGGCCTGCGTGCGGATCTGGCGTGGCTGGGTCTCGACGACTGGGACAGCGTGGTGATCCAGCGTGAACGCGCCGACGCCCATGCGGCGGCACTGGATATTCTCGCCGCGCAGGGGCGCCTTTATCCATCGCCGACCAGTCGCAGCGACCTGGCAGCAATCGGACGCCGCGGGCCTGACGGGGGATTTGCGTATGATAATCGCGATCGTGATCGTCCCCTGCCGAACGGCGGTTGGCGGGCCGTTCGCGGTGAGGCAGTGCGCTGCCGACTCGAGGCTGGGATAATTGCGCTGACCGATGCGTCGGGATTCGATCTGAGCATGGACCCCTCTGCCGACTTCGGCGATCCCGTGGTGGTGCGGCGAGACGGTGTCGCCAGTTATCATCTGGTCAGCGTGGTTGACGACGCCGCGCTGGGCGTCAATTCCGTGGTTCGCGGCCGTGATCTTGCCACCGCCACCGCGACCCAAGTTGCTCTGCAGCGCCTGCTGGGATTGCCTACGCCACGCTATCGCCACCATTTTCTGCTCCTCGAACCACGCGGCGACAAGTGGGCCAAATTCCACGGTGCGGTGGCGGTGCCGGAATTGCAGCACAGCTATACTGGCGCCGAATTCTGTGGTCTCTTGGCCTGGATCAGTGGATTGCGGGATCAGCCATTGCCCTGCATTCCGGCGGACCTCACGAACAATTTTTCATGGGATCGGATCCGTACCACCGACGCGACGACGTCGTGGGATGGGCAGCGGTTCCAGCTGCATGCGGGCGCGTTGGAGGGGGGTAAGCATCAGGATCGTGGTGATGGTTGAAAATGTGTTCCAGCCACGTCATCGGCCTCTTTCAGTCGGCGTCAGGATTCGGCCAGTCCGATGACCTCGGCCGCGTGGTCGAAATCGCCGGCACGGACCGACACCGACGCCATCGGGCCGCTGTGCGGTTGATGCCAGACCCCGTTATCCCGCAGCTTTTCCAGGTCATCCATCAATTCGGATTGTTGCCAGGAATAGGTATAGACCTTAAGCACCACCAAATCCTCCTCGGTGATCTTGGTCTCCTCGAGCGCTTCGGTATTTTCGAGTGCGGCCTGATGCTGGTCGTCAATTTCCTGGAGCTGGTCGGTGCCATTACCTGGAACGACGAAGCAGTAGAGGAGGGCGAGCACACAGGAAACACCGAGCATACTGGGAAAGATCGCTTCCCACTGGGTCAGCGCGCCGAGGGCCATGCCGATGCCAGCGCTCCCTAATACGGCCAATACCATGACGTAGCCATTGTGGCCGCGCTTGAAGGCGATCCACGCGATGAGCACGGCGACCACGCTCAGCATCGCGGCGTCATCGCGGCCACAACCGTTAGCCGTTCAGCGGGCGGATGCCCAGCAGAGCCAGATGCATCGCCAATTCGCGTAAGCCGACCGGCTTCGGCAGTACCGCGTTGGCACCTTTGGCGATAGCGATGTCGCGACGTTCCTGGGTTGGGGTCGCAGTCCACAGACAAATGCACGTTTGCTGGGTGCTGGGGCGGCTACGCACCAGTTGAATCAGGGCTTCGCCATCGGGCGGGCCCATTTGCCAATCGACCACGAGCAGATCGAAGTCACCAGAGGTTTCGATTGCGATCATCGCCTCGGCGCCGTCTTTGGCGGTGGCGACCTCAAAGCCGAGCATGCGCAGTTGCGCGGCGGCAACATCCCGGAAGACCGGGTTGTCATCAGCTACAAGGGCTCGCATCGCCGACAGTGTACGCGGCAATCCCACCCCCATGCAAGGGCGGGATTGGATGGTTGCACAGCGGTCACGCCGACCCCTGCGCGGCGACGATCTCGGATTAGGGAACCGGCACCGGCGCGACCTGCGTGGGGTCGGGCAGGTTGAGCAGGTCCACCGGCTCCTTGGCGGTCGCATCCGAGGTGATGCGAATGACAATCGAAAATTCGCCTTTGGGATAGATTTTCTTGAATTCGGCGGCGGCGCGGGGGAATTGTTCTTGGAGAATCTGTAACTCGCGCAGCAATTCAGCCAGGGAGGGTTCGCGGGTGCGGGCACCGACCTCGGCTTTGAGTTTATTGACCTGCCCGCGCACTTCGCCCAATTCCTGGAGCAGATTGGCGGAGGTAGGCGGGGTCAGCAGGGTACCGGTGAGGATTTTCTCTGCGCCGGCACGCTTGACCTTGACCGTGATTTCCTGACCCACGGCCAGCCCCTCTAAGGCGGCGATCAGATCGCGATCGCTGTGAACCGGCTTGGTATTCAAGGCGGCAATCAGATCTCCGACCTGGAGGCCGATGGCAGCGGCGGTGGAACCGGCGACCACGCTTTTCACCGGCACACCCTGGCTGGGATCAAAGGTCCCGGTTTCAACCACCACGCCCAGGCGCGGCGGTTGGCCCGATTCCGCGGCAACCGAGGCAAAGGAAGCACAGGCAGTCAGCAGCAGCAGGAACTTCAACATCAGAGCATCCGATAGCGCGAAGAAGTGACGACAATGGCCTGCCAGGCGGGTTCGCCGGCAGGCCCAGCAGCAGGGGTTTCGACCAATTCGCCTGGAGCGGGCTGAAGGTCTGAGGTATCATATTCGTAGGCGAAGGTCCAAGCCGGCAGCAGACCAAGCAGGGCCTTGGCCTGGCGCAGAGCCGGAGCCTGGGTGAATGGCGCTGCCTGATCACCCTTGGCCAGGTCCTGGCGCAGCCCGGCGAGTTCGTCTTTGAGGGCACCGATCGCATCGCGCTGACGCGCCTGCCGGCGCTGCTGCCATTCGCGGAAGCGGCGTTCGGCGTCGGCGTCGATACGGTCAAAAGGGATATTGGCGGGCCAGGGTTCGAATGAACTGCTCATGGGCACATCCGCGCCGTTGCGGCGCACGACCAGATCGACCGCATCGCCGACTCCATGCGACGAGACGATATTGCGCAAATCGGTCATACTGCTGATCGGGGTGCCATTGATGCTGGTGATCACATCGCCGACTTGCACCCCGGCGCTGGCCGCGGCAGTGCCAGGGAACACTGCACGCACCTGCACGCCCTGGTCGCTGCTCAGGCCCTGTTCATTCTGCACCGTGATCAGCACCGGGCTCATTTCGACCCCGAGCATGGGCCGCTGATCGCCCGCTTCGTAGGTGTCCGCCCCGATCAAGGACGCCAAGGCGAATAAGGGCAAGAGGATGCGCATAGCATGGCAGACGTTGCTCATTCCGCGGCCTTTCTGACTAACCCGGACCCGGTGGCCTGGGAGAAGGGTGACCCGGTTCAGGTCTCGTCGTCGCCGAAGATCGCGGCGATGTAGGCTTCTGGATCAAAGGGTTGCAGATCTTCCATCTGCTCGCCGACCCCGATGTAGCGCACCGGCAGACCGAGTTCGCGCTTGATGGTGATGGCGACGCCGCCCTTGGCGGTGCCATCGAGCTTGGTCAGGACCAGGCCGGTGACGCCCATGGCTTGGCCAAAGACCTTGGCCTGCTGCACCGCATTCTGTCCGGCTGTGGCATCGAGAATGAGCAAGGTCTCGTGCGGGGCGGTCGGGCTCGCCTTTTGAATAACGCGGCGGATCTTTTCCAGCTCGCGCATTAAATGATCTTTATTGTGCAGACGCCCAGCCGTGTCGATGAGGACGATATCAATTCCGCGCGCCTGTGCTGCGGTGACCGCATCAAAGGCGACCGCCGCCGCATCGGCACCGTGGTGCGATTTGACGATTTCAACGCCGACGCGATCGGCCCAGATCCCGAGTTGTTCAATAGCGGCAGCGCGAAAGGTATCGCCGGCGGCGAGCAGGACCGAACGGCCCTGATCCTTCCAGCGTTTTGCCAATTTGGCAATCGTAGTGGTTTTGCCGGCGCCATTAACGCCGACGATCAAAACCACGGTTGGCCCTGGGGTCGCCCAACGCAATTCGTCGCTGCCGGGATCGTCCAATTCTTTGCGCAGGCTGGCCTTGAGAAATGCCATCAAATCAGCGGCATGGGCGACGTCGCCGGCTTTATAGCGCTTTTTTAGCTCGGCAATGATCTCATCGGTCTTGGCGATGCCGATATCGGCGCGCAGCAGGGTATCTTCGAGTTCCTCCAGAAAACCCGCGTCAATTTTTCGGCCCTTACCGATCAGCGCGAGCAGGGCATCGCCGACGACAGAACGGGTCTTAGTTAGCCCGGACTTGATACGCTGGAAAAAACGCCCGATCGCCTTGAACATGCTCAGTCCGTCGCGTCTGCCGGGCTATTTTCTGGACTCGGTTCAGGGCTATTTTTAGGCCGGTTGGGATCCAGGATGCGCGGCAAGGTTTCCATCGCGGTGCGCCAATCGACGGATTCGGCCTCGGGCCAGATGCGCTCGAGACGATAAAAATCGCGCATTTCCTGAGTCAGGACGTGGACGACCACATCGTAGCAGTCGACCACCATCCACCCGCTTTGCCCTTCGACACCGCGGCTGCTCAGCCCGAGATCTTTGCCAAAGCGCCGGCATTCCTCAGCCAGGGCGTGGGTCTGGCGGTCGCTGCGGCCAGTGGCGACCACCACCAGATCGACCAGCTGGCCCGTGGGCAGGGCCAGGACGACGATGTCCTCGCCACTTTTGTCATCGAGGGTGCGGGCCAAATGAACGGCTAGGTCGCGAGCGGGGATGTCCAGCATGGGGGCGCACACCGTATGGCGGTTCCGCCCCGGTCCAGCGCCGGGATGGCATTGCCTCATTTTCCCCTTGGCGACCCCACGCGCGCGGCTGTCCAGACCCCGCCACGCGCTCACCACCACCATCCCAAGCTGAAACGTAGAAACGTCTCTTTCCCCGACATCGAAATAGCGCTGTCAGTGACCGTGGGATCATTCAAGTCCTGGCCGTTGATGGTGGCGCTGCCGCCGCTCCACAGGCGGGCGCCGACGCCGCATTCGGCGACCCAGCGTTGCGAAAAAGCTGCGCGCAGGCCGATACCAACGCCCAATTCTAGGCGGACCAGATCGACTTCGTCGGTGAGATCGAGGGTGCCGCTGGGCACCGTGCGCAGGGACAGCATCTGCAAGCCGATGCCGCCATGCAGGGCGGGCACCACCGCGAGGGTGAAGCGCCGTCTATCCGCCTGCGGCAGCAGGTGGATGGCGAGGGCGCTGACCAGATGAAAACCCAAGGCGTTGCTGGTGAGGTTGCCACCGGTGATCGCCGCTTCGCGATCATCCCACCAGAAATCGATGCCGCCGAGGGGTTCCAGCCGCCCGTCGAGGTCCACCCGACTGCGCACGGCGAGCACAGAGCGGCTGCCATCGCGCCAGTCGTAGCGCCGGTCGCCGAGGCGAAAGTCGCCGCTGCGCAGCGACTCGATCGCCAATTCCACGCCCATGCCCTGAGAACGCGCAAAAAAAGGATCTTCCAAACCGTCCAGATGCGACCCCAGCACTGCTACAACAAGAACCAGCACGACGAAGCGGCGCATGCCGCGATGCTCAGCCTCAGTTGGCCGACGCAATCGCGGTTCCCACCGTTGGTGGACAGCGATTCGCCTTTACCCTGGCCGAGTATGGAGCTCACCGAGATTGCCTCGGGCAAGTTCTTCCGCCATCTGCCGCGGCCCATCGGAGCGGCGGCGGCCCCGCCGTTTCGTGTCCGTTATGAGACCATCGATCTGGTCGACGCCCGCACGGGTCATCACGCCGCCCCGCATATCCATCCGCACTACGAAATTTTCGTCATTGATGCCGGCACCTATCTGGCGGCGATCAATGATGTTGCTATCACCGCCACGCCTGGGCAGGTGGTGGTGGTCAAGGCGGGGGATCTGCATACCGATTTTTGCCCGGATCCGGTGCGTTTTCGCGTGCTGCGCTTGCGCGTCGAACCGGGTCCTGACAGCAAACGATCCGCGGCGTTGTTTGCCGAGGGGGCCGCTCCGGTGACCCAGGTCATTGCTGACCATGACCGGGCCTTGGCTAACCTAGCTGACCGTTTGGTCGAAGAGGCCGCTTCGTATCGACGCTTCGCCGCCGAAATGCTCGATCTCCTCGCCGCCGAGTGTGTCTGGACCCTGTTGCGGCGTCTGCCCACCGAACGCATGGCGGCACCTTTGGCCGATACCATGCAGGCGCGCGGGTTCGCCAGCGAACTGCAGCGGGTTTTTGAACTGCATGTCGGCGACAACCTGAGTCTGCGCGAGCTGGCCCAAGCCATGGGCTTGAGCGAACGCACCTCGACCGCGCGTCGCCGCAGCCAGCTCGCGGATTCCCCGACCCGGCTCTTCGTGCGCCATAAGAGGGAACAGGCGCGGATCCTGTTGGCGCAGACCGACCTGCCGATCAAGGAGCTCAGCGCCCATTTCGGCTACGAAAACCCGTATCATTTCTCGACGGTCTATAAGCGCGTGCATGGGGTGGCCCCGACCACGCATCGCTGAGGCCCTGCCCCGCGGGGCCACGTCAGCCTTCCTTGCTATCTTCGACAGACTCCTACCATCCCGCGCCCATGATCGCCCTCTGGCGTTGGCCCTGTGCGCTGCTTGCGCTCCTGCTTTCTGGCTTTGGCGGCCTGCGTTCGCTGCCAGCCGATGAACGTGCCGCCGACGAGGCGGAGCGCGTCGTGGTGTCGCGGTCGGCGCCAATGGCGGCGGCTGTCGTCGATCTGCCACGGCTGGCGCGGTGGGGACACCACCAGGACTGGTCGGCTGCGTTCCTGAGTGCGGCGCTGCCTGCCAACCGTCTCTCATCGCCGGCATGGGCAGCAGGAGCAGAAGCGTGGCGCCCCGCGCCCAGTCTGCGCCGCGGTTCTGCTGGCGGCGCCCGCGCACCCTGATTCGCCGGGGCCTTTTGCTGGCCCCGCTCGTGATATCCCCTTCCTTTTCATTCCTGGCGTCGCGCCCTTGTGGACCGCGCCTTTTCCCTCGAGTGTCATCATGTCCTTTTTGCGTTCCCTGCTCGTCCTGCTTCCCGCCCTCATGATGGCCGCCGATGGCCCGTCTGCACCGAACCCCGCGACCCCTCCGGGTGGCGGCGGCGGCGCGGGTAGCAGCATGGGCATGCTGATCATGCTGCCGTTGATCTTCGGCCTGATGTATTTCATCGTCATCCGCCCTCAGCGCCGCGAAGAGAAAAAGCGCAAGGAACTGATGTCGGCGCTGAACCGCGGCGACAAGGTGATCACTATCGGCGGTATCCATGGCGAAGTGATCGCGGTCGGGGAGGCCACCGTTGATCTGCGCATTAATGCGTCGGGCAATGAATCGGTGGTCCGCTTCAACAAGGGCGCCATCGCTTCGACGGTCGCCGAGCCGAAAGCGAACTGAGACATGCCCGCATTTCTGTTACTGAGCCTGCTCACGGCGCTCGGTTGTTTCGGTTTCGTCGGCGCCCTGGAATTGACCGTCGGCGACGGCGGTACGTTAACCACCTTCGTACGCACGGTTTTGGCTATCGCGATTGTTCTCGGCCTCAACACGGGCGTATTCGTTCTCTGCCGCCGTCTCGGGCATCCTTTCAAGCGACCGCTAGTCGTCGCCAATACCTTCCTCGCCGCTATCCTGCTGCTGTTCTTGCAGAACAAGGTGATGGTCGGTTCGCAAGAGATTCAAGCCGATGTCGTCAGGAGTGACGGTACCAGCCAGGTCATCGCCTTTCGCGATCTAGCCGGCAGTCCGATTAGCGCCGGCAGCAAAGAGATCGCTGCCCTGAAGCAGCGCTTCGCGGGCGGGGATTTCGTCGACCCGATCAAAGTCGCGGGGGAGATGGAAGTCACCCCCGAGTACCGGATTCACTTAGAATTGGCCCAGGATCAGGATGTGGGCGTGTTCCGCGAACGCCTGCTCGGCAAGCCTTTTCAACGACAAAATCCGGAAAATGGTTTGGTCGAAGTGCCGCGCGGTATCGACCTGCGCGGTGGGGTCGAATTCATCTGTCAGTTGTATGACGATCTCGGCCAGCGGGTCGACGCCGATGACGAAGTATTGCACATTCTGCGTTCGCGCCTGGACCAACGCGGTCTGACTGAACCCACGGTGACGCGCCTGTCTAATGGCGATGTCCAGATCGTGATTCCTGGCGGCACCCCGGCCGACGCCGCGCGCACGCGCAAAGTGATCGAACAGACCGGCCGCCTGGAATTCCGCGAAGTGCTGCACGTCTATGTCAGCGAGAAGGCGGGCGAATTGCCGCCGGAAGTGGTCCGTCGCCCCAATGGCGGCTACGATCTCGCTCCCGAGTTCCGCGCCAACCGCCGTCAGGTCATCGCGGTCGACAAGTCTCGCGATCCTGCGTTCGTGCCGACCCACTTTTATCACCTCGGCCCGGCCGAGCTGACCGGAAAAGACGTCAAGACTGCCGACCGCGTCCTCGATACGGGCCGCGACGCGGTGTCGATCACCTTCACTGCCACCGGTGGGGCGCGAAACTACGAATTCACCAGCCGTCTTTACAATGATCACAAGAACCTGCCGGAAAGCGCCCCGGAAAAAAATCTGCGTCAGTCCGGCGAAAAACGCGGGTTGTTGGCCATTCTTTTTGATGGCCAGGTTGAATCGGCGCCGATCGTCCGTTCGCCCTCGAACAACAACTGTCTGATCAACGGCTCGTTCACCCCCGAAGAGATCGACAGCCTACGTGCTGCGCTCAAGGGCGGCTCGCTGGCAGTGACGCCGGTCGTGTTGTCGGAACGGGTGGTCGGTGCGACCCTGGGTGCGGATGCGGTGAATCGCTCGATCACCACCATGCTGTGGTGCTTCGTCGGCATTCTCTTGTTCATGGGGCTGTACTACCGCCGCCTCGGCGTGGTCGCGATTTTGTGCATGCTGATCACTGCCGCGCTGATCTGGTCGACTTTGTCGGTGTTCGGCGCGGTGCTGACGCTGCCTGGTCTGGCGGGCCTGGTACTGTCGATTGCGATGTCGATGGACACCAACGTGCTGGTCTACGAACGCATCCGCGAAGAGCAGCGCGACGGCAAGGACCTGGGCACGGCTATCGAACTCGGGTATGGCCGCGCGTTCTTGGCCATTCTCGACTCCAACCTGACCACGATCTTCTCGGGACTCATCCTGTACTGGATCGGCAGCGGTCCGGTCAAGGGTTTCGGTTTGACCTTGGCGGTCGGCGTGGCGGTGTCGATGTTCAGCAGCGTCTATATCGGCCGCATGATCACCGAGCTCCTGTGCAAGGGCCGCGACAAAGTGTCGATGGCTGGGCTTATCCCTGAAATCCGTTTGCCCTACGTGAAGTGGCGCAAGTTTTCGTACGCCCTGTCATTCCTGACTGCGGTGTTGGGCCTGGGCTATTTCTGCTTCGGCCACTTGCTGCACGAACGTGGCAGCTTTAATCGCAACTTCGACATCGATTTTACTGGCGGTAATCTCGTCCAGGTGATTTTCACGGATAAGCTGAGCCCGGATGAGGTGCGCGCCGATTTGCGCAAAGCGTGGGATGAACACGGCGAGACCCTGGATCTGCTCGATCCCGCCGAGTTGGCCTCGCCACAGGCCTATTTCCCGACCTTGGCCGGGGGCACGGACAGCCGCCAGTGGGTCTTCCGGGGCCGTGACGAAACCGGCGCCAATCGCGAGACCGAACGCGCTGAGTTGGATCAGCAACGTGGCGAATTGCAGCGCGAAATTGATCGCGCGCGCGATCCCGACCATCTCGACGAAGCCCACGCCCGCAGCCTGGAACCCCAGGTGCGCGAACTGACCGAGAAGATCAAAAAATTGGAAGCCGATATCCAAAGCCGGGTCCAGGTCTTCAAGGATCAGATCGTCAGCGCCTTTCCCGGGCGGGTAGCGCCAGAAGGCAGCGAGATTCTCGCCGCGACCTGGGCCGACCGCAGCCTGACCCTGCGGGTGGCAACCTTAGAGAAACCCGACGCCAGCCAAGCCCAGCGCATCAGTGAAATCCTGGCCAAGCGTGAAGAGCTGGCCAAGGCCGAGGTCACCACCCTGGCCGAACAAGCGGGACTCCAGGTCGTGGTGACCTATCGCGAAACGCCGACGGCGGCGGTGGTGGTGGTGACCGAGGATCCCATCATGATCCGCCTGCAATCGTTGCTGGAGCCCAGCGCCGCCGCGGTGACCCCGGCGGTTTCGCGGGTAGCCCTGGATCTCTACCAGAGCGTGGTGCGCGCGGGGGCAGTGGCCCGGGTGACCGTGGCCCAATCGTTCCCGGCGTCGCAGCATTTCTCGGGGCAGGTTGCCGGGGCGATGAAGACCAATGCCTTGCTGGCTCTAGCCTTGGCGACCATCGCAATGTTGGCCTATATCGCGGCCCGCTTCGAGTTCGGCTTCGGCATGGCGGCGATGATCGCCATGGTCCATGACGTGCTGCTGACTCTGGGACTGACCGTCCTGCTCGGCCTGCGTATCGACCTCACCGTGGTTGCCGCGTTGTTGACCGTGATCGGCTATTCGGTGAACGACACCATCGTCACCTTTGACCGTATCCGCGAAAATTTGAAGCGGTTCCCTGGCAAACCGCTGGCGCAGTTGATCGACGATTCGATCGCCCAGACCATGCCGCGCACGATCCTGACCGGTGGTTCGACGATTCTGGCGGTGGTGGCGATGATGCTCTTCGCGGGCGAGGCGATCTTTGCCTTTAACGCAGTGCTCCTCATCGGCACGATCCTGGGTACGTATTCGTCGGTCTTCGTCGCGGCGCCTTTGCTGCTGCTGTACGATAAGCGGCACTTGCAGACCCCGGTGGCGGCTGAGCCCGTCCTGGCCTTGACCGATGGAGCGGATGGTGGCATCGAAGCTCCCACCAGCACTCCGACGGCGTGAGCGTCGGGTCTGACCGAACCCCGTCCCCCCCCCAGCGGCAGTGCTGCGGGGGGGTGGCGACGGGGGGCGGTGCAGAATCGGGGTGAAAGGCTTGTCCATTCCCCCCTGGCCGTCATTATCCGCCCCGTTCAGTCCACCCTTGTTCAGTCCACCCACCCGGAATCTCGTCCAGGAGGCTTTTTGCTCGGTCGTCGTCGTAGAGGCATCCCACTTCCCCCCCCTGAGCTCAATCGCGCTCGTATCAATGAGCGGATCAAAGTCCCTCAGGTCCGTCTGATTGACGAGGAAGGGAAACAGGTCGGGGTCGTCTCCACCGATGAGGCCCGCAAACGCGCCATAGCGGTCGGACTCGATCTCGTCGAAGTCGCCGCCGAAGCCAAGCCGCCGGTGTGCCGGATCATGGACAACGGCAAGTTCCTCTTCGAACAACAGAAGAAGGACCGCGCCCAGAAATCGCATTCGCACCGCAGCGAAACCAAAGAAGTCCGCCTGCGTCCGCGGACCGGCCTGGGCGATCTGGAAATCAAGGTCAAGCACGCGCGCGAATTTCTTGATGAAGGTTACAAGGTCGGCGTACATATCCAGTTCCGCGGTCGCGAATTGTCGCACAAGGAACTGGGCGTCGAAGTGTTCAACCGCTTCAAGGAAATGCTGGCCGACATCGCCAAGGTCGATCAGGAGCC
>Ga0105046_10006327_pt1 | contig 18674 bp, 5 predicted proteins | sample MAT03_FD_78385 | JGI IMG/M metagenome (GOLD analysis project Ga0105046, IMG submission 78385) | Freshwater microbial communities from Lake Fryxell liftoff mats and glacier meltwater in Antarctica - MAT-03 (megahit assembly) | ecosystem: Environmental > Aquatic > Freshwater > Ice > Liftoff...
AACAATAGTGTAGAATTCTGGAATCAGAGCCCATACAGAAGCAGCCTGAATTTATCTGCGGCGGGATCTGTTGTTTCTGTGTTAGGAAGTTTAAATGGAACTTCAAACAGGCAACTGGACGCATACGTTGGTGGAACTTCAATAGGACTTGTAACAGGAAACACAACAGCGGTAGGATTTACATCCTGCCGTCTTGGATCTGTCAATGGTGGATCAGCAGGTTGGTTCAATGGAGATATTGCTGAAGTCGTTCATTTCAGCACCGCTATCAATGCAGCACAAAGGATAGTGGTTGAAAATTATTTGGGAGCCAAATATGGATTGGCTCTTTCTGCAAATGATTACTTTTCAAATACGACACATGCAAAGGATTTAATTGGTATTGGAACCACCGATGGAACAATTAAACACAATGCAAGTAATGGAGGAGCACTTCTTTTAACAGAATCTTCTACAACTTTAAATGCAGCAAATGAATACATTTTTGCAGGTCATGATGGCACGAATCATAGTGTTTCTGCTGGCTCGTTTCTGGCAAATGCAGGCGTAATTGCAGCGAATGTGACCACCCGATGGGCACGCGAATACAGAATAGAAAAAACAGGATCAGCCGATGTAACCATTGGGTTTGATTATACACAAGCTGGATTGACCCGGGTTTCAAGCACGGCCACTGATTACGTATTGCTTTACAGATCAACCACTGGAGCTACCAACTATTCGGTTGCTACCATATCAGGTTCTGCAGATGTGAGTGTTTCCGGAAGAGTTTCGTACACAATAACAAACGCAAACCTGGCGAATGGCTATTACACTTTGGGTCTGAAAAGCTCGATTCCTGCAACCACATTATATACATACACCACCAATTGCAGCGGAGGATGCAATTTTGAAACGGCCAGCAGCTGGACAACAGACGCCACCGGTGCCACTTCAGTGAGCCCTATGGCTCCAAGAAATGTAGATAATTTCGTTGTTCTGAATGGAAATACGGTTCAGGTTAATGGAGATTTTACAGCGGCAAATTCCACTATCAATTCGGGTGGAACGATTGATTTGGGAACCTACGGTGGTAACTCAACGATTGGAACATTGAATGGATCCGGAACAGTCAGGCTATCTGCCAGTTCAGGAACACTGGTTTTTCCTACCATTCCAACCAATAATTTTATTTCTACTGCAGGTAATACGATTGAGTACAACAGCAACAATACTTTTGCTTTGCCTGCTGCACCGGCAACCTACAGAAATCTGACAATTTCCGGTGGAGGAATAAAGAGTATCGCTTCGGTGATAACAGCAGATGAAACATTTGCCATCCAACCTCCTACAACCTTTTCCACGAATTCCAATCTAATTCTGAATGGGAGTTTTGTGAACAACGGTCAATACAATCAAACCGGAGGAACAACCACATTTGGTTCAGCATCCGCCCAAACATTGACTGGATCGCCCACAACCACTATATTCAACAATTTTACCATTGGGAACGCAGCCGGTTCTGTTTCATCGAGCATTAATTTCACGATTGGTGGAAACTTCACTAACAGCAGCAACAATGCATCTGCATTTACGGCAAGCAGCAGTTCATCTATCTTATTGAGTTCAAATTCAGCTCAGTCTATTGGTGGAGCCGGAACAGGAACCGTTTCGTTTTATACGCTTTCGACCACAGGAACCGGATTAAAAACGATAAACAGGAACTTCACCACTTCCAACATTTTGAATGTGGTGAGCGGATCAAATCTGCAGTTTCCTGCCGGTGGTACATCCTATACGATTACATTAAATAATCTTACCGTAGGTGGTACAATCAATATGGCTGCCGTCGGTTCTGCTACTAATCACAGCATTGCACTCAGTGGAAACCTGGTCTTGAACAACAGTTCCGTGTTTAATCTGGTCAACACCAGCAATGTTGCAAACCTGACTTTTACTAAAACAGGGGCTCAAACGATCAGTGGCGGAACACCAACCACTGTCGATTTGAACACTATCATCATAAATTCATCCAGCCAAACCACTCTTTCGAACTTTAACCTGAATGTGCGGGGTGATTTAACAGTAAACGGATTGCTTGATCTTGGAATCCAAACTGCCAACAGGGCCTCTGCTGGTGGAACAATTGCAGTAGGAGCAACCGGAATTCTTAAAATTGGCGGAACAAACACATTTCCTTCGAGCTACACGACCAACACATTAACGGTGGGTTCAACTGTAGAATACAATGGCAGCATTCAAACCATCCGTTCCTTTACTTACAGCAATCTTACCACTTCAGGAGGATCAAATAAATCATTGGGAGGTACAACTACGGTGAACGGTACTCTCACTTTAACAAGTGGCATACTCATTTTAGGAGCCAATGACCTCCTTTTGCCTGTGGGTTCAACCCTTGCGGGAACACCAGGCACAACTAACAATATTCTGGCTTCCGGATCCGGAGAAATCCGACGATATTTTGATGCGGGTGGTTCTTTCACTTTTCCTGTCGGAACAGGTTCTTTGTACACTCCGCTAACGCTCACCATTGGTTCAGCCACTTTTGCAGGTGGAATAGGGTCCCGTTTTATCGGATTGAGATCGATTGGAACTGTAGCTCCTTCTCAATTGGATGCTTCTTATTCCATCACCAAATACTGGACAACAACGGCAACAAACATCAGCAATGTAAATGGTAACATTTCAGCAACTTATGATGTAACTGAAGCAAATATTACTGCCGAACCGATTTATGGAAATGCCTATTACAATGGCGCAACCTGGACAACCGGATTACCTGCAACCGTTTCCGGCAGATTAATTTCATTCACACTTGCCGGGTCAACTGTATCAGGAAACTGGACCGCCGGGCCATCTGTAGCTTTTGTGGCAGGTAACTTTTACAGCATAGCTTCCTCTTCATTTGAGTTGGGTTCTACCTGGTCGCTTACCAGCTATGCCGGGGCTGCCAATATCATTCCACCGACTAATGGTTCCACCGTTAACATTGGCAACAATCGAACTGTGACTGCAACTGCTGGTTCAAAGACATTAACAACGGTTGTGATAGACCCAACAGGTACTTTGGATCTGGGAACACAGACAGGCATCACGGTCACTACTTTAAATGGTTCAGGAACATTGCGGATAACAGCTGTTGCCAGTGGCACTGCGGTTTTCCCAACGGTCACAACCAACAATTTTATTAACTCTGCTTCAAATACAGTTGAATACTACGGGGTTGTAAATTACAACCTTCCAGTGACACCCTCTGTATATGGAAGATTAGCTGTTACTGGTATTGGAAGTACTAAATTGATACTGACAGCCACCACAGTTACCGAGTCTTTAATATTGAACAGTGGTTACATTTCACTAGGCAATTTAAATCTTGATCTGGCTGCATCTTCAACAATTACAGGTACTGCTTCTGCCAGTACCATGATTTTAGTGAATGGTTCCGGAGCCGTTCGAAAATACTTTGACGCAACGGGTTCTTTCACATATCCGGTAGGTACAACGGGGGTTTACACACCAGCAACGATCACTTTAACTCCTGGAACACTTTTCTCAGGAGGAGCCGGAACAAGATTTATCAGCCTTCGCCCCGTGGCTACAGTAGCACCAAACCAGTTGGATGCCATCTATTCTCTCACCAAATACTGGGCAACCAGTTCTACCAACATTTCACTGATCAATGCAAATTTAACTTTCACATACGACCTCAGTGAAAGAAACGCCGCGGCTGAATCAATCTATACAAATGCGTATTGGGATGGAAGTTCCTGGACTACTTCCGGTACAGTTTTGAGTCCAACGGTGACGCTAACCAGGACCGCAGTCTTGAGTCTTAACGGAAACTGGACTGCTGGCCCGTTGGTGGCATTTACTCCAGGAAATTATTTTAGCAGAGCCAATGGCAACTTTGAAGATCCGAATACATGGTCTTTAACAGGATATGCCGGCGCAGCAACGGTAATTGTACCAACTACAGGCTCAACCGTAAATATTGGCAATAACCGAACGGTGACCGCAACGGCCAGTTCAAAAAACCTGACTACCCTCAATCTGATTTCAGGAGCAACACTGGATCTTTCGACACAAACCGGAATTACCATCGCTACTATGACCGGTGCAGGACGATTACGAATTATTGCATCAGGAGGAACTGCGGTTTTCCCATCCATTACAACAAATACGTTTATTGTAACCGCAGGGAATACTGTAGAATACTACGGTACAAGCAATTACAATTTGCCTGCAAATCCACTCACCTACATTAACATGGATATATCAGGTGCCGGAGCAGTGAAAACACAGTCGTCTGCCTTGGCTATCAATGGAACACTCACTTTAACAAGCGGATATCTGAATGCGGGTAATTTCAATTTCACCTTGGCACAAAACGGAGTGGTGGCAGGTTCTCCTTCGGCTTCCAATATGATCCTTGCCAGCGGTACAGGGTTTATACGAAAAAATCTGAGAACCAATGGTTCATCTTTTGTATATCCGGTTGGTACTCCGGGATTCTATTCGCCATTCAGCGTTTCTATTGCAACTGCTACATTTACCGGAGCTGCCAACAGCCAGTTTATTAATGTAAAACCAATGGCAGGTGTAGCTCCGAGTCAATTGGATGCCACCAATTCTATTACGAAATACTGGACAACAACGACTACCAATATTTCAAATGTTACAGGCACCATAACTTCAACCTATCAGGCTGCAGAAGCGGTTGCATCGGCTGAATCCATTTACGGTTCTGCCTATTATAATGGCGTTATATGGTCAACCGGAACAGCTGCCAGTGTAGTTGCAAGGGTGATCAGTTTTACATTGACGGCTGCAACTGCTACAGGAAACTGGACAGCCGGGCCTTCGGTTGATTTTATTGCCGGTAACTTTTACAGCATAGCCGATGGCAACTTTGAAACCGGAGCTACGTGGTCGCTTACGGGTTACGCAGGAGCCTCCACGGTAATTGCGCCTACAAACAGCTCCACCATCCATGTTGGAAATGGAAGAACAGTAACAGCATCAGCAGGATCGAAAACATTGAACAATTCAATTCTCAATGTTGGAAACGGTTCAGTCGGCACACTGGATGTTTTTACGTTTACCGGAATTTCTGTTGGAACATTGAATGGTTCCGGTACAATAAGAATATCGGCAACCGGAGGAACCGCTGTTTTTCCTACAGTGGGAACAAACAACTTTATAACTACGGCAGGCAATACAGTAGAATACTATGGAACAAGCAATTATACACTTCCTGCTACTCCGGCATCCTTCAGGAATCTTGCGTTAACCGGTTCAGGAACAAAGACACTGAGTGCTGCTGTTACAGTAAATACAAATCTGGCAATGAATTCAGGGATCCTGGACATTGCTGGCTTTAATCTGATTTTTCCGGTTGGAAGTACCTACACAGGCACGCCATCCAGTACAAATATGATACGGACTTCGGGAGCAGGCCTGGTAAGAAGATATTTTGATGGCATAGGAAGTTTCACTTTTCCGGTTGGAACTGGAACTGTGTATACTCCAGCAACAATCAATATGACCGTAGCCACTTTTGGCGGAGCTCCTGGCTCAAGATATGTTGATGCAAGAAATCTGAATACCGTAGCACCAAATCAATTGGATGCCTCTTATTCAATCACAAAATACTGGGCAATTGCAACCTCCAATCTCAGCAATATCACTGCTTCTCTGGCCTTTACTTACAGTCTTACAGAAAGAAATGCAATAGTTGAACCCATTTATGTTCCTGGTTACTGGAATGGTGCAGTTTGGACCGTGGGTGCATTAAGTGATGTGGTGAGTCCGGTCGTTAGTTTTACTCAAACAGCGGTTGCCAATCTGAACGGAAATTATACAGCCGGACCATCGGGAGCATTTTTACCGGGTTCGTTTTACAGCCTGGCAACCGGAAATTATGAAACAGCCTCCAGTTGGTCTCAGGTTAGTTATGTTGGTTCTGTATCCGTTATTCCTCCTACCAATGGAGCAGATGTTTATATAGGAAATAACAGAACAATCACCGCCACAGCAGGAACCAAAACAATCAAAACTTTACAAGTTGACCCGGGTGCTGCAATGGATATCCAATCGAATACTGGTTTTACCGTAACTACTTTTAATGGATCGGGAATTTTCAGGCTCTCTTCAGGTACATATCCAACGGTTACAACCAACAATTTTAATACAACGCCAGGCAGTACTGTTGAGTATTATGGATCAGGGTCGTATTTAATACCCTCCCTTCCTGCTTCATACAGAAATCTGACCTTTAGCGGAACCGGAACAAAAACGCTTTCAGCGGATGCTACGGTAAATACCGTTTTGACAATGAATGCCGGAGTTTTGGATGTAAGTAATTTCAATCTCATCCTTCCTGTTGCAAATACATTGGCAGGAAATGCAGGCAGCAGCACAAACATGATACGTACTTCGGGAACAGGGGTAGTTCGAAAGTATTTCGATGCAATAGGTTCATTTAATTTTCAAATCGGAACAGGTTCTGTGTACACGCCTTACAACCTGAACATCACCTCTGCTACCTTCGCAGGAGGAGTAGGAACCCGGTATATAGATGTAAAGGCGGTGGCAGGTATAGCTCCACTTCAATTGGATGGAACCTATTCCATTTCAAAACACTGGATTTCTGCGGCTACCAACATTAGTAATGTGAATGGTAATATCGTTGCTTCTTACGATGGTACAGAAGCGAATGCCACTCCAGGTGTGGAAGGTATTTATGGATCCGCTAAATATACTGCCGGAGTATGGACAACCGGAACCAGTGCTACGGTTGTGGCCAGAGACATCACTTTTCCATTAACGGCTACCAGTATATCAGGCACCTGGACAGCAGGGCCGAATGTTGGATTCCTGCCCGGAACTTTTTACAGCTTTGCATCCGGCAATTATGAAACAGCGGGCACCTGGTCATTGACTGCTTATGCAGGACCTGTTTCACCCATACCTCCTACTACAGGTTCAAGTTTGAGCATTGGTAACAACCGGATTGTGACTGCTACTTCCGGATCCAAAACAGTGCCGACTGTTACCATAGATGGTTTGCCAAATCCGGGCACACTTGACATTCAAGCCTTCACTGGATTTACAATAACCACTTTAAATGGTTCAGGCATATTGAAATTATCTTCCGGAACCTTTCCAACAGTAACAACGAACAATTTCATAGCCACCGCTGGAAATACCGTAGAATACTATGGATCAGGAAACTATAGTCTCCCATCGGGTATTTCGACCTACAGAAATCTGACCTTGGCAGGAACCGGAACCAAAACCTTGCTAGCCAATACCACTGTCAATACAACGTTGACGATGAATGCAGGTATTCTTGACATTGCAGGTTTCAATTTAATTCTTCCCATAGGCAATAACGTTTCAGGAAATGCTCCATCTTTTTCCAATATGATCCGAACCTCCGGAGCAGGTGTAATTCGCAAATACTTTGATGCAGCGGGTTCTTTTAATTTCCCGGTTGGAACGGGTTCTGTTTATACACCTTACAATCTTACCATTACTTCTGCAACTTTCTCAGGTGGAGCGGGAACACGATTTATTGACCTTAGGGCGGTAAATACGCTGGCTCCCTCTCAGTTGGATAACAGTTATTCCATCAGTAAACATTGGATTACATCGGCAACAAACATCAGTGCCATAAACGGATCGACTACTGCGTCTTACGATGCTACAGAAGCCAATGCAACTCCCGGAGTGGAAGCCATTTACGGATCGGCCTATTTCAACGGAACAAATTGGTTTACAGGACCTACTACCACCGTTTCAGGAAGGGTGATTTCATACTCGTTGATCAATTCTACCTTAAATGGCAACTGGACAGCGGGTCCGAATGTGGGATTCCTTCCGGGAACATTTTACAGTTTTGCAACTGGCAATTATGAAACGGCAGGAACCTGGTCATTAACAGCCTATGCCGGGCCGGTTTCTCCAATTGCTCCTACTACAGGATCGAATGTTAGCATTGGAAATAACCGTACTGTTACAACTGCAGCTGGCACCAAAACCATTCCAATTGTAACAATTGATGGTCTGCCAAGTCCTGGAATTTTGGATATTCAAGGTTTTACCGGATTTATCATAACCACTTTAAATGGTTCCGGAATATTGAAATTGTCTTCCAACACATTTCCTACGATCACAACCAATAACTTGATTGCAACGGCAGGAAGTACGGTGGAGTATTATGGAACAAGCAGTTATGTTTTACCTGCTTCACCCCTCTCCTACCGAAATCTGACCGTCTCCGGAACAGGCAATACCAAAACATTGGCAGGAAACACAACAGTGAACCAGAATCTGGTCGTTTCTACCGGATCCCTTGAAGTGGCAGGAAACAATCTGACCGTGATAGGAAGCACCACGTTGACGGGAACACTGTCTGACAATGCGAATGCAGGAACCAACATTTTTACAGGAAATGTGCTTGTAAATGGTACCGGATCGGTTACCACTGCAAATAATTCTCCATTCGCTTTTGGAGGTGGAATTACCAACAATGGAACTTTGAGTAAAACAGGAACCGGAGCGGTTACTTTCAATGCAGGAAGCCAAACGATCAATGGTTCCAATCCGATTACATTAAGTGGGAATATAAGTCTGGCTGCGGGTGCTCTAGTCACCAATCAAAATACCTCCTTCCCAATTGCGAACATCAGTATTTCGCAAAATGCCAAACTTGCACAGGCTTATGCAACTTTTCCCTCTGCTTACACAACATCCAATAATGGATTGTTGGTAACTACAAAATTCAACAGTCTTTCGACATCGAATAACGCAGGAAATACCATTGCCAGTACAACCGGAGACAATGTAACGCTCACCAGAAACGGAGCTGGCTCTGTTTATACAGTGAGGACCACCAATTTTGCTCCGGCAGCAACTGCCCAGGTTTTCCGCTTTGATATTAACACTACTTCCTCTGCTGCTACAGCAACGGCTGCTACGCTTTTGATTGGTTCCGGTTTTGCGGACAACAACATCATTCACCCAGCCACTGCCCGACTGAGAATAAACATTGGTGCAGTTAACGGAGAATTCACCTTAACATACCCGGATGGAGCCACGGCAACCTCTGCAAACCAATCCGGCATACAAACAGTTCGGATGGTGGTCAATACCAGTGGATCTATCGTTACTTATACTCAACCTAATTTGAATAGCAACGTAACGTTAGCAAATAACCTTGCTGATATTTGGGTTGGCAACACACGTTTTGCTTCGGGATTAGCTCTTCAAACCGCTGCCCAGGCAATGAATCAAATCAAAGTTGTGATGGATGGAGGCACCGGAAGTGTAACTTTAACAAACGTCCACGTAAATCCACTTGGAACGGTCAACACCTCCGCCCTGGCACAAACCTGCTATCAGGTAACTCCTTACGATGGCGATTCGATATCTGTTGTGTTCACCACTCCAGGAACGGTTACTTCATCCACGCATTTCAACACCGGGAATACATATACTGCCCAACTCTCAAATTCAGCAGGAAGTTTCAACAGTCCTACCACATTAGGTATTCTTACAACCAGTGCATTGAGTGGAACGATCGATGGATTTATCCCGGCAAATCTTGCATCCGGCAATGGCTACAGGGTTCGGGTCGTGAGCAACAATCCAATTGCAATTGCACCGGATAATGGCACAAACATTACGGTGAACCAATTCAAAATTACTCCGGCTCCTTCACAAGTGCTTACCACAACTGGCACGGGTTCAATCTTAACTGCAACCGGATTAAACGTAACCGCCTACCAGTGGGGATATTACACCGTACTTGGAGGACCTATTACCGACCTGGTGGGTAAAACTTCCTCAACCTACACGCCGTTTGGTCCTGATTTTCCGGGTGCTGCAACGTATTCTCTGGTTTGCCGAATGACAACTTCCGGAGGATGTGGCGTCAATTACAGCAACTATGTGGCTATTTACATCAATTGTCCGCTCACAGCCAATCTGGTTGTCAACGGAGATTTCAGTGCGGGAAATACTGGTTTTACCAGCCAATACAATTATGTAGTGGATATCCCGGCAGTAAATACAGAAATGTATCCGGAGCAAACTTATGCTGTTGTAAATAACCCATACGATGTTCATAATTTGTTTTGCAATCTCAACACTCCGGCATTACGCTCACCTGGATCCGGCGACAATATGTTGGTTGGAAACGCGGCCACTTCCGGGTCTCTAAATTTATGGACTCAAAACATTACTGTGACGGCGAATACGGACTATGTATTAACTTTTAATGCAGTGAGTTTGGCCGGAGCAGAAAGCAGTTTGTTGTTTGGTATATATACCGGATGTTACCGAACGGGAGCTGATGTTTCGGTTCCATTTGAAACCGTAAACTGTATCTGGAATAAATATTCCTTCCAGTTTAACAGCGGTAACAATACAACCATTCCACTTTCTATTGTCAATATTTCGGCACAGGCATCCGGTAATGATATTGCGATAGACGACATCAATGTGTATGCCTGTGCCTCCGTATCATCTCCTCCATTCATCGTTGCGAATGCTCCCTTCTGGAGAGGTATTTCTAACGATTGGTTCAATAAAGACAATTGGGGAACTACATGTTCTCTACCAACCTGTGCTGATGATGTTTACATCCCTCTACTCGGAACCGGTAAATTGTACCCGGTAGTGAATGCTGCAGGTGCGGCAGCTAAAAACATTCAGATAAGGACTGGAGCAAGACTTACAATCAATGCTGGCTTTAATGTCAATATTTGTGGCGACTTTGAGAATCAAGGGACATTGACTGCGAATTCTAATTCATCATTAACCTTTATCGGAAATATCAATCCGGTTTCTATGATTGGAACATTAACCGGTTCAAGTAAACCAGTAAGTGTAATCATAAATAAAACCAATGTGAACGATACGGTAAAAATGACATCCAATGCAGAGTTAACCGGCGATTTCACAATTACCCGGGGTAACTTTAAAACGAGGGGATTCAATTTGAAAGTGGCTGGTAATGTGTCGAATGCAGGAACCTATATTCATGGAAACGGAACGCTTGAATTGAATGGGGCTACGAATACCAGCCTCACAAGAACAGGGACGGGTAATTTCTACAATCTGAAAATTAACAAGTCGGCATCCACCAATACGGTTACCTTCAATCCGGCAGTATCCACAATCACGAATCAATTCGATTTAAGTGTAGGGGATGCAGTGACAACGGGAACCAACGAGATATCGGTTACAAATTCAGCGACAAATTCGGTGACAAACTACTCTTCGAACAGCTATGTAAATGGCCGGTTGAGAAGGGCAATTTCCGGGGCAAACAGTTACGATTTTCCAGTGGGAGATGCCAGCCGGTATGAGCTCATCAATATGAATGCAACCAGTTCACTTACCGGAACGGCAAATCTATTGGGCTATTTCACTGGAAGTACTGCAGGAGGAACATCCCCGGCCCTAACAGAAGGACAGTATTATTACGAATATGTATGTCAGAATGGCTATTGGACCCTCACTCCCAATGCGCAGCCTTCAGCAGGAGCCTATAATGTAATTATCAATCCGGTAGGATTTGTTTGCCAAACCCCCAACCAAAGCATTGCAAAACGAACCAATTCCGGCTCTGCATGGACTTTTGGGGGAAGTACTCCCGTAAGTGCCACCCAGCGAAATGGATTTACGAATTTCTCAGAATTTACACAAATTGATGCCGAAGAGCCTTTGCCGCTTGACTTGTTGACTTTTATCGGACACTGGAAAAACCAGAAAGTGGATTTACAATGGCAAACGGCCAATGAGCGGGATCATGCCTATTTTCTGGTAGAACGATCTACGGATGGGAAGGCATTTGAGTCCTTAGGAAAGATTGTAAGCAGCAGCAAACAAGGTTCGGGAAGCCTCTATCGTTTCCATGATGAAAATCCGAAACAGAGGAATTTGTACCGACTGAAACAAGTGGACATCGATGGAAAATTCACTTATTCTCCCATTGTAATACTTATCAGAAATGGGGCGGATGAATTTGCAAAAGCACTTCCAAATCCTTCCAACCAATCTGAAAATGTAACTCTGGAAATCGTTGCCGGAGCGAAAGAAGAATATAAAATTACGATTACCGATATGGCGGGTAAAATGGTTCATGCTCAAAAGATAACCACCGAATCAGGATTGAATCGCTTCGAAATAGGAGAAAGCAAAACTTTCCCGAAAGGAATCTTTACAATCCGGTTTATTGGCCAGAATGAAAATGCCGCGGATCATCATCCGATCAAGTTATTGGTTGAATAAACGAATTCTAAAAAAACTCAACTCAAACACGATTAAGCTTCCTGGAAACGGGGAGCTTTTTTTGTGGGGGTCATCTGCCGAAGTGAGTTGAGTGTCCCAACAACCAGAATCAGCTGCTTCATACCGTAAAACGACAGACTTTGTTGAATCAACCATCTACTGTAGCCGTGGTTAGGTGTCCCACCACCACTGTCAACTTAAGGATTTATCTGGTTTCAAAAAGCCTGTCCTGCATTGAGGAAACCATTCAAACTTAACATTCTGAATCAGGAAGTTGCATTTCTTGTCTGAATCAGGATTCCCAGGATCTTAGGATTTTCAGGATAAATGCAATTCGTTCTATTTACTGCTGGTTTGTCCAGATGAATTAATCATTAATATTGGGTATTTCTTACGTTGACGGCTGTGGTGTCCCACAAACTACAACCAGCTGCTTGCGGATCAGTATCGCTTTGGTCGCTTTTTTTCTCCGAAAGAACAAAATCACCTACTGAAAATCCGAGTTGTAGCATCTGGATTTCAGTGCATCCCGAAACGGACCGGATACAAACTCAAATGCCTTCTTTCGCAGCTTCACGATTTGAGTGTTAGACAATTCACCTTCAAAACCCAACACTTTTGGATTGATCGCCAAATCAACATCTTCCGAAAACCGATCAATCAACCCATACCCTTTACTCAACGATGTTCCACCTTTGAATAAAATATCAGGTGCATATTCAGTTGACAATATTGCCCTTAAAGCCTGTGTTACCCACCAATCTTTCTCCACAGCCTGCAGTGGGAAGCCCGTTCTGGCAGCCACCTGTGCAAAAATTTCAGCCCTTCTTTCGGGTGGTAGTTTTAGGAATTGCATTTTTCTTCGGGTTTAAAGTGGGTGTTAAAATACTCCGGATCCATGCCGGAGCCAATTGAATATCGTGTAGGGCAAGCTTTTGATCCTCTTTTTTCAGTATTGATTTCAGTTGTTCTAATTGCTTTTCTGTTGCATTTTCTTTACCTATTTCTTGTAGAGCCATAACCACTAATCGACTAATTTTACCCTTCATTCCCAGCATCTTAGGGCTTGTCTTTTTAAATAGTATTGATTGCTTTCCCAGTACAACACGCCTTGGAGAGCCATCCGTAAGGTACACCACCCGAAGAGGAACCTGTGTGGACAAACCCAGTTGATTCAAGGCCAGAATGCCTGTTGGTAAAATCCTGGCCTTATCTCGTTTTGCTATGGCAGCTGAAATTGATTCCAGTGATGGAATCAGAACTCCCATTTGCGGATCCATTTTTGGGAAAAGGTAAATACCAGGTGCAAGCCTGAAGAGCACCTGACTTAATGTCAAGCGGGAAAGCACCAGTTTTGCCGCCCCCTGAGTAGCCACAGTTTTAAAATCATTGGTAAAAATCAATGAACCCCGACCTTTTGCATAGATCCGTTTCAGAATTTTAGCACCTGTTGTTTCTTGCTTCTTTGCCATGATTTGATACAAATATAGTATAAATCTGTATCAAACAAACATCCATTTATTCGTATAACAAATAGATTAACAAGCAATTAATAGTACTTTTTTAAATTTCAGCTTTATTCTACTTTATTCTACTTTATTCTACTTTATTCTACTTTATTCTACTTTATTCTACTTTAGAATTTAAAGTAGAAACCAAATCATGCAATCATCCAAAATTCAACCTCAAACTTCCTATACGGAAATTGCCTCACCTAACTTCATTTCACCCTATTTAAACTGTATCCAGTATCGTTCTCTGAATATGTCTTCGAACCAAATCAGAAAAATCCGCCAATCTGTTTTGGTTTGAAGGTTGACCATAACCAAGTGAGAGTTGTCCAATCTCATCAAATTCAATGGAGTAAGTAAATTGACTCGCCCTTAATCGAAATGGAAATGAGAAATTATTATTTACTATCAAATTTAAAAGACCGGACAGATTTAACCAATAATCAACTCTATCATATGTATCGCCCTCATCCCGATTAAAATTAAAACAATACTCATCTCCTTTTGATACCTGATCAATAAAAGATTCCCATGTTTCAAAAACAGAAGTGGAAATTGTGTTTCCAAAGCCACCTTCATATTCATGCTCCTTGGAAATACTACACTTTACAAACATGGATTTTACATTTTGCAATTTTGCGTTTAATGAATGGAAGAAGAAATTCAGTTCTGGAAAAACAAATTCCAACATCACCTCATCAGAACGCTCCTTTTCGAGTATTTTCCCAGCTTTTACCTTCCTTTTTAATAGTTCAATCTGTTTATCCAAATCATCGGCCTCTTCCAATTTTTCTCCCAAAGCTGCTTGAATAGAAAGTTCGAGACTCCAGATAAACTGCTCTGCTATGTACTCCACAAAAGCTTCCAAATCACCGGCATCTGCCTTTTGCAGAGCCCTTAGGTAATTCTTTTTATCTGCTGACTTAATTACAACCGGTGGAAGTTTGTAGCAGAATAAGATATAATTCATAAGCAGTCGAGCCAACCGGCCATTGCCATCATCGAAAGGATGAATCTTAACTAACTTATAATGGAACAAAGCTGCTATTGCGATTGTTGGCAACTCATTAATGGAAATTTGATTTCTGTACCAATCCATTAACTCTCCCATTAAAATGGGCGTATCAGAAGGTGTTGCGTATTCAAAAAGTTCACCATTCTCGAGTTGTACTGAATTAGGAAAACTTTTATAATCACCCACTTGTATCTGCCGCTTTGTATGTTGGCCTTCTGGAGTAATGGCATCTTTCCAGAAAGGTTTAATCAAAATAACCTTGTTTAGGTTTTTGATTGATTGTTCTGTTAATGGGCGGGATTCACTTTCTACGGACCAATCCTTGACCATAAGCAGAGCAACATCATGGGCTTTCATCTCATCCAGTTCCCTAAAAGTGTGCTCCTTAATTCCAGTAATATCTTTGATTAGGAGTTCCTTGGTTTCCTGGTAAGTAAGGGTGTTACCTTCAAGGTGATTGGAGTTAAAATTAAACTCCAATCGTAGTTTTTCGTCAAGCCGTTTTTGGTCAACCTCAACCATAGGCATAAGATTTCTAAGCTTAGAAATCAAATTTTCAATTTCTCCAAAAACGGCAAGTATCATAATACCACTAAATAAAATCTACCCCAACTTCTTAAACTTCACCCTCTTCGGAGCTTCGTTCCCAACCCGTTTCTTGCGGGCCTCTTCGTAATCGGAGAAGTTACCTTCAAAAAATACAACCTGCGAATTGCCCTCAAATGCCAGAATATGCGTGGCCACCCGATCCAGAAACCAACGATCGTGACTGATGATCACCGCACAGCCCCCAAAGTTTTCAAGGGCTTCTTCCATCGCCCTCAATGTATTAATGTCCAGATCGTTGGTTGGCTCATCCAGGAGCAATAAATTGGCCTCCTGCTTCAAAGCCATCGCCAGGTGAACCCGGTTTCGCTCTCCACCGGAAAGCACGCCCAGTTTCTTTTCCTGATCCGATCCTGAAAAGTTAAATTTACCCACATAGGCACGACTGTTAACCTGCTTTCCGCCCAGATTCATCAGATCCGTTCCACCAGAAATGGACTCAAAAATGCTCTTTGAAGGATCCATTCCATCGTGGCTCTGATCCACATAGGCCCATTTTACAGTGGGTCCTACTTCAAACGTTCCTGTGTCGGGTTTTTGCTGACCGGTTATCAATCGGAATAAGGTGGTTTTACCCGCTCCATTGGGTCCGATGATTCCAACAATCCCTGCCTGTGGCAAACTGAATTCCAGATTTTCGAAAAGTAACTTATCGCCAAAAGCTTTGGAAACACCATGGGCTTCAATCACTTTCGTACCAAGTCTCGGTCCGGGTGGAATGTAAAGCTCCATTTTGTCCTCATTCTGGCGGGCATCTTCTCCCAGTAATTTTTCATAGGCACCCAATCTCGCTTTGCTTTTGGCCTGGCGGGCTTTTGGCGCCATCCGAACCCACTCCAATTCCCTTGCCAGGGTTTTCATTCGCTTGGTTTCGGTTTTCTCTTCTTTGGCCAGACGTTGTTGTTTTTGCTCGAGCCAGCTGCTGTAATTTCCTTTCCAGGGAATGCCTTCTCCCCTATCCAATTCCAGAATCCAACCTGCTACATTATCAAGGAAATAACGATCGTGGGTTACTGCAATAACGGTTCCTTTATAATCTCTTAAAAACTGCTCCAGCCAAAGAACAGACTCAGCATCCAGGTGGTTGGTCGGTTCATCGAGCAACAACACATCCGGCGCCTGAAGCAATAATCGACACATGGCAACCCTTCTCTTTTCTCCTCCCGACAACACCGAAATCAGCGCATCATCCGGCGGACATCGAAGGGCATCCATCGCTCTTTCCAGTTTTGTATCCAGCGACCAGGCGTCGGTCTGATCCAGTTTCTCCTGTACTTCGCCCTGCCGTTCAATGAGTTTTGTCATCTCATCATCCGTCATTTCTTCACCAAATTTTTCGTTGATTTGATCAAACTCCTTCAATAAATCCACCACATTCTGAACGGCTTCCTGTACAATTTCCTTCACCGTTTTGGTTGGATCAAGGTCCGGTTCCTGCTCAAGCATGCCTACCGTGTATCCGGGAGAGAAAACAATGTCTCCTTCAAACTCTGTGTCCTTTCCGGCAATCAGTTTTAGCAAAGTTGATTTACCGGATCCATTTAAACCCAGCACACCGATTTTGGCACCGTAGAAAAAAGAGAGATAGATATTTTTTAGAACTTGTTTGCGTGGAGGCCAGTATTTACTGACTCCGGACATAGAAAAAATGATGGTTTCGTTTGACATGAATTCGATTTTCAGGGCCGCAAATATGAGATTTTTCAGTGGAAAGAAAGGGGCATTTCAGAGATGATTTTTCGAAATAAAAGAGGAAATACAGCAGAACTGATTTTCAATATTTGACTTGGTTCCAGCATAAAGTATTCGGATATTGACTTCCAATCAGGTAAAAGAGCTGAAATAAAGTTTCGTGTGTGAATCTGAAGGCGGTCCATTTCGAAGACTTTGAGAAATTCAATTTTATGGGGAATGATTAATATTCCAACTCTTCTGAATAATTTCCTCCTTTCAGTGTAAGCTTGCACAGCATTTCGAAAATGGTACGCGTTTATTATAAAGAAGGCAAAGACATCCGTAAAGAAACCTCTCTTGATGAGATTGAGGAACTGGAAGATATTATGTGGGTCGATTTGCAGAATGCCTCCGAAAAAGACGAAGACTGGATTGAAGGGCATTTTGGATTGAGTTTTCAAACACCACAAGAGGTGATTGAAATTGAAAGCTCAAGCCGGTACATTGAGCGGGAGCAAACCATCATTGCCAATTCCAATTTCCTCAAAATCAATCCGGAGAAAATGGAGGAAGCCTATCCGGTGGCATTCCAACTGAAAGAAACAACCCTATTTACATTACGTGCAGGTGACTCCCGGATTTTTGCAGATACGGTGAGGAAAATGAAAATCAGCAAAGATCAGTTTCATTCCGGAGCCGATGTTTTATTGCGATTGTTTGAAACGCAGATTGATTATGAAGCTGATCTGGTGGAAGGAATTGCCCGAAACATCACCCTCATTTCCAGAAACCTGACTACAGACCGGCAAACAGACAGCAACAGCATTCTCATAATCAATGGATTGCAGGAACAAACCATGACGTTGCGGGAAGGAATCATTGATAAGCAAAGGGTGCTTTCTGCTTTTATGCGGTCCGTTCTCTTTCCTGAAGACCGTAAAGACCGGTTGAAAATCGTTCTGAAAGACATTTCCTCCCTTCTGGAATACACCAGCTTCAATTTTGAACGACTGGAATATTTGCAGAATACACTAATGAACCTGATCACACTCGAGCAAAACCAGATCATCAAAATCTTTACAGTTTTCAGCATTGTATTCCTTCCTCCCACACTGGTAGCCAGTATTTTCGGCATGAACTTTTCCTTCATTCCAGGACTTAAGACACCGGTTGGATTTTATATTTCCCTGTTCCTTATGCTGATGTCCAGCCTTGGAATCATTGCCTATTTCAGAAATAAGAGGTGGATTTGAGTTTGGTTTCAGATTTAAAAACGATTTACCTTAAGAAGGTTACACTTAGTAAGAATAAAACCCGATTTTACCTATGTTAAAACCCTACCAAATTTTTCACCAGGTTCTTTTTTTCCTGCTAGTCACTTTTTATGCAACTGTTCAAGATACGGTTGGCTGGAAACATTCGGTGTATGTGAGGATTCCGGGAATTTCAAGTACAATTATTAACGGTTACGGTTCCAAAATCTATTTTGGGCGAAATCTATTGGGCTATGGATACCAACCAAGTAACAAGAGCGAATGGGCCATCAGTGCAGAATGTTTCTCTCAGAA
>Ga0105046_10006328_pt1 | contig 18673 bp, 17 predicted proteins | sample MAT03_FD_78385 | JGI IMG/M metagenome (GOLD analysis project Ga0105046, IMG submission 78385) | Freshwater microbial communities from Lake Fryxell liftoff mats and glacier meltwater in Antarctica - MAT-03 (megahit assembly) | ecosystem: Environmental > Aquatic > Freshwater > Ice > Liftoff...
CGCCGCCATCAAACAACTGCTGTGGGAACGCCCGCAGAACGAACGCTTCGACGTGAACGGCTACCGCGAGGAAGGCACGACCACCACGCCGTTCGACATGCAGGTGCGCAACAAAACCAGTCGCTGGCATCTGGTCATCCTAGCGGCGCAGAAGCTGGCCGCGCGCAACCCACGCATGGCGGCGCTGGCCGAAGAACTGATTCGCAAATACGAAGGCAAGCTCACCAAGCATCACGCTTACGTCCGCGCGACGAGCATTGACCCGCCGGAAATTCTCAATTGGTGCTGGCAGGTGCGCTGAACCGGACGCATGAACATTCTCGTCATCAATAGCGGCAGTGCGACGCTCAAGCTGGATCTGCTGGAACTCTCGCCAGCCGACGATCAAACGCGGCGGATCGCTCAAGCGCGCGTGGAGCAATTCGGCTCTGCCGCAAGCGTCCACTTCTCCATCGCAAAAGGGCGCGCGTTGAAAGAGACGAGAGCTGTTCCCGATCACCCCGCCGCTCTTCAATTGTTCCTCGACTGGCTGCGCCGCTCGCCCCGTGAGATAAACAACCCGACCACCTCGCATGACGTGTCAGCCTCTATTTCACGGGGCGAGAATGCCACCGCGCTGGACATCGCCGCCGTGGGCCACCGCGTGGTGCATGGCGGCGCGAAGTTCAGCGCGCCCACGCTGCTCACGCCGGACGCGCTGTCCGAGTTGGAGTCATTAAACGCCCTCGCCCCACTGCACAATCCGCCAGCGCTGGCTGGCATCCGCGCCGCCCACGTCGTCTTCGGCCCTCACATCCCGATGGTGGCCGTCTTCGACACCACGTTTCACCGCACGCTGCCGGAACACGCCGTCACTTACGCGCTGCCGCACGAACTCGCGCACCGCCACGGTCTCCGCCGCTACGGCTTCCACGGCCTCGCGCACGAATCCATGCTGCGTCGCTACTCGGAATTGGCCGGCGTGCCGATGTCGCGAGCCTGCCTAATCACCGTGCAACTGGGCGGCGGCTGCTCGGTCGCGGCCATTCGCGAAGGCCGCTCGGTGGACACTTCGATGGGCTTCACTCCCCTCGAAGGACTGATGATGGCCACGCGCGCCGGAGACCTTGACCCCGGTGTGCTGACGACGCTTCTGCGGAATGAGAATTTTTCGCCGTCGGAGCTGGAGGACTTGCTCAATCGCCAGTGCGGGCTGCTCGGCGTGTCGGGCCGCTCCGCCGACATGCGCGAGTTGCTCGCCGTCGCGCCACACGATGCACGCGCGGCGCTGGCCGTGGAGATGTTCTGCTACCGCGTGAGCAAATACATCGGCGCGTATCTTGCCGCGCTGGGCGGCGCGCAAGCCATCGTCTTCGGCGGCGGCATCGGCGAGAACAGTCCCGAAATCCGCGCGCGCATTTGCGAACGCCTCACCTGGTTCGGTCTGCATCTGGATGCCGCCAAGAACGCCGCGACGGTCGGCAACGAAGCTCGCATCACCGATGACACCTCGCGCCTTCAGGCGTGGGGCGTCGCCGTGGATGAGTCCGTGCTCGTGGCGGAGCAAACCGCCGCGGAAATCGCGGAAAAGCGGCCCTCCTAAAGTTCTAAAGCATCGCGTTCGCGCAGGACTTTCGCGAGGAGCGCGGCCACGCGTACATGCTCGCCGACCAGACCTTCACCGGGCGCCAGGCGGTCGCGCAGCCGGCACAGATGCACAACAAGACGGCCGCAGGGTCACCCCGGCGGCCGCCTCGTTGATCACGCGACCCGTGTTTTAGTGCGCCGCGGCGTCCTGGCCGGCGGGCGCCGACTTGTGGTCGCCGTCGTTGCCATGGCCTTCCGGCGCAGCGTGCCCGCCGCCATGCTCGCCGCCGTGCTCGGGTCCGCCGTGGGCGGCCACCTCGGCGCGGATCCTCTCGGCGCGCTCGGGCACGTTGTCGACGCCGACCTTGAGGGGCCGGCCGGCGTTCTCCTCGTCGCGGATGCGGACGAAGGTCTCCTGCTCGTCGTTGAGGCGCTTGCGGGCGTCCATGTCGAACAGGGTGAAGCCGAAGAAGATGCCGACGAACAGGATCGTGCCGGCGAACACGAACAGGTGGTACTTGTCGTCGTACTTCAGGTGCATGAAGTAGGCGATGACGAGGCCGGCCTTCACGAAGGCCACCAGCATCGCTACCGTCAAACTGGCCGCGCCGAGGTCCGCGAAGGACACGGCGTAGGTCAGGCCGGTCAGCACGAACAGGATGCCGATGATCTTGTTGTAGAGGCTGACGGGCGAGAGGTGCTCGTGGACCTCGTGGGGGTTTTCGACCGGTTGTCCGTTGAGATAGACCTTGCTCATGGCATCACCTCCGGTCACTTCACGAGATAAAGCAGGGGGAACAGGAAGATCCACACGAGGTCGACGAGGTGCCAGTAGAGGCCCACGTTCTCGACCGCCGCGTAGTTGGTCGCGCTGAAGTCGCCGCGACCGGCCCGGATGTAGATCCAGACCATGACAGCCAAGCCGATGAGCACGTGGAACCCGTGCAGGCCGGTCATCATGAAGTACACCGCGAAGAAGATGTGGGGCAGGCCCTCGATCTCGTAGCCGTGCAGGTGCGCCGAGTAGTACCTGCCCGGGAGCATCCCGTGCGCGAACTTGGCGCTGTACTCGAGGTACTTGACGACCATGAAGATGCCGCCACACGCCATGGTCAGCAGCAGCCAGCGCTGGAGGCCGCGGGTGTCGCTGGTCTGAGCCGAGCGCACGCACATCGCCATGGTGTACGACGAGCTCAGGAGCACGAGCGTGTTGATGCCGCCGTGCAGCTTGCTCAGGTGCTCGTGGGCCTCGAGTACCATCTCCGGATAGAACATCCGGGTGATGAAGTAGGCCAGGAACAGCCCGCTAAACATCAGGATCTCGGTGGCCAGGAACAGCCACATCCCCAGCTTGGCCGCGCCCGCCTGCTGGCCCATCGTATTGAAGTGATGGGCGAGGTGCGGGTTGTGGTCTTCGTCCCCGTGGGCGTGAACGTGTGTACTCATGGTGTGCTACCCGTGGTGTGGGGTGGACTCGTGATGAACCGGTTCATGCTCAGGCACCCGGGTGGTAGCCGGCCGACTTGTCGATCTCGGGGAAGTCGTACGGGCTGCCGTGGACGTGCGGGGTCTCGTGGAAGTTGTGCTCGATCGGGGGGCTCTGGGTGTGCCACTCGAGGCTGACGCCGCCCCACGGGTTCGCCGGCGCCTTCTTGCCGTTGAACAGCGAGGCGACCAGGTAAGCGAGGGTCCAGAACAGGCCGACCGCGAGGATCCACGAGCCGACCGTCGAGATCTGGTGCATCAACTGGTACTCGGGCAGGTAGGCGTAGTAGCGGCGCGGCATGCCCTGGTGACCGAGGAAGAACTGGGTCAGGAAGGTGACGTTGAAGCCGACGAACACCAGGAAGCAGCCGACCTTGCCGCAGGTCTCGTTGAACATCTTGCCGGTGACCTTGGGCCACCAGTGGTGGATGCCGCCGATGAAGGCGACCACGGTGCCGCCGACCATGACGTAGTGGAAGTGCGCGACCACGAAGTAGGTGTCGTGGAGGTGGACGTCGATCGCCAGGGTGGACAGCGGGAGGCCGGTGAGGCCGCCGACCGTGAAGGTCCACAGGAAGGCCATCGCGTACCACATTGAGGTGTTGTAGACGATGCTGCCCTTGTAGAGGGTGGCGATCCACGAGAACACCTTGATGGCCGTCGGCACCCCGACCGCGAAGGTCAGGAAGCTAAACAGGACGCCGACCAGCTCGGACTGGCCCGAGACGAACAGGTGGTGGCCCCACACGAGGAACGAGATGACGGCGATCGCGACCGAGGACAGCGCGATGGCCTTGTAGCCGAAGATATGCTTGCGGCTGTGGACGGTGATGAGCTCGGAGATGATGCCGAAGCCCGGCAGGATCATGATGTAGACGGCCGGGTGGCTGTAGAACCAGAAGAAGTGCTGGAACAGCACCGGGTCGCCGCCGAGCGCGGGGTCGAAGATGCCGATACCCAGGGTGCGCTCGAGGATGATGAGCAGCAGGGTGATCGCCAGGACCGGGGTCGCGAGCACCTGGATGACGGCGGTCGCGTAGATGGCCCACACGAACAGCGGCATGCGGTTCCAGGTCATGCCCGGCGCGCGCATCTTGTGGACGGTGACGATGAAGTTGAGGCCCGTGAGGATCGACGAGAAGCCGGCGATGAAGGCGCCCGCGGTGGCGGTGACGACCGCCGTGCCGCTCGAGGTCGAGTACGGGGTGTAGAAGGTCCAGCCGGTGTCGAGGCCGCCGTTGAGCAGCGCGGCGATGAAGAACACCGACGCGATCGTGTAGATGTAGAAGCTGAGCAGGTTGAGCTTGGGGAACGCGACGTCCTTGGCTCCGAGCATCAGCGGCAGCAGGAAGTTCCCCATCGCCGCCGGGACCGACGGAATGATGAAGAGGAACACCATGATCGCGCCGTGCAGCGTGAAGACCTGGTTGTAGGTCGCCGCGGACATGAAGTCCTGGTCCGGCGTGAACAGCTCGGTGCGGAGCAAGATCGCCAGGATGCCGGCGACCATGAAGAAGAACAGGACCGCGAGCCCGTACATCACGCCGAGGCGCTTGTGGTCGACGGTGACGAGCCAGGACATCAGGCCGCGCTTGGCGACGAGGTAGCTGGGCTCCTGGTCCTTATCGAAGTCGTGGGGGGTATGAGCAGGCGTGGTCATGTGAGGCTCCGTGTGTGCCTACTGCGGGCCCTAGCGCTGGGCCTTGATGAAATCAATGAGGGCGGTGATCTGCTTGTCGTCGAGCTGGCCGGCGAAGCTCGGCATCTGCGGCGTATAGCCGGCGACGATCTTGGCGTTGGGCTCGAGGATCGACTCGCGGATGTAGTTGTCCTCGACGGTGACGGTGCTGCCGCCGGTGAGGGACTCGGTCTTGCCGTACAGGCCCTTGAAGGTCGGGCCGGTCTTGGCGGAGCCGTCGAGGCTGTGGCAACTGCCGCAGCCGCGGGCGTCGTAGATGCGCTTGCCGAAGTCCGCCGGGGTCTTGTCGCCCTTGGCGGGGTCGAACTCGAGGCGGGCGGCCTCCTTCAAGATCTCGAGGTACTTGTCGGCGCTGACGACCAGGACCTTGCCGATCATGCCGGAGTGCTGGTCGCCGCAGTACTCCGTGCAAAACAGCGGGTACTCGCCCTCCTTGGTCGCCTCGAACCACATCACCGTGTAGCGACCGGGGACCACGTCCTTCTTCAGGCGAAACACCGGGATGAAGAACGAGTGGATGACGTCGGTCGAGGTCATCGTCAGGCGCATCGGCCTGCCGATGGGGACGATGAGGGTGTTGTTGAGCTGGGCGCCCGGAACATCCGGGTACTCGGCGGTCCAAAACCACTTCTGGCCGGTGATGCGCACGTCGATCGCGTCGCTCGGCGGGGTGACCTGCTTCATGTAGTCGATCTCGCCCCAGGCGAAGAGGACCACGAAGCCGACCGTCGGGATGGCGCTCCACCAGAACTCGAGCTTGCCGTTGTGGGTCACGGCAGAGGTCTTGCGGTGGCCGTCGGCGGGCTTCTTGTACTTCACCATGAAGTAGATCTGGGCGCCGATGGCGGCGACCAGACCGATGCCGATCAGGATCCAGCAGAAGATGTACAGGTTATCCAGCGCCTGCGCGTTGGTGGAGGCAGCCGGGAGCAAGCTCCACGGGCTGTCCGACATCGGGGGCGTGCCAGGATTGCTTTGGGGAAGGAAGATCATGTGCGTACCTCCACATGGGACGGCTGCTGACGCGACTGCCGGGCTTGGCGCCGCTCGCGGCGCCAGTAGAAGGCCAAGGCGGTTCCGATCAATAACATAGTCAACATGCCCGCGAGGCGCATGAGACCGAACGCAAACGGACCATAGCGACCGAGTGTCGCGTCGTAGTGAAAACAACTGAGGATGATGCGATCGAGGGTGCTGCCGACGCGGCCCTCGCTAGCCTCGATGAGCCCGAACTTGAGGTCGTTGCTTTTGTAACTGAGCCCGTACACGTAGCGGACGATCTTCGCGTCGGGCGAGGCGAACACGACCACCGCCGGGTGCGCGTACTGGTCCTGCTCGGGGTCGTAGGCGTACTGGATGCCGAGCTGCGCGGCGAGCAGGCGGATGCTCAGCGCGTCACCGGTCAGGAACTCCCAGTCGGCGTCGCCCTTGCCGAGCGCGGTGAGGTGGTTCTGGCGCTTGGTGTTGGCGAGCTCGGCGGTCTCGCGGGGGTCGATGCTGATCGTGACGATGCGAAAGTGCTCGTCCCCCGGGACCCAGTCGAAGGTGCGCAGCGCCTCGGTCAGCTCGTTGAGCTGGACGTTGCACAGCACCGGACACCGGAAGTAGTTCATCGTCACCAGCACCGGACGCTTGCCGTCGAAGTAGTCGGCGAGGGTCACCGCCTTGCCGGCGTGGTCGACGAAGCGGAGGCTGGTGTCGATGATGTTGCCGAGGTGCTCGTCGACGTCGATGCTGTGCATCGCCGGCGCCATCGCCTCGGCCGTCGCCGCGCGCTGCGGGGCCGCGAGGTTGGGGCGGTCGGCGCCGTCGGCGCGCGCCTGCCCGCCTGTCCCGAGGGACAGGAGGCAAAGGGCGAGCACGCTGCGGCGGAGGCGGGACATGGGCTTGCGGAGGAACGACGTTTAGTGGGCCGGGGGAGCGGCCGGGGCGGGGGTCGGCGTCGGGGTCGGCGTCGGGGACTGTCCCTCATCGGCGGTGGTTTTGCCAGCGTCGGTCGCAGGGGCGCCGGTCGCAGGGGCGACGGCGCCGCCGGTGCCATTGATCTTGGGATCGGCGACCGGCACGCCGGGCTCGCTGTGCACGTTGCCGGGGGCATCGGTGCCGGGACGACCGGGCACGATCGGGCCGGGCTGCGCCGAGCCGGCGTCGCCGGGGGCGGTCACGGCGGGGCCGGGGGTTGCGCCCTCACCGGGGGGCGCCTGCACGGCGCCTGGGACGGCGCCGGCCTGTGCGCCTGCGGCGATGTCGTCGGGGTGCATCCAGCCCTTCGGGGCGGGCGCCGCCTGCATGCGCTCGGGCTTGGCGAGCACGAGCTCACGGGCGACCGTCAAGGGCACGTAGCGCTGCTTGACCTCGACGCCGTTCGAGTCCTTGAAGGACGACTCGCCGGCTGTGCGGGTCGCGGCTTCCATGCCCTGGCGGTACTCGGCGAGCACCTGCGACGTCTCTATGCCGCGCTCGGCGATGAGGTCGCGCTGTTGGTTGTTGAACACCTGCACGCAGGTGACGAGCGAGAGCAGGGTCAGCGCGCCGAGGCCCCAGACGATGTTGAACAGCTCCTTGGTCGGCGGGACGTCCATCTCGTGGCCGGCGCCATGGCTGACGCCGTGGGCCGGGTCGTTGCCGTCGCCATCATCGCTGTGGCCGCTGTGCCCGGGGTGGTTGTGGTCGCTCATGGCAGGTCCTCCGAAGGGTCAGCTCTAGAAGTTCTCGAACTTGATGGACTCGATGATGCGCGGGTCCTTGACGGGGACGAGCGCCTTGCGCCCGAGGGCCCAGCCGAACGCGCCGAGGAACGCGCCGAACATGCCGACGAGGGTCAGGGCGTCGAGGGCGCCGATGTGTACGACCATCTCGTGGTTGCCCGACTCGACCGCGTGGTGATGCGCGAGCACCGGCTGGATGAGCCAGTACATGTCGACGAACTCCATCATCAGGATCCAGCTCGCGGCGATGAACAGGGTCACGCCGCTGCGCTTGACGGCCCGCGGGAGCAGGAAGAAAAACGGGATGAAGAAGCGGCCGAGGCACAGCAGCATGGTCACGGCGAAGAAGTCGCCGGAGATGCGGTAACCGAACCACATCGTCTCTTCGGGGATGTTGGCGTACCAGATCAGGAAGTACTGGCTAAACCCGATGTACGCGTAGAACACCGTGAAGCCGAACAGGTACTTGCCGAGGTCGTGGTAGTGCTCGTCGGTCACGATGCCCTGCAGGTAGCCCGACTTGCGCAGCAAGATGGACACCAGCGTCAGGAAGGCGTGGATCGTCAGGCAGGCGCCGGCGAAGTAGTAGACGCCGAACATGGTCGAGAACCAGTGCGGGTCGAGCGACATCAAAAAGTCGAACGCGGCGAAGGTCAGCGACAGGGCGAAGAGCAGCAGCGCGGGCGCGGCGAACGCTCGGGCGCGGTCGGCGTTGCGGGCGGCCTTGACCTCGTCGTCGTCGCCGCTGGTCGACCAGGTGTAGAAGACGACCGAGAGCACGGTCCAGATCAGGAAGTACACGCCGACGCGGATACGAAACGCGCCCTCGTTGAGGTAGCTGGCCTTGGCCGAGAGCATCACGTCGGCGGCGACGGCCTCGGTGTCGGTCCAGTGGTAGAGGTCGTGCATGCCGCCGAACACGATCGGCAGGCCGAGCAGGCACATGAACGGCAGGGTGATCATCGCGTTCTCGGCCAGGCGGCGGACGGCGATCGACCAGCCGGCGCGGACGAGGTGCTGCAAGATCACGAAGAACAGGCCGCCGAGGCTGATCGCCAGGACGCCGTAGTACGCGGTCAGGTAGGCGTACCAGAACTCGTGCTCGTGGCCGGTCTTCATAGCGAAGGCGCCGCCGAGGCCGCCGGCCGCCAGCACGAGGCCGAGGATCGGGAGGAAGCGCCAGGCCGAGCCCTTTGCCAGGTAGACCTGCGCGGGGGCGATCGTCACGGTGTCGTTGTGCGAGCTCATGGCTTACTTGCCCTCGATGGGGGTGCGGGCGACCTGCAGCGTACGGACCCAGGCGGCGATCGCCCAGCGGTCCTGGACCGGGATCTGGGCGGCGTAAGCGAGCATGGTGCCCTTGCCGTTGGTGATCACGTCGTAGAAGTGCGCGAGCGGCATGGCCCGCAGGCGCGGGTCGTGGAGGTTCGCCGGGGCGACCTTGAAGCCGCCGCCGCGCAGGGTGGCGATGCCGTGGCCGCCGCCGGTGTAGTCGTGGCAGGGCTGACAGTAGATGTCGAAGCGCTGTTGTCCGCGGTCGAGCAGCTTCGGGTCGAGCGGGATGCTGGCGGGCAGGCGGTCGAACAGGCGGCCGTCCGCGCCGCGGCCACGCCACAGCTCGTCGTCGTCCTTGAGGTGTCCGACGGCGACGGTGCCGGGGACCGGCATCCGCATCCCGCGGCCCTTACAGTCGTCGTTGAGGGCGTTGGCGCAGTCGACGTCCTGGAAGAAGGGGTTCTCTTCTTGGGCGTCGAAGCGGGCCTGGAAGTCCATGTTGTGGACCAGGTGGACCGGGGGCAGGTCGGAGCGGTTGCCCTGACAGCCGGCGGCCAGAGTTGCGGCCAGGGCGAGAGCGCTGACCAGAACCGAGGCGGTCGAGAGGCCGCGAAAGTGGAGATTGAAGCGGGGCATCTTAGTCCTCGACCTCCTCAACGTGCGCGGCGCCGGTGCCCTCGAGCAGCTTGCGCGTGCGTTCGAGGTCGTACTTGGGGTCCCGGGCCTCGATCGCGATGAAGAACTTGTCGTCGCTGAAGCGGTGGAAGCGCTCGGAGTTGAACAGCGAGTGGTACCACATGGGCAGGCGGTTGAGGCCCAGCATGCCGAACACAGCGCCGAACGCGGCCAGGAGGACGCCGAGCTCGAAGGTGACGGGCACGAAGGCCTGCCAACTGAAGTAGGGCTTGCCGGCGATGATGATCGGGTAGTCGACGGTCGAGGTCCACCACTGCAGCAGCAGCGCGGAGGAGGCCCCGGTCATGCCCATGACGAACACGATCCACGGCAGGATCGAGGGGCGCAGGCCCATCGCCTTGTCGAGGTTGTGGACGGCGAAGGGCGTGTGCGAGTCCCAGGCCGAGTAGCCGGCGTCGCGGACGGTCTCGCAGGCGTGGTAGACCGCGGCCGCAGAGTCATACTCTGCCAGCAACCCGTACACCTTCTTCTTGGCCTTGAAGTTAGCTGGTTTGCTCATGGCTAGTGCTGCTCCTTCGCCTGCGCGAAGCCAGGGCCGTTGTCGGTGCCAGGATGGTAGTGGGGGTCGGCGATCGCCATCACGCTCTTGACCTCGGCGATGGCGATGGTCGGCAGGTAGCGGACGAAGATGCAGAACAGGGTGAAGAACAGGCCGAAGCTGCCGACCAGGGTCGCCACGTCCCACAGCGACGGGGAGTAGTAGCCCCAGGACGACGGCAGGAAGTCGTGGTGGAGCGAGGTCACCGTGATGACGAAGCGCTCGAACCACATGCCGATGTTGACGAAGATGGAGAGGATGAACAGGGCGAGCGGGCTGCGGCGGATGGTCCGGGACCAGATGAACTGCGGCGTGATGACGTTGCAGCTCACCATGATCCAGTAGGCCCACCAGTAGTCGCCGAAGGCGCGGTTGGCGAACGCGTAGGACTCGTAGGGGTTGCCCGAGTACCAGGCGATGAAGAACTCCATGCCGTACGCGTAGCCGACCATGCTGCCGGTCAGCAGGATGATCTTCGCCATGTTCTCGAGGTGCTTGATCGTGATCAGGTGCTCGAGGCGAAACCAGGAGCGCAGCGGGATGAGCAGGGTCAAGACCATCGCGAAGCCGGAGAAGATGGCGCCGGCGACGAAGTAGGGCGGGAAGATCGTGGTGTGCCAGCCGGGGAGCTGCGACACGGCGAAGTCGAAGGACACGATCGTGTGCACGGAGAGCACCAGCGGCGTCGCCAGGCCCGCGAGGATCATGTAGGCCTTCTCGTAGTGCAGCCAGTGGCGGGTCGAGCCGCGCCAGCCGAGCGCGAACAGGCCGTAGGCGAAGCGGCGCATCGGCGTCTTGGCGCGGTCACGCATGGTCGCCAGGTCGGGGATCAGGCCGACGTACCAGAACAGCAGCGAGACCGTGAAGTAGGTCGAGACCGCGAACACGTCCCACAGCAGCGGGCTGCGGAAGTTGGGCCACATGTTCATCTGGTTCGGGATGGGCAGCGGCCAGTAGATGAACCAGGGGCGGCCGGTGTGGACCGTCGGGAACAGGAGGGCGCAGATGACCGCGAAGATGGTCATTGCCTCGGAGGCGCGGTTGATCGAGGTGCGCCACTTCTGGCGGAACAGGAACAGGACCGCGGAGATCAGGGTGCCGGCGTGGCCGATACCGACCCAGAACACGAAGTTGACGATCGCCCAACCCCACGCGACGGGGTTGTTGAGGCCCCAGATGCCGGTACCCATGTAGAACAGGTACGCGAGGGAGATGCCCAGCACGCCGAGCAGCGAGAGCGACATCAGGAACGCGATCCACCAGCGGGTGTTGTTCGGCTCTTCGATCGGGCGAGCGACGGCTTCCGTGATGTCGTGGAAGGTGAGCGCCTGCTCGACCAGCGGCTTACGGCCGGTGAGGGGGTCGAGCCGGTCGCGGTCGACCGCTTGCAGGGCCGGTGAGCCGTGGGGCTCCAGACCCGGGGTGCCCGGAGGGGAGTGAGTGTGACCAGCGGTTGCCATGGCGGTTTACACGAGCTCCGGATTGGGGTTGCGGACGCGGGCCAGGTAGGTGGTGCGGGGCCGGGTGTTGAGGTCGGTCAGCACGCCGTAGTTGCGGCCGTTCTTCTTGGCCTGCGACACGCGAGTGGTCGGGTCGGCGACGTCGCCGAAGGTGATCGCGGCGCTCGGGCACACCTGCTGGCAAGCGGTGACGATGACGCCGTCCTTGACGGTGTTCTCGCCGGCCGTGTGGGCCTGGATCTTGGCCTCCTGGATGCGCTGGACGCAGTAGGAGCACTTCTCGATGACGCCGCGAAAGCGCACGGTGACGTCCGGATTCTTCTGCATCCGGGCCATCTCGTTGTCGTTGACGGGGTCCTTGTTGTAGTTGAAGAAGTTGAAGCGCCGGACCTTGTACGGGCAGTTGTTGGCGCAGTACCGGGTGCCGATGCAGCGGTTGTAGGCCATGTCGTTGAGGCCCTCGGGGCTGTGGGCGGTCGCGTTGACCGGGCACACGTTCTCGCAGGGGGCCGTCTCGCAGTGCTGGCAGAGCATCGGCTGGACGACCGCCTCGGGGGCCTCCTTGGGGCCGGTGTAGTAGCGGTCGATGCGGATCCAGTGCATCTCGCGGCCGTTGGCGACCTGCGAGCGACCGACCACCGGGATGTTGTTCTCGGCCTGGCAGGCGACGGTGCACGCGGTACAGCCGGTACACTTGTTGAGGTCGATCGTCATGCCCCACTGCTGGACGCCGATCAGGGCCGGGGGGCCGAGGTCGGGGTGGGTGTTGTGGTCCCACAGCGAGCGGAGGTTCTCTTTGGCGATCAGGTCGCCCTTCTGCGAGAAGTCCGGCTCGGCCTTGTAGCCCTCGACGGTGGTCTGACGGACGATCGGGCGCTCGGGGTAGCCGCGGCCGGGGTTCCAGCCTTGGCTGTCGTCCTTGGTCGACGCCGGGTCGACGCCGGGGTCGAGCGAGCCGTGGTTTTGCGTCGAGTAGACCATCCGGCGCGTGCCTTGTTTGGCCACCTCGGCGCCAGCGACGATCCAGGGGTTTGGCCCGGCCTGAAGCACGTAGGTGTCGATGCCGGAGTCATTGGCGACGGCGCCGATGTTGCGGCGGCCGTAGCCGAGCGGCAGCGAGATGGTGTCGTCGGCCTGACCGGGTGCGATCCACACCGGGATGATGATCTCGCGGCCGCCGAGGGCGATCCGGAGGTTGTCGCAGTTCTCGACGCCGAGCTTGCGGGCGGTCTCGATGCTGACGTAGGCCGCGTTATCCCAGGTCAGCTTGGTGAGCGGGTGCGGGTTCTCTTGCAGCCAGCCGTTGTTGGCGTGGCGGCCGTCGGCGAGCTTGGGGTCGAGGTGGAAGTCGAGCTCGTAGCCGGTGCCTGCGGCCTCGGCCGCGGTGAGGGCGGTGGTCAGGCCGGCGAGCTCACGCGGGGTCGGCGTGGTGCCGGCGCGCGGGATGCCCTGGACGACGCCGTCGTGCAGCCAGCGCCGCCAGGCGCGGTCCGAGTACATCGACTGGCCGAGCACGGTGCGCCAGTAGCCCTGGACCAGGCTGTAGCCGTCGACCTGGGCGTCGCTGGCGATCCAGGCGAGCAGTTCGATCGCGCTGCGGCTGGCGGGCAGACCGTTCTGGCTGTGCAGCGGGGCGATCAGCGGCTGGACGATCGAGACGGTGGAGTCAGCGGCCTCGAGGTCGCCCCAGCTCTCGAGGTAGTGCGAGGCGGGCAGGCACCAGGCGGCGATCTGGCCGGTCTCGTCGACGTGGTGGCCGAGGTGCAGCAGCACCTTGCCCTTGAGCGCCTCGGCGAGGCCGAGCTCGCCGGGGGCGTCGTAGGCGGGGTTGGTCTCGAGGCTGATGACCTGGGTGATCGAGCCGTCGCGCAGGCCGGCGGCGAGCACCGGCAGGCCCTCGGTGGCGACCGCGAGGTCGTCGAGGCGCAGGCGCAGGGCGTTGGCGCCGTTGCCGAGCGCGTAGTTGAGGAGGAAGCCGAGCGCGTGGGCCCACGCGGGCTGGCGCTCGCCGACGATGATCACGCTCGGGCGGCGAGTCTTGCGGGCTGTGGTGAGGTCGCGGGCCAGCGCGCCGATGAACTTGTCCTGCTCGGGCGAGAGGGTGGTCTTCGGCAGGGCGGCGCGCAGTTGCTCGCCGCCGGGCGGCAGGCGGACATCCTTCTCGGCGAACAGGCGGTCGGCGAGCGCGGCCAGCAGCCCGCCGACCTCACCGCCGCGGACGCGCAGGCGGTGGTCCGCCTGGGCGCCGGTGACCGTGAGGTGCGGGTCGACCGCGTAGAGGCGGCTCATCTCGACGGCGTCGGTCGGGCTGGTGACCGCGCGGCCGTCGGCGTACTCGCGTTGCAGGCGGACGTGGTCGAAGTCGGTGCCGAGGAAGTCGGAGTCGAAGGCGGCGATCAGCTTAACGCCGCCGAGGTGGTAGGTCGGGCGCGCGCCGGGGCCGGCGATCATCTCGGCGCCGGCGACGGCGTTGCTGGCCGCGGTCGGGTCATCGACGATGATCTTCGCCTTGGGCCACTTCTCCTGGAAGCTGCGCAGGGTGTCGCGGTAGGTCGGCGAGAGCACGGTCGGCACGACGAGCGCGACGCCGGCACCCTGGGCGCCGCGCAGCTCCTTGAGGGTGGCGCCGAGCTCCTCGGTGACGACATCCCAGTCGCTGACGGCGTGCTTGCCGTCGGCGCCGAGCTTGTGCGGGACGCGGCAGCGGTCCGGGTCGTAGAGGGCCAGCACGGAGGCCTGGGCCCACATATCGGTGGCGCCGTTGGAGCCGCTGTGGCGCGGGTTGCCCTCGATCTTGGTCGGGCGGCCGTCCTGCGACTCGACCAGCAGACCGAGCACGGAGTGCCCGATCTGGTAGGCGGTGGCGTAGTAGATCGCCTGGCCGGGGATCATGTCCTCGGGGCGCTTCGCGAACGGGAGGATGTGCTCGACCGGCTTGCGCACGCAGCCAGTGGTGGTCAGGCCGGCGAGCGCCGTGGAGGCGCCGAGCAGGCCGGCGAACTTGCGGCGGGCGAGCTTGGTCGCGGGGACCAGGGTGGCGCGGGTCTCGTCGCTGGGGGTCGCGAAGCTCTCGGCGCCGGGGAACTCGTCGGCGGGCGCGGGCATCGTGCCTTCGAGGTCCGCCAGGCTGCGCCAGTAGGTCTTCAGGGATTCGGTGGGCTTGGTCATGGTGAAAAAACCCTGCGGACTAGCGGTGACACCCCGAGCAGTGCTCCGGGGGCTGGACCTGGCGGGTTCGGTTCGGGTCCTTGGCGGCGTCGTAGGCCTTGCCGTCGGTCTCGATGTCCCACGCCATGTTGGTGATCTGGTCGAGCGGGCGGAGGTTGGGCTCCGGGTCGCGGTGACAGTCGAGGCACCAGCCCATCGACAGCGGTTGGTCCATCTCGACGATCGTCATCTGGTCGATGCGGCCGTGGCAGCTCGAGCAGCCGACGCCACCCGCGAGGTGCGGGCGGTGGTCGAAGTAGGCGTAGTCCGGGAGCTGATGCACGCGGACCCATGGGATCGGCTCACCGGTGGTGTAGCTGTCACGCACGAGCTTGAGCCGCGGGCTCTCGGTCTTGACCTGCGAGTGGCAATTCATGCAGGTCTGCGCCGGGGGGACGGCGGCGACCGCCGCCCGCTCCACGGTGTTGTGGCAGTAGCGGCAGTCCATGCCCATGTCACCGGCGTGCAGCTTGTGACTGAAAGGCACGGGCTGACGCGGCCGGTAGCCGACGTCCGTAAACTTCGGCGAGAAGTAGTACCAGACGCCACCCACGAGTCCGGCGAGCGCGAGAGGCCCGAGCACGCCGAGAGCGAGCGGAATCTTGTTGGTCCAGCGGGGAAAAATGGCCGGCACTTCAGTTCACCCTCTTCTTAAAAGGTCCACGCAGCAGCGGTGGAAGCAGTGGAAGCAGCAGGGGGATCGGACCCCTGCGCTGTGCGGATCTCGTGGGCTTTGAACAAAGCGGCGAAATACGTCCAGGACCCTTGTTTCGGCGCGCACCCTAACAGCACTGTGGCCAGGTGCGCAACCGTCGTGAGCGGCGGCAAAGCGAGGTTTGGCCGCCCTGGTCCGCGAGGCCCTTTGCCCCGCCTGCCCTCGTCAACGCGTCGCCAGCGACCGTAGCCGGTCGTGAAGCGGCCGCCAGAGGCCGCGACATACCGTCCCGGTCGGCGTCCGCGGGGCGCGACAGGCCGTCGCTACCAGCAGCCGCGGGGCGCCGTGGGCCGCCGTGGGCCGCCCGTATCGTGGCCGTCGCCGCGGACCGGCGTAGACCGACTCGCGGCGACCCGTGGCGACGTGTACTGGCCCGAGTTAGTCTGGCGGTCGACACGCTCCGTGAAGGCACCAGGCGAGGAACCGCTGTATGTGCGCGCAGACACGAAACCATAGGGTGGATCTCCCGTGGGTGAGCGCTGCGGGCGGCATATGGCCAGGTCTCCACACGGACGGCCCGTCAGGGAGCCGCTGTGGCCGGGCCGGTGTGCCAGCGCGGGGAGAAGGTCTTGATGTAACTCACCAGCGCGTCGAGGTCGGCCGCGTTCATGCCCTTCCAGGCCGGCATGCCGCGGCGGACCACGCCGTTCTGGATCGTGCCGCGCAGCTCGGCGTCGGTCGGTAGGCTGTCCTCTCCGCCCGCGCTGTAGAGGAACTGTGCGCTCCGGAAGTCGCGGGGTTTGGGGTCCAGGCTGCGCGCGGAGGGGCCGTCGCCGCCACCCTCGTAGCCGTGGCAGGAGGCGCAGTAGCGGTTGAACAGCTTCTGGCCGGCGTTGAGCTGATCGGCCGGGACCAGGGTCGGCGCCTCGCCGGTGCGCAGCAGGCTGCGAGGCTCGCTAAACGGCGGCGGTCCGCTCTCGCAGGCTGTCCCGAAGGACAGGGCGCAAAGGACAGCCACGAACCAGCGAGGCAGTATCAACGGTTACACCCGCTGGTTTTCTTGAGGTGGTCGCGGAGCACGTGGGTGGAGCGGTGGTAGAGCTCATCGAGGGAGAGCACGTCGAGGCCGAGAGCCTCGGCCTCCGGGGTCGCGTGCACGCCCATCGGCAGCGGCTCGACCGGTGCGCCCCTCGGCCGGCGCACGCCGTAAAAGCCACGGATGCCGCCCTCGCCGTCGATCAGGACCAGTTTTTCTGAATGCGCGATGTCGTACATGTCCGGCTGCTTGGCGTCCGGTCCAGGTCGGCGGTCCATCGCGGTCTTGAAGCCGCCGACGACCAGGGACGCCATCGCCTGCGGGTCGCCGGTGACGAAGCGCCAGTGGGCCTGGTCGACCCCGAGGTTCTCGGCGTAGCGGGCGAGCACCGCGGGGGTGTCGTTCTCGGGGTCGACGGTGAAGCTGACGAGCTCGACCTCGACGCCGTTACGGGCGTAGCGCTGCTGCAGCTCGAGCATGGCGCGCGAGATCTTCGGGCACACGCTCGGGCAGGTGGTGAAGATGAAGCCGGCCACCCAGACCTTGCCGCGCATGCTGGCGAGGGTGAAGGGCTGGCCGTCCTGGTCTTGCAGCGCGAAGTCCGGGACTTGCAGCAGGACCGGCGGGGCCTCGGGCACGTTGCGGGTGAACGGCCGGCTGGCGGTGATGACGATCAGCAGGAAGGCGGCGCCGAAGTGCCACGGGCGGCGCACGAAGTTGCGTTGCAGCCAGCCTCCGCGCTGGTCCGGCGGCGGCATGTCGGCCTCGGGTCGCATCAGGTCACCAGCACGTCGACCACCAGCGCGGCGATCAGGGCCGGGAGGTAGAGGAGCGAGGCGAAGAAGAAGCGCCGGGCCCAGCGCTGTTCCTCCGCCTTGCTGGCGAAGGTCCGCATGCCGGTGCAGGCGCAGGCGAGGAAGCCGAGGCTGAGCACCAGCGCGACGGCGGCGTAGAGGTAACCAGTGAGGCCGATCAGGGTCGGCCCGAGCGCGACCGGGACCAGAGCGATCGACCACAGCACGGCCTGGACGCGGGTGACCAGTGAGCCGCGCACGACCGGCACGCAGCGGATGCCGGCGCGGGCGAAGTCCGACTCGCGAAACAGGGTGATCGCGAGGAAGTGCGGCATCTGCCAGACCAGCAGGATCGCGAACAGGGCGAGGCCGCCGGCGTCGATGTCGCCGGTGACCGCCGTCCAGCCGAGCAGCGGCGGCACGGCTCCGGGCACGGCGCCGATGACCAGCGCGAGCGGGGTCCGATACTTGAGGGGGGTGTAGACCAGCGCGTAGCCGACGATCGCCCAGGCGGCGAGCACTGCAGTGAGCAGATTGGTGAACAGCCACAGCACCGCGATGGCGGCGAAGCACAGCGCGAGCGCGAAGCCCAGAGCTGTCCTCGGGGACAGTTGGCGCTTGCCGGGCGGCAAGGCGAGCGGGCGGGTCCTGGTGCGCGCCATCAAGGGGTCCTTGGCGCGCTCGAGCCACATGTTGAGGGCGCTGGCGCCGGCGACCGCGAGGCTGGCCCCGACGACGCCCGCGAACGCGACCGCGAAGCCCGGGGAGCACCAGCCGTCGGCCGGGGTCTCGGCGCCGAAGGGGTTGTCGGCGCTGCGCAGGGCCATCCACGCGGCCCCGGCGGCCGTGAGGGCGCACATGCGGGTGACGCCCGGCTTGGTCAGGGTCACCAGGTCGCGCAGCAGGCCGGAGCGCCTGCGCCTACGCGGGGCGGGGGCAGAGGCGGTCGGGTCGGAGGCGGTCGGGGTGGCGTCGGTCGTCACAGTTGCACGGCCTTTTGGTCGGTGCGACAGAAGCTGTCGAGGGCGCGGTAGGCGTCGGCGCAGGCGCACTGCTTGCGATGGCGACACTCGGTGCCGCGCTCCTTGCAGACGGCGAACACCCACTGGCCCCGCGAGACGACGTCGGGCTTGAGCTTGCCGCAGTCGGGGGCGCGGTCGCGGGCCTCGAGGCAGTGATACATGGCGATGCTGACGGCGTCGTTGCACATGACGGAGAGCGCGTCGCACTGCTTGTGCCAGGCGAGCACTTCATCGATGCAGCCCTCGCTGTCGAGGGTGGTGCCCTTGACCTCGAGCGAGGCCATGCCCGCCATGATGACGCGCTCGGAGGTGACGTAGCGGTAGTACGCGAACACCCCCATGAACAGGGCGACCGCCGTCATCGACCACAGGACCAGACGCAGGCTGGGGCCCTCCCAGTCCTTGCTCTTCGACTTCGCCATCGCGGCCGAACCTAGCCCGCGCTCGCGAGGGGGTCAATGGCGCGGCGACCGAGGGTCGCAGCAGGCCGTGTGGAAGCTCTCCATCTGGCGCGCCGGCCGTGTTATGCCGC
>Ga0105046_10006329_pt1 | contig 18672 bp, 19 predicted proteins | sample MAT03_FD_78385 | JGI IMG/M metagenome (GOLD analysis project Ga0105046, IMG submission 78385) | Freshwater microbial communities from Lake Fryxell liftoff mats and glacier meltwater in Antarctica - MAT-03 (megahit assembly) | ecosystem: Environmental > Aquatic > Freshwater > Ice > Liftoff...
CCCCGACGGCCGCCTCGAGCGTTGCGTCGATCGCGGATTCGTCGTGAGCCAGCGAAACGAACCACGCCTCGAAACGGGAAGGCGGTGGGTATACGCCGCGCTCGAGCAAGCCGCGGCAAAAGGCCGCATAGGTGTCACCGTCGCTCGCCCGTGACCCTTCGAAGTCCCGCACCGGACCCTCGACGAAGAACGGGGTGACCAGCCCGGTCACCGCGTTGACCGTGATCGGCACCGGGCTGTCAAGGCTGGCCAGGCCCGAAGCCAGCCGTGCGGTCAGCGTCGCCAGCCGACCGTAGGCGGCGTCGTCGAGTTGCCGCAGCGTAGCCAGCCCGGCGGCGACCGCCAGCGGGTTGCCAGACAGCGTCCCGGCGTGGTAGACGTCGCCGCTCGGTGCCAGCCGCTCCATCAGTTCCCGCGGTCCGCCGAAAGCGGCGGAAGGAAGCCCGCCGCCGACGATCTTGCCCATCACGGTGATGTCCGGCCTGACCCCGTAAAGCTGCTGGGCGCCGCCCCGGGCCACCCTGAAGCCGGTGATCACTTCGTCAAAGACGAGCAGCGTTTTGTGACGGTCGCAGAGCTCGCGCAGAAACTCCAGGAAACCTTCCTCCGGCGGGACGACTCCCATGTTTGCCGGTACCGGCTCGGCGAGCAGCGCCGCGACTTCGTGCGAGGCCAGCGCCAGCTCGACCGCTTCCCGGTCGTTCCACGGCACAACCACGGTGTCGGCCGTGACCGCCGCCGGAATCCCCGGACTCGCCGGAATCCCCAGCGTGGCCATGCCGGAGCCCGGCTCGGCCAGCAATGCGTCAACGTGACCGTGGTAGGCACCCGCGAACTTGACCAGGGTCTCCCGGCCGGTCGCTGCGCGGGCCAGGCGCACGGCGCTCATCGCTGCCTCGGTCCCGGAGCTGGTCATCCGGACCATCTCGACCGACGGCATCCGCTCGGCAATTTCGGCCGCGAGTTCGACCTCAGCCTCGGTCGCAGCGCCAAAACTGGTGCCGCGAGCGGCCGCTTCGTTGATCGCCTCAAGCACGATCGGGTCGGCGTGGCCGAGGATCAGCGGCCCCCAGGAGGAGACCCAGTCGATGTACTCGCGCCCGTCGCGTCCGGTCAATCGACAGCCTTCGCCCTGCTCGATGAAAACCGGGTCTCGACCGATCTGGCCCATCGCTCTCACCGGCGAGTTGACCCCGCCGGGCATCAGTCCCGAGGCCCGCTCGAACAGAGCCGCGTCGTCGGGACCGTCGGCCCCTATGAAAGCCACGCCGCGGCCTCGCGGGCGTAGTAGGTGACGATGAAATCGGCTCCGGCCCGGCGCATCGAGACCAGGCTCTCGAGCACCGCCTGCCGCTCGTCGATCCGCCCTTCTGCTGCGGCCGCCTTGAGCATCGAGTACTCCCCCGACACCTGGTAGGCGGCAACCGGCACCCTGGTCTCCTGCTTGATCCGCCAGACGATGTCGAGGTAGCTTCCCGCCGGTTTGACCATTACCGCGTCGGCTCCTTCCTCGACGTCGAGCACCGCCTCGCGCACCGCTTCATCGCCGTTGGCCGGATCGAGCTGGTAGCCGGAGCGGTCGCCGGAGGCCGGCGCCGAGTCGGCTGCTTCGCGGAACGGTCCATAGAGCGCCGAGCGGTACTTGGCCGCGTAGGAGAGGATCGCCGTGTCGGGATGGCCTTCTTCGTCGAGCTGATAGCGGATCGAGCCGACCCGGCCGTCCATCATGTCGCTCGGAGCGACAATGTCAGCGCCGGCCTCGGCGTGGGAAATCGCCGTCTTCGAAAGCAGTTCTACGGTCACGTCGTTGTCGACCTCACCGTCGCGGACGAAGCCGCACTGCCCGTGCGAGGTGTAGCCGCAGAGGCAGACGTCGGTGATCACGACCATCTCGGGGTGGGATTCCTTCAGCGCCCGGACCGCCATCTGAACGACCCCCTCGTCGTCGAAGGCGCCCGAGCCGGCCTCGTCCTTCTCCGAGGTGACCCCGAACAGCAGCACCGCCGGCACCCCGGCCGCGGCCAGCTCGCCGGTCTGTTCGACCAGGCTGGCGATCGAGTGCCGGTTGATCCCCGGCATCCCGGCGATCGGCTCCCGGGTTCCGGTGCCGGTGGTGACAAACAGCGGCTGGATCAGATCGGCAGCGGTGACCGCGTTCTCACGGACCAGGCCGCGCAGGGCCGGCGTGCGGCGCAGACGGCGGAGTCGGGTGGCAGGGAAACTCATTGCCGGTCCAGTCTAAGGACCGGGATCGGTCCAGGGCATGCGAATCCGCCTGCTGCCGGTAAGGTCGGGCCGGTGAAGCTCCTGTTCATCGGCGACGTCGTCGGTAGTCCCGGTCGCCGCGGCCTGGCCGCGACGATGCCCGGCCTGCGCGAGCGTTTCACGCCCGACCTCACCGTGGTCAACGGCGAGAACTCGGCCGGTGGCATGGGGATCACCGAGAAGACCGCACTCGACATCTTCGATGCCGGGGCCGACGTAATCACCCTCGGAAACCACACTTACCGCCACCGCGATGCCTACGAGTACCTCGACCGGGCCGACCGGGTGATCCGGCCGTCGAACTACCGGCGCTCGAACCCGGGAAAGGGCTCGGTCGTGATCGAAGCCGGCGGGATGCGGGTCGGCGTGATCAACCTCAGCGGCACGGTCGCGCTGACCGCGGCACGGGGGCCGTTTGACGAGGCCGACCTGCTGCTCGACCAGCTTTCCGACCAGACCGACGCGATCGTGGTCGACTTTCACGCCGAGGTGACCAGTGAGAAGGTCGCGCTCGGCTGGTACCTCGACGGTCGGGTCGCCGCGGTGCTCGGGACCCACACCCACGTGCCGACCGCTGACGGCCGGGTATTGACCAGGGGGACCGCGTTCATCAGCGACGTCGGCATGACCGGGTCGCGCGACGGCGTGCTCGGCGTCAGACGCGAGCAGGCGATCGAGCGCATGCGCACCGACATGCCGGTCCGGTTTGAAACTGCAACCGAAGACGTCTGGGTCATGGGCGCGGCCGTCGAAGTAAATGATCGCGGCCTCGCCGACTCGATCGAGCCGTTCATGATCCCCGCTCACTGACCCCGCAGCGGGCTCCGCCCGTGCGTTCCGGGTCGGGAAATCCTGCCCGGGCAAAGCACAACCGACCCGGAAACGGGTTGAGTCAGAGGTTGGGCGAGGTGGGGCGTGGAGGGGTGCTGGCGGGGGTCAGGTTGCGAAGTGGTCGCGGATGATCGGGGCGACGTCCTGGAGGCCCCACTGTTCGCGCTCGTCGGGCGAGTCCGGGCCGCAGCCGACGAACAGCAGCGGCCCCTCCGAATCCTCGCGCCTGAGCGAGCCGTGCGAACCGCCGCCGACGTGGGCTGCCCCACCCCAGTCGAGACATTCGTAACCGAGCGTGGCCGAAATCATCAGATCCCCGGAATGCGGCGCGCACATCGCCGAGTACAGCCGGCCCAGTCCGTCGGGGTAGACCGGGGTCTCGATCCGCCCGGCCTCGACCGAGCCCTCGAGCGCGTCGACATCGCCGCTGATCGACCAGTTCCGGCCACGGCGGTCGGTCACCGTCTCCCCGCATGCGCCGGCGATCAGGCGGTCAGCGTCGCGGTCGGCCGGAGTGAAGGAGAGCCGATGGCCGTTCCGCTCGACCGTCACCACCAGTCCTTCGACCCCGGCATGACCCGGGCCCTTGCGGACCAGCGGAGTGCCGTCGGGGCGCTCCAGCCAGGAGACCAGCTCAACCCCTTCGATCGACGCCGCGTGTTCGCGGACCCGCCGGTGGTAGACCGGATTGTCCTGCTCGTCGAGGATGTAGATGTGGGCGGCGCGTGAGGTCGGGCTGACCGCGATCTCGGCCGACTCGGGCCGGTCCTCGGAAGCGCGTAGAACGTCGAACTTTCGGGCCATGCCCTCGATGATCTCGAGCGGCTTCTCGACGTCAGTGTGGGCGTGGTCGGCCAGCAGAATCAGCGCGTGGTCGGCGAGGAATCCGTCCATGCCGCCGGCCGCCCGGATCACGTCGGCCATGCACAGGTCGGCCCGCTCGATCGAAGTGACCGACGCGCCGGGGCCGTGGCGGTGCGAGTAGTTGTCGTTGTCTGGAAAGGACAGCAGCAGGAAGTCGAACCGGTTGCGCGAGACCAGCTCCGAGGCGCAGCAGGCGGAGTACTGATCGCGCCGCCCGGGCACCGAATTTGGCTTGCAGGGGACCGGCATAGAGGCATAGAGGTCGCCGTAGAAAAGCTCCTTAGGGCCCCAGGTCCCGTACTCGAGGTCGACCAGACCGGAATCGATCGCCCGTCCGGTCAGCCCCTGGAGCGTGACCTTGTGGCGGTGGCGTCCGCGGTAGATCAGGAACGGGGTCGCGGCGGTGCGGACCCCGCGGTCGTCGAGCGTCTCGAAGACGGTCTCGGCCGCCGGGTTCAGGTGGGCCAGATTCATGTTGTAGACGAGGTCGTGAAGCGAGCGAAAGATGCCGAAGGCACGCGAGGCTTCGAGCGAGGAGCCGTACTCGACGTAGCGCCGCTCGACCCGGTGGTACCAGTTCATGCCACTGATCCAGTGTTGGTCGGCAGCCACGCCGGTGACCATCTCGGCCGAGGCGACCGGGGTGACCGAAGGAAATGAGGAAACACAGTCCTCGATCAGCGTGCCACGCTTGACCAGTCGGCTGAAGGTCGGCGCCCGACCCTCGGTGATCGCCCGCCTCAGCATGTCGGTCCGCAGGGAATCGACGTAAGCGAGGACCAGTTTCTTCATCTAACGCAGGATACGAAGCCCGGCGTGCTTGCGATCGGCACGGCGCCGCCGCGAGACCGCCAGCCAGGCCAGTCCGGCCGCGGGCAGGATCGCCAGCACCGGGACCAGCACGCTGGCGGCGGCTATCACCAGCGCGATCAGAATCGTCAGAAAAGTCAGCGCACCGGTCCCGCCGCGACGGGTCGCCCCGGCGATCACGCCGCTGAAGACGGCGCAGGCGACAGCGGCAAATACGGCGCAGAGGATCGCCCCGGCCAGCGGCGTGCCGTCGAGAACTGAGGTAGCGAGGAAGCCGACCACAAAGCCGATGACTGCGCTGAGTACGGTCATGCGTCCACGGGCCGAGCCTTCGAGGCCGGTGGTGCCGGCCATCATGCCGATTGAAATCCCCAGGCCGGAGCCGAGGCAGATTGTCGCGAAAAGGCCGATACGGTCAGAATAGAACGATGGCCGCGTCCCCACCCCCCCGACGCTCGCAGACCCGGGCAAAGGACCTGGAGCGCTACGCCTCGCTTTTCGCCCGGCGGACCCGGGTGATGCGCTCTTCGGCGATGCGGGACATGATGGCGATCACCGCCCGGCCCGAAGTGATCTCACTGGCCGGCGGCCTGCCTGACACCTCGACCTTCCCGCCGGAGGCGTTCGCTGCCGAGATGGACCGGATCGTCCGCGGCTCGGTCGCCGAGGTGCTCCAGTACGGCCCGACCGAAGGCCTCGACCTGGTCCGTGAGCAGATCGTCAACGTGATGGCGGCCGAGGACATGCGGGTCGACGCGATGGACGTGACGGTCACCACCGGCGGCCAGCAGGCGATCGACCTGATCACCAAGGTCCTGATCGACCCGGGCGACGCCCTGATCTGCGACGCGCCCACCTATCCGGGAGCGATTCCGACCTTCTGCTCCTACGAGGCCGACGTGATCCAGATCGAGTGCGACGACGACGGGATGCGGATCGACCTGCTCGAGCAGGCGATCGCCGACCTCGCCGCGCAGGGGCGCCGACCGAAGTTCATCTATTCGATCCCGACCTTCCAGAACCCCGGTGGGGTGACGCTTTCACTGGAGCGCCGGCGGCGGCTGGTCGAGATCGCGCGCGAGCAGGAAATCCTCGTGGTCGAGGACAACCCGTACGGCCTGTTGCGTTACGAAGGCGAGTCGCTGCCCACCCTGTACAGCCTCGACGGCGGCACTTACGTGGTCTACCTCGGGACGTTTTCGAAGATCCTCTCGGCCGGACTGCGGATCGGCTGGACGGTCGCACCGACGCCGATCCGGGAGAAGATCGTGCTCGGCAAGCAGGCGGCCGACCTCTGCACATCAACCCTGACCCAGGACTTCGCCGGGGAGTACTTCCGCAAGGGCCGGTGGCAGGAGTACGTCGATGACCTGATCGGCATCTACCGGTCGCGTCGAGACGCGATGGTCGGCGCGATGGCAGAGTACTTCCCGCACGGCTCGACCTGGACCCGACCCGAGGGCGGGCTGTTCGTCTGGGCGACGATGCCGGAGGTCCTGAACACCGAGGACCTGCTGGCGAAGGCACTCAGCAAAAACGTCGCCTTCGTACCCGGAACCGCAGCCTATGTCGACGGCCGGGGAGCCAACTCGATGCGGCTCAACTTCAGCGGCGTCCGCGAGGACCGGATCATCGAAGGCATCCGGCGGATCGGTGAAGCCGCGAGCGAGCAGCTGTTCCTCTACGAGACCATGACCGGAACCGGTGAGATGAAGCTGCCACCGCTGCCGGAGGACTACCAGTGACTCCGCAGCCGGTCCGGGGCAAGTCGTGAAGGTGGCGCTGCTCCAGGGTGGCCGCTCGCTCGAACGCGGGGTATCGCTTCGATCCGGTGCCCGGGTGACAGAAGCGCTGCTCGATCTCGGCCATCAGGTCGAACCGCTCGACCTTGGTCCCGATCTCGTACCTAGACTCGAGGCGCTCCAGCCCGACGTCGCCTTCATCGCCCTCCACGGCACCGAGGGCGAGGACGGCACCGTCCAGGCCCTGCTCGAGCTGCTCGGGATCCCCCACACCGGCCCTGGAGTTGCCGCCTGTCAGCGCTGCATGGACAAGAGTCTGTCGAAGTTCATCTTCCGCGAGCACGGCATCCCGACTCCCGACTGGGTCACCTACAGCGAAGCCGCGATCCGGGACTTTGGCGCCGCTTCAACTTTCGCCCGCGCGGTCGACCGGGTTGGCCTGCCCCTGGTCGCCAAGCCGGCTTCGCAGGGCTCCTCTCTCGGGGTCAAGGTCGTGACCGGCGCCGAGGCGATCCCCGGAGCGCTGATCACCGCGCTCAGCTACGACAGCCGCGCTCTGCTGGAGACCTGGGTCAGCGGCCGGGAGCTGGCCGTCTCGGTGCTCGGCAACGAGGCGCTGCCGGTGGTCGAGGCGATCCCGACCGACTCGAACGCCTACGACTTCGAGGCCCGCTACGAGATCGGCGGCGCTCACTTCGTCTGCCCGGCAGAGCTCGGCGGCGCCGTCACCGAGGAGGTCAACCGGATCGCGCTGGCCGCCTACAACGCGCTCGGCTGTTCCGGCTTCTCCCGGGTTGATCTGATTCTTGGCGAGGACGGCCCGCAGGTGCTCGAGGTAAACGCGATCCCCGGACTTACCGAAACGTCGCTGCTGCCCCAGGCTGCCGAAGCTGCCGGGGTGTCCTTCGATCAGATGGTCGCGAAGATCCTCGACCTCGCCCGTTGATCAGGAGCCCTGGAGGAAGTCCTCGGGTGAGATGTCGTCGAGGAAGTCCTTGAACTTCTCGACCACCTGCTCGTTGTCCTCTTCACCCTGCTCGAACTCGATCGATGACTCTTCGATCACTTCTTCTGCGACAAAGATCGGTACCCCGAGGCGGACTGCCAGCGCGAGCGCGTCGGACGGCCGTGAGTCCAGTTCGACCTCGGAACCGTTGACCGAGAGAGTGATGCTGGCGTAGAAAGTGTTGTCCCGGAGCTCGGTAACCGAGATCCGCTCGCACTTCGAGTCGACCTGGTCGAGCATGTCGACGATCAGGTCATGGGTCATCGGTCGCGGCGTGTCGGCCCCCTGGAGCTTCATCAGGATCGCCGCGGCCTCCGGGTGGCCGATCCAGATCGGCAGGAAGCGGTTGTCGTCGATCGTCTTCAACAGGACGATCGGCTGCTTGCCGACCATGTCGAAACTGACCCCGTAGATCTGCATCTCACGCATGAGTGGCGATTATATGGAGGCGGTGGTCGATACCGGAGCAACCATGGGCGATCCTGGATTCGAACCAGGGACCTCGTCCTTATCAGAGACGCGCTCTAACCAACTGAGCTAATCGCCCGCATGGAAGGCGGTGATTCTACCGTGGTCAGCCGAGTTTGTCGGCCAGCCTCGAAGCCTGCTCCACGTCCTCGACCTCGATCTCGATGGTCAGCCCGTTTGCCCGCGGTTTGATCTTCACCGGCAGGTCGAGGCCGGTCTCGAACCTTCCGGTCAGCTCGGACACCGCCTCTTTCTCCTCGGCGGTGAGCGAAGGGGCAGTCCTGCGCGGGTGGCCGGCGGATTCGGCCCGGGCCTGCTGTTCTGTCTTGCGGACCGACCAGCCGTGGTCGCGGGCCAACCGGGCAAGATGCCGGCGACGGTCGTGATCGGGCGCCTGGAGGATCGCGCGACCGTGGCCTTCGCTGAGCTGATCCTGTTCGAGCATCACGATCACCTCGTCGGGGAGGTCGAGCAGGCGGATCAGGTTCGAAATCTGGGGACGGCTACGGCCGATCCGGCGGCCCAGATCCTCCTTGCTCAGGCCGAGTTCTTCAACCAGCTCGGCACAGGCGCGCGCCTCTTCGACCGGGTTCAGGTCCTCGCGGACCATGTTCTCGATCAGCGCGACTTCAAGCCGGTCAGTCTCGTCGGAATCGCGGATCACCACCGGGACCTTCTCGACCCCGGCCATCTTCGCCGCCCGCCAGCGTCGCTCCCCGGCAATAAGTTCGTAACTTCCGTCACTAAGTGACCTGACCAGAAGCGGTTGGACCACTCCGCTGGCGGTGATCGAGGCCGCAAGGGCGGCCAGTGGCTCGTCTTCGAAGCTCTTTCGCGGCTGGCCCGGATTCGGCTTGATCAGTTCGATCGGCAGCTCGCGCATGTTCGAATCAGACGAGCTCTCCGGAAGGATCGCTCCAAGGCCACGGCCCAGACCGCGCCGCTCAGCCACGGGCGACCACCTCGTTGGCGAGCGCCCGGAACGCCCCTGACCCACGCGAGGTCGGGGCGTACTCGGTGACCGGGATGCCGTAGCTCGGTGCTTCGGCCAGCCTGACCGTCCTCGGAATCACGTTGCGAAACACAGTCTCCGCGAAGTGGTCACGCAGTTCTCTCTCGACATTCTGTGCCAAGCGGGTCCTTTCATCGTGCATTGTGATCACCACTCCGGCCAGCTCCAGAGCCGGATTCAGCTCCTGGCGCACAGTCGACAGCGTGTCGAGGAAGTCGACCAGGCCTTCGAGCGCCAGGTACTCCGCCTGGACCGGTACGATCACGCGGTTGGCGGCGACCAGAGCGTTCACGGTCACCGGCCCCAGTGCCGGGGGACAGTCGATCAGGACGACATCAAACTGCTCATCCACCGCACCAATCTGTTCGCGCAGCCGGTGGTTGGGTCGCTCGAGGCGGGGCAACTCGACCACGGCACCTGCCAGGTCCCGACTGGCGGGGACCAGCCACACGTCCTCCGGGCCGGCCGGCCTCGCCGCCTCGGCCACGGTCGTATCGCCGGAAAGCACGTCGTAGCTGGACGGCTGCGTCCTCTTGTCGAGGCCAAGCGCGACCGTCGCGTTGCATTGCTGGTCCAGGTCGACCAGCAGAACCCTCTGGCCAAGCATCGCCAGACTGGCCCCGAGGTTGACCGCGGTGGTGGTCTTGCCGACCCCGCCTTTCTGGTTCGCAATCGCGTAAATGAGAGCCATAACCGGGCCAGCTTAGCCCGAAAAGGGCCGCTTGCGAGCCATGCCGGGTCGTCGCGGCAGACCTGCGGGTGTGGTAGCGGTCTTGCGCATGACGTACAGGTGCCGGATCCGGCTCTGCGGGAAGGGGGCGACCTCTATCACCCGGTCGATGCTCATCGCCAACCGCTCGCCGAGGCGCTCCAGCGTGGTCTCTTCTTCAATCTCACGTGCCCCCTTCCAGGCGATCAGGCTGCCGCCCGAATCGAGCAGTGGCGAGGCCAGTTCGGCGAGCACGCTCAGCGGAGCGACGGCCCGTGCGGTTACGACGTCGTAGGCCTCACGTCCTTCGCCGGAAGCCCACTCCTCAGAGCGTGCCTTGACGGCGCGGGCGTTGGTAAGGCCCAGGGTCGCTATGACCGCGGTAATGAATTCAGTCTTGCGGGTGACCGAATCGATCAGGTCGAATTGAGCCCGAGGCAGCGCCGCGGCCAGAGGAATCCCCGGAAACCCTGCTCCCGAGCCGATATCGGCCACCCTGCTCGCCCGACCAAGCTCTTCGACAATGAGTCCGGAGAGGCTGTCCAGCAGATGGACCTCACGCGCCCGGTTCGGTTCGGTCACTGAACTCAGCGAAGCCGGAGCCGCGGCAAGCAGTCCCAGCATCGGATCCAGGCGACCCAGCAGGTCCGGGTCGAACGCGGGGGTTGCGGCCCCGCTCACTCCGTGATCAACGGGGCGACTACGACCCGGCGCTGCGGATCGTCTCCGGAGCTGTAGGTCTCAACCTCAGTCCGGTCCTTCAGATGCTCGTGGGCAACGCGTCGTTCACGGGCAGGCATCGGGTCCAGTTCAACTTCGTCCCCGGAGGCGATCGCTTTCTCCGCTGCGCGGTCGGTCCGCTCGACGATCACTTCTTCGCGTCGGGCGCGGTAGCCGGCGGCATCGAGGATCACTCGCTTGCGCTCCCTCATGCCCTGGAAAGCAGCCTGGAAGCAGAGCAGCTGAAGGGCGTCGATCGTCTGGCCGCGGCGACCAATCAGCAAGCCGTACTCCTCATCACCCTCGACCGTGGCGGTGATCGCCTCGTCAGTTTCTTCGATCTCCACGTCGCCATCGAGGTCGAGTTGATCGAGCACACACTCGACCAGCTCTCTTACGCGCTCAGCGGGTTCATCCGGCCAGTCCGTGACTTCCATGATCGTGAGTCTACGACGCTAGCGGCGCCGTTTCTTCTTCCTTGGTGGGGGAGGTGGTGGAGCCGCAGCCTTGGCTGCGGCTACGACCTGGGGGTCGAGCTTGGCCGGGGGCGGAATCACCTTGTTGATGACCGCCTGCTGGCCGATGGTCCAGAAGTTGGTGGTGATCCAGTAGAGGATCAGGCCGGCGGGGAAATTGATGATGAACGGGATGAATACGAACGGCAGGGCCATCATCAGGATGCGCTGGTTGCGATCCGCGGTGACCGACATGATCAGGCCTGAAACCAGCTGAGTGCCTACATAAAGCACGATCAGCGCGATCAGGACGACGCCGACTGCGTTGCCGGTCAGGTCCGGAATGAAGAAGAAGGACTCACCGAATCCACCAAGTTGGCCGGTGGCCGCGTTGAGCACCTCGCCACAGGGGTCGGCGTTCTGGTTGCACATGTCGTCGCGCAGCGGACCACGCAACGTGTAGAAGAGCGTGATGAAGATCGGCATCTGGGCCAGCAGCGGGATACAGGAGGCCAGCGGGTTGATCTTGTTCTCCTTGTAGAAATTCATCATTTCCTGGGAGAGACGCTGACGGTCGTTCTTGTACTTCTCCTGAAGTTCCTTGATCTGCGGCTGGTAAGCCTGGAGCGCGCGCATGCTCTTCAGCTGCTTGTAGGTCAGCGGGATCAGCAGGGTCCTGGTGACGATGGTCAAAAGGATGATCGCCGCGCCCCAGCTGAGGCCCCAGTCGTGAAATGACTGGAGGACCGAGTTGGCGATATCGATCAGGGGCTGAAGGATGTTCGCGACGACTGTCGAGGTGATTGGGTTCAACGCGGTTTGGTCTCTCCGTGGTATTCGGCCGGGTCCATGGGCCCGACCTTGAAAGTGAACTCTTCGCGCACGGGATCGAAGCCACCGTGGCTAAAGGGATTGCAGCGCAGGATTCGCCAGCAGGCGAGAACTGTACCCCGTAGGACGCCGAAGCGGTCAATCGCCTCGACTGCGTAGGCCGAGCAGGTCGGCTCGTACTTGCACCGTCGCGGCAGCATCGGGGAGATCCGCCGTTGATAAAGCCGGATCGGGACGAGCGCAATCCGTTTCACGTGGAACGCTCGGAGCGCTCGGTGGCCCCTGCTTCCTCCCCCGCCGGCCGGCCCGCGACCTCGTCGACGCACTCGATCGCACCACTCAGACCCCGCTCCTCAATCACCGCGCCAACAGCGGGTCTGGCCACCAGGACAAAGTCGAACTCAGCCATAGAGGGATCCGATTTCGACCAGAACGCCTCTTTCAGCACCCGCTTGATCCGGTTGCGCGTGACCGCGTCGCCCAACTTCTTCGAAACCGAGACCCCCAGGCGGGGGTCACGGTCGTCGTCTTCGCTCCGACGAAAGCGATAGAGCACGAGGTAGCGGGTCGCTTTGGAAGAACCCTCTCTGTAGGCCCGCTTGAAATCTCCGCTGCGGGACAGTCGGCGGCGCCTGGGGGCACCAGAGCCGGGTGCCGGCATGCTCAGACTGAGAGGCGCTTGCGACCCTTGCGCCGGCGGCGGCGCAGAACCTCGCGGCCACCCTTGGTGCTCATCCGGGCTCGAAATCCGTGGGTCTTTGCCCGCTTGCGTTTCTTTGGCTGGTAGGTGCGCTTCATCGGGTCGGGAAGTATAGGGAGGATCGCGCCCGCCCGCAGCCGCAAGAACTTTTCCTCGCGATTTGCGGGAGGCCTCATTGCCATACCTCGATCCGGATGTATCGTCGCCCGGGCAGCCTTCACGGCGTTGCGATCCCATGCTCAAGCCGAAAACAGACAACCCCTGCCACTTGGCCGACATCGGTCCCGGGCCTGACACAGAGCCACTTTCCCTGCTCTGGTCCGAGACCCGGCGACAGCTCTCAGTCAGCCTCCCGGAGTCGACCTACCGCATGTGGCTCGCCCCTCTGGAGCCTGTCTCCAGAAGGGCCGACACCGTTTTCTTCGACGCCCCCGAATCGGTCCGCGTCTGGGTTGAGCGGCGCTACGGAGAATTGATCCTCCACTCACTGAAGCGCGTGGACCCGACGGTTTCCAGGATCAGCTTCGACTCAGACCCTTCGGATGACGCGGGTTCCAACGAGCGGGCCGGGGCTCCGAAACCGAACCCGACCCACATCTTCGACCGGTTCGTAATCGGCCCAGGCAACCACCTGGCCCACGCCGCCGCCCTCGCTGTCGCCGAGGCTCCCTCCGAGGCCTACAACCCGCTGTTCCTCCACGGTGCTCCGGGACTCGGCAAAACCCACCTGCTCGGGGCGATTGCCAACTACCTATGTGAACACGTGCCGGAGTTGACAGTCCGCTACACGAACGCCGAGGCATTCACCGCCGAGTTCGTCACCGCTCTGAGAGAAAACGGCGCCCGGGAGTTCAAGCGACGCTACCGCGACATCGACGTGCTTCTGATCGACGACATCCAGTTCATCGCAGGAAAGCAGGCGACGGAGGAGGAGTTCTTCCACACCTTCAACACCCTGCACGAGTCTGGAAGCCAGATCGTTCTCTCAGCCGACCGCACACCCGCCGAGATATCAACCCTTGCTGATCGCCTCAGCGATCGCTTCGAGTGGGGCCTTACGGCAGAGGTTGTCAAGCCCGATATGGCGACCAGACTCAGTGTCCTGCGTCACCTGGTCAACGAAGCCGGGTTCGAGGTGACCGAGCAGGAGGAGGCCTTGTCCTTATTGGCGCTTCGCGTCCAGACCAACCTGAGACAGTTGCGAGGGGCCCTGACCAGGACTGTCGCCGAGGCGTCGCTCAGCTCGGCACCGCTGAGTCCGGAGCTGGTGGGCCGTGTATTCCCGGTACCCCAGCGTGAGCCGGCGCGGATCTCTCCGGAAATCATTCGCGAGGCCTCGGCCAAGCATTACGGCACCGATGCTGAGGGTCTGATTTCACGCAAGCGGGACCGCCGAACTGCCAACGCGAGGAATGTTGCGATGTTCCTGACCCGTGAAATGACCGACCTTTCGTATCCCCAGATCGGTGTCCTGTACGGAGGTCGCGATCATTCGACCGTGATCAGCTCGATTGAGCGGGTTACCGGGCAGCTCTCAGTCGACCCTGAAGTCACCGCGGCTGTGGACAAACTGCGCGCCACTCTCCACAGCCATAACGGCGGAGGTCAGTGAGGCGCCGGAGGAGTTGCGACAATCCCCTGTAACCCCACGCTGGAACCACAGCCCTATCGGCTCCGTACCTGACGAAGTCGGCCTTTTACCCGGATCCCCACAGACTTACCTAATCAATAGAGGTTTCTGAAGATGAAGTTTTCAATCAACAACTCCGAACTTTCCTCCAAGCTCGCCCTGACCGCTCGCACTCTCGCCCCTGGCGGAGTCAACCCTGCTCTCAGCGGGATTCTGATCGAACTCGAGGAGGGGCGCCTCTCCTTCAGCTCCACCGACGGCAACATGAGCCTCAAGGTTCCTGTCCACGTTGAGGGTGGGTTGGAGGGTTCCGGTCGCGTACTCCTGCCGGGCCGGCTGTTTGCCGACATATCCCGCCTGCTCGGTTCGGGTCAGGCGGAAGTCGAGTATCGCTCGGCCGAGCGCGACGTCGAGATCAGGTCCGGCAGTTCCCGATTCCACATCAGGACGCTCTCCGATGAAGACTTCCCACCGCTGCCGAAGCCCGGTCCGGACACGATCGGGCTTTCTCGCGAGTCTCTGCTGAATACGATCGACCTGGTTGCCCGTGCCGCATCAAAGGACGACATGCGCCCCGTCCTTACCAGCGTCCAGGTTCTGGCTGAAGGAAATCAGCTGACCATGGTTGCCACTGACTCATACCGGCTGGCGGTCAAACAGACCGAACTGAAGGACCCGGTTTCCACCGAAATCGACCGGAACATTCCGGCTCAGGCCCTGAAAGAGCTTTCACGGCTGCTCTCCTCCAGCGAGTCGGAGGCGGTCAAGTTGACGATCACAGACCGCGAAGTCGTTTTTGTTGTCGACGGCGCGATGCTCTCCACGACCACCGTAGACGGCCAGTTTCCCAAGTATCAACAGCTCTTCCCGGAAACGTACGAACACGACGTCAGGCTGCCGCGAACCGAGCTGCTCGAATCGGTCCGGCGGGTAAGCCAGATGGCCCAGAAAAACAGACCGCTCAAAGTCTCACTGACCCCTGGTGAGATGACCATCTCGGCCGATACACCCGAACTGGGTGACGCCGAAGAAAAACTGCCGGCCAGCTTCGAGGGCGAGGAGCTGAGTATCGGCTTCAATCACGAGTTCTTCAGGGACGGACTCGAGGCGATCGAAGGCGACGAAGTAATGCTTCGCCTGATCTCCCCCTTGCGCCCGGGGCTGCTGCAGCCGGTTGACGGTGACGACTACCGCTATCTGGTCATGCCGATTCGTCTGAACGAATAAGCGGTGAGGGTCACCTCGGTCTCAGCCGACCGCATACGGTCGCTGGCCGGGGTAGAGCTGGATCTCGATCCAAGGCTGACGGCAATCGTCGGGCCGAACGGCGCCGGGAAGACCAACCTGATCGAGGCGGCCTACTTCGGCTTGACGGCACGGTCGTTTCGCACCGGAGAGCGACGGGACCTGATCCCGTTCGGCACCGGCTGGGCCCGGGCCCGGATCGCGGTCGAGGCCGACGGCGGTGAGCGCCATGAGTTCATGTCCTCGATCAGTCGGGACCAGGGGACCAGGTTCAACATGGACGGCGCGCCGATCGACCGTGGTGAGGCGGCGGCCCACCGGCCGATGGTCACCGTCTTTTCTCCGGACCGGTTGGAGATTGTCAAGGGGCCGCCGGCGGTCAGACGGGCACACCTGGACACCTACATCGCCGCCCGCTGGCCGAGCAGGGCCGAGGTACGGTTGCGTTACGGCCGGGCGCTGGCCCAGCGAAACGCGCTGATATCCCGGATCGCATCCGAACGCGGGGATCCTTCTCAACTTGCCGTTTGGAACCGGCAGGTGGCGGTGAGCGGGGCTGAACTCACGAGGACGCGTGAAGCTGCGGTGAGCGAGCTGATCGAACCTTACGCCCGGGCCGCCGACGACCTCGGTCTTGAGGGGGACAATCAGTTGAGCTACCGCGCGGGCTCAACAAGTGACGCGACCGAGTTGGAGAGCGGGCTTGAACAGAGGCTGGAGGCGGACCTCAGGCTCGGGCGCACCGGGTGGGGGCCGCATCAGGACGAGTTGAGGCTGGAGTACCGGGGCCGGCAGCTCCGTCGCTTCGGATCGCAGGGCCAGCAGCGCCTGGGGCTGCTCTCGCTGTTTTTCGCCGAGCGCGACGCGCTGCTGGACGGCGGGGCCGCTGCGCCGCTGATGCTGCTTGACGACGTGATGAGCGAGCTCGATCGCCAGCGGCGCCAGCGGCTGGTTGATCGACTGCTGGAAGGCGGCCAGGCTGTGGTGACCGCTGCCGAGAGCGACCTGATCCCGGACAGTGACCAGTTCACACAGGTCCGGATCCGTGACCTGCTTGCGGACTCGACCGAAGGCGCTGCGTGAGAGATCACCGGGGGCGCAGCCCGTCTCCGAAGCCGATCTCCGGAGCTCTGGAGCGCCTGAGGCGGGAGATCGCGCCTCAGACCGCGCTGGCTGTGGCGCAGGCAGCCTGGCCGGGCGCGGTGGGCGAGCGGATCGCGGCGGTAACCACCGTCACCGACGAGCGCGACGGCACCCTGTTCATCGAGTGCCAGAGTGCGGTGTGGAGTCAGGAACTGGCCCTGATGGAGCCCAGATTAAGGACAGCGCTGGCCGAGGCTACGGGTGGTGAACCACCCCGGGAAATCCGTTTCCGCGCCATTTCCTGAGGCAAATCCCGACGATTCGCGGAAGTATGTGAAAAATAAGCGTGATTTGCAGGGCTTTTTGAGTCGGGGCGCGGGTTTCAATCCGACGATTGCTGGTATTATCGGTGTTTCAGTAATGGTTTTCCACAGCTCCCTCTGTGAGAGGGGACCGGAGCTGCCCGGGGCCGTCTACCAGCGTTTCGAAAGGCAGTAATTGGCTGATAATACGAGCAGCAGCGACGCGTCCTACGGCGCAAAGGACATCACGGTCCTCGAAGGCCTCGAGGCAGTTCGCAAGCGTCCCGGCATGTACATCGGTTCGACCGGCCCGCGCGGGCTGCACCACCTGGTCTACGAGGTGGTCGACAACTCGGTCGACGAAGCCCTGGCCGGGCATTGTGACTCAGTCACGGTTGTCATCCATGCCGACAACAGTTGCACCGTCAGCGACGATGGCCGTGGCATCCCGGTGGACATCATGGAGAAGGAGCAGCGCCCGGCTGCCGAAGTTGTGCTGACCGTGCTCCACGCCGGCGGCAAGTTCGGCGATGGCGGCGGCTACAAGGTTTCCGGTGGACTTCACGGGGTCGGAGTCTCGGTGGTCAACGCACTCTCGGAGCAGCTGCACCTGAGGATCCGCCGCGACGGTTTCGTCTGGGACCAGGATTACGTGCGTGGTACCCCTCAGGGCGCTCTCACCAAAGGGGAAGCAACGAAGGAAACCGGCACCGAGATCACCTTCCTCCCCGACGACGAAATCTTTGAAGTCGTCGGTTACGACTTCAACACCCTGCTGGAAAGGCTGCGCGAAACCGCATTCCTGACTCGCGGGCTCAAGATTGAGATCACTGACGAGCGGCCCGAGGGTCAGAGCGCTTCGTTCCAGTACGACGGCGGCATTGAGGACTTCGTCAGGTATCTCAACCAGAACAAGGAAGCGATGCACGACAAGGTCGTCTACTTCGAAGGCGACCAGGAAGAGGGCGCGGTTGAGGTCGCGATGCAGTGGAACGGCTCCTACCAGGAGTCGATCTTCAGCTTTGCCAACAACATCAACACCCACGAAGGCGGCACCCACATGTCGGGTTTCCGCTCGGCGCTGACCCGCACGCTCAACGCCTACGCCCGCAACAAGAACATCCTCAAGGAGAAGGACTACAACCTCGTCGGCGAGGATGTACGCGAAGGACTGACCGCGGTGATCTCGGTCAAGCTGCACGATCCGCAGTTCGAAGGCCAGACCAAAACCAAGCTCGGTAACCAGGAGATCCGCGGACTCGTAGAAGAGACCGTGAACCGCAAGCTGGCCGAGTTCCTTGAGGAGAACCCGGGTGAGGCGCGTCGGATCATCACCAAGGCGGTTGAGGCATCGAGGGCGCGGATGGCTGCCCGAAAGGCGAGGGACCTCACCCGTCGCAAGTCAGCGCTGGAGAACTCGACTCTGCCGGGCAAACTGGCGGACTGCACGATCCGCGACCCCGAGCACGCCGAGATGTTCGTGGTCGAGGGTGATTCGGCCGGAGGCTCGGCCAAGCAGGCCCGCGACCGCTCGACCCAGGCGGTGCTGCCGCTTCGCGGCAAGATCCTGAACGTAGAGAAGAGCCGGATCGACAAGGTGCTGGCGAACAACGAGATTCAGGCGATGATCACCGCGATCGGCACCGGCATCGAGGATGAGTTCAACATCGAGGACGCCAGGTACCACAAGATCATCATGGCGACCGACGCCGATGTCGACGGCGCCCACATTCGGACTCTGATCCTGACCTTCCTGTACCGGCAGATGCAGCCGCTGATCGACGCCGGCTTCGTCTACATTGCCAAGCCGCCGCTCTACAAGGTCAAGCGTGGCAATCAGGAGACCTACCTGGACAAGGAGTCCGAGCTCGAAGAGCTGCTGCTCCGCGATCGCCTCGAGGGCGTCGAGGTGACCGATTCCGACGGCAAATCACTGAAGCTGAACAAGAGCAGGTGGAAGAGCTACACCCGGCTCTCGAAAGAGTACGAAGCGTGGTCC
>Ga0105046_10006330_pt1 | contig 18669 bp, 17 predicted proteins | sample MAT03_FD_78385 | JGI IMG/M metagenome (GOLD analysis project Ga0105046, IMG submission 78385) | Freshwater microbial communities from Lake Fryxell liftoff mats and glacier meltwater in Antarctica - MAT-03 (megahit assembly) | ecosystem: Environmental > Aquatic > Freshwater > Ice > Liftoff...
CAGCGCATCCGCAGCCACATGGGCGCGCAAGCGCGCATCTGGCTGTTTGGCTCGCGCGCGGATGACGGTAAGCTCGGCGGCGATGTCGACCTGTACGTAGAGCCCGAGACCGCACCCGACTTGACGACCCGTTTGCGATGCCAAGGCGAGTTGGCGGACGCTTTGGACCTGAACGTCGACCTCATCGTTGCGCAACTCGGCCGAGACCTGCCCATCTACCGAATTGCCAAGAGCAGCGGGGTGCCGTTGTGACCGAGCAGATCAACCTTGCTGGAAGCGGTGCAGCGCTGCACGCACTTCATGCATGCCAGCGGTTCGAAGGTCTCTTGGCCGCTGCACCGGGTGCCGCTGCGACAGCGATGCAAAGAAGTAGATCTGTTCGAGTCTTTGGCCGCATCCCGCCTAAGGTTCAGCGAGGTTCAGCGAGGTTCAGAGAAGTTCAGAGAAGTTCAGAGAAGTTCAGAGAAGTTCAAGAATACCCGTGCATGACCACGCGGTTTATTGCCAATGAAGAAGAACAAGACGTGGACCGTTTCGGTGCAGTAATCGTCATCATGGAACGGTTGAAAATCATCGACTCGGCCGATCATTGGAAGCTAATCAGCGAACGGTGCAACGCCGTCAACCACGAGTATGAAGACGATGGGGCCCGGCTGGCAGAGTTCTTTGAACTGATGGTCGGTGATACGCCTACGTTGGTCGGATGTTTCACGCGCTTGCAGGCCCATGGCGCTAGCACCTATTCATCACTCCAATGATCCGCAAGCTGCCGAGAAGCGGGAACACCTGCGACCGTCGACAGGACGTCGGTAGCCGCATTGATGGATAGACGATTCACATGATTACCGAACCTCATTGTTTCCTACAACGGCTTTTCGAACCGGTAACGGTCCGGGCGTTGCGAAGGCAGTTCACGAAGACTTCTCACTCGGCTGACCCGCATCATCTGAGCCAGTTGGACATTGAAAGCATATGAAAGCTGTCATTCTTGCTGGAGGACTCGGCACACGCCTGAGCGAAGAGACCAGTACCCGGCCCAAGCCGATGGTGGAGATCGGGGGCAAGCCGATCCTATGGCACGTAATGAAGATTTACTCTCACCACGGAGTCAACGACTTTGTTATCTGCTGCGGCTACAAGGGCTACGTGATCAAGGAGTACTTCCAGAACTACTTCCTGCACATGTCTGATGTGACCTTCGACATGCGCGAAAACCGGATGGAAGTGCACCACGAGCGCGCCGAGCCATGGAAGGTGACCCTCATCGACACCGGCGACAACTCGATGACTGGCGGCCGATTGCGCCGCGTCGCACGCTACGTCCAGGAGGAAGATGCCTTTTTCTTCACTTACGGCGACGGTGTCGGCGACATCGACATCAGCGCCACACTGGCTTTCCACAAGAGCCATGGCCGCGCAGCAACGTTGACTGCCACCTATCCGCCCGGCCGCTTTGGCGCGCTAGAGATCCACAACGGCCAGATCAAGAGCTTCACCGAAAAGCCGCGTGGCGACGGCGGGCTTGTCAACGGTGGATTCTTCGTGCTTTCACCGCGCGTTCTGGAGCATATCGACGGCGACGACTCAGTATGGGAACAGGCACCTTTGTCCAACCTAGCGCGGGACGGGGAACTGATGGCCTATGAACACAGCGGCTTCTGGCAACCGATGGACACCCTCCGCGACAAGGTGCTTCTCGAGTCGCTGTGGGATTCGGGCAAGGCGCCATGGAAAACCTGGGAGTGAGCGCTGTGGACGCCACCTTCTGGCGCGGCCGCCGGGTCTTTCTCACAGGGCACACGGGTTTCAAGGGCAGCTGGCTCTCGCTGTGGTTGCAGAACATGGACGCGCACCTGCGCGGTTACGCGTTGGCGCCAGTCACCACACCGGCGCTGTTCAACGAAGCCCGCGTAGCCCACGGCATGGACTCCATTGAAGGCGATGTGCGCGACCTTGATGGCCTATGCCGGGCACTGGTCGAATTCAAGCCCGAAGTGGTGATCCACATGGCGGCTCAACCCCTGGTGAGATTGTCGTATGTCGAGCCGGTGCAGACCTTCCAGACCAACGTGATGGGCAGCATCCACCTGCTTGAGGCGGTGCGCCGCTGTGCCAGCGTGCGCAGTGTGGTCAACGTTACTACCGACAAGTGCTACGAAAACCGAGAGTGGGCTTGGGGATACCGCGAGACCGAAGCTATGGGCGGCCACGACCCCTACAGCAGCAGCAAGGGCTGTGCCGAACTCGTCACTGCGGCATATCGGCACTCGTTTCTTGCAGCCGGCGGCGTAGCCGTGGCCTCGGCGCGCGCCGGCAATGTCATCGGCGGCGGTGACTGGGCGGCAGATCGCTTGGTGCCCGACATCCTGCGCGCCCTCCAGGCACAAACGCCAGTGATCGTTCGGAACCCAAGCGCCACGCGCCCCTGGCAGCATGTGCTAGAGCCGTTGTCGGGCTACCTCCTGCTCGCCCAGCGCCTCCACGAAAGCGGCCAACGTTTCGCCGAGGCCTGGAACTTTGGACCTGGCGAGTGCGATGCCCAGCCGGTGTCCTGGGTTGCAGACCGCCTTGTGCGCGGCTGGGGCAGCGATGCCAGTTGGCAGCAAGACAGGACAGCGGGCCAACCCCACGAAGCCCACTACCTCAAACTCGACATTTCCAAGGCCCGCAGTCTGCTCGACTGGACGCCGCGCTGGAATCTGGAGACAGCACTGGAGCGCGTCGTGGCCTGGCACCAAGTCTGGCTCGCCGGCAACGACATGCGCGCCCATTGCAGCCACGAGATCGCCGCGTTCTCTGCCACGCAGCTTCGCGGGGTTTAACAAGCATGCAAAGAATCCTGGTCACTGGTGCCTCGGGTTTTATCGGTGCTGCGGTCACGCGGCAGCTTGTTGCTAGCGGGCGTGACGTGGCCGTGCTGCTGCGGACCAGCAGCCAGTCGCAACGCCTAGCGCCCCTGCTGGATCGACTGACCGTGATCCGCGGTGACCTGCTCCACTTAGGCGCGGTGGAGGAAGAAGTAGCCACCTTCGCGCCTCAGGGCTTACTCCACTTGGCCTGGGACGGTGTCAAAGGTGCAGACCGCAACAGCCCGATGCAGGCCGACAACATAGCGGCCTCCGTCGCGTTGTTCCGGATGGCCGAGACCCAACGGTGCCAGGCATTTGTGGCCCTAGGGTCGCAGGCCGAATACGGACCGGCGCCAGGCAAGCTGCATGAGCAGACGCCAACACGCCCGACTACGGTGTATGGCGCTGCCAAGCTCGCTACCTACCTGGTGCTAGAACGCATAGCCGCAACGTCGGGGCGGCCTTTCGCGTGGTTGCGGTTATTTTCGTCGTACGGCGAAGACGACGACCCGAGTTGGCTGCTGCCTTACTTGACACGTTGCCTGCTGGCGCGGCAGCGGCCGGCCGTTACAGCAGCAGAGCAAAGGTGGGACTACATCCATGTCGACGACGTGGCTCGAGCAATGATCGCCGCGATGGACGAGCGCGCGCTTGGTGTTTTCAACCTGGGCAGCGGCCAGGCACTCCCTCTGCGCGAGATCATCTGCATGTTGCGCGACCTAGTCGACCCCTGCCTCAAGGTGGGATTCGGCGACGTGCCCTACCGGCCAGACCAGGTCATGCATCTGGAAGCCGACATCACAGCGCTGCGCGACGCAACCGGCTGGGCGCCGCAGGTAGCGCTGGTCGATGGCCTACGGCGGCTCGTGGCCGCGGAGCGCTCCCGCGTGGCCGCATCATCTTGACCATTCATACCTTGTCAACAGGGCGATCCCAGCGCGCCATCGATGCCGAGCATCGAGCAGCTCACGGGCCGGGACCGACGGTCCGCACACACGCGCCAATGGATGCGGCATCGCCGTCCGGCATAATTGATAGCCCTGCAATGCTCATTGGGGGTTCGACCGGCATTGGCAACAAACGGTTCGGACTTCATCAGTGATTTCCCGACCGCCGGATCGCATTGAGAGCTGAGCCTAACGGCCGCTGAAATCCTTGACGTTTGCCGATGAACACTAAGCGCGCGTTTGGGGCCCGGCAAACAGGGCGACATGGCCGATGCGGGCCAAACTCCTGAATCTCCAACATTTCAAACCATCGGTATGACTGCAACCCCATCCATCCGAGCAGACACGCTGTCTTCTGCAGTACGGCGCGATGTACTGAACATGGTTTTCCACGCCAAGGCCTCGCACGTCGGCAGTTGCTTTTCCATCGCCGACATCATCTCCGTGCTCTACGCTGAGGTAATGAGTTTCGACCCGAACGACTCGAAAGTCGCGAATCGCGATCGCTTCATCCTAAGCAAAGGTCACGCCGCGGCCGCGCTCTATGCCACCCTGGCCAACGTCGGCATCATCGACCGCAGCCAGCTCGAGACCTACGGCAACGACTTCTCGCAGTACATGACCCACGCTAGCCACAAGATCACCGGAGTGGAGTTTTCAAGCGGCTCGCTGGGACACGGGCTGTCGTTCGGCGCTGGCAAGGCGCTGGCTGCGCTCAAGACGCGGCAGCCATGGCGGGTGTTCGTGCTGCTCAGCGACGGTGAACTTGACGAAGGCTCCAACTGGGAAGCCATGATGTTTGCCAGCCACCACCAGTTGAGCAACCTGATCGCGATAATCGACTACAACAAGCTCCAGAGCCTGACTTCGATCAGCCAGACGCTTGGCCTGGAGCCCCTGGTAGACAAGCTGCGGGCTTTTGGATGGAGCGTCCGCGAAGTTGACGGTCACGACCACTCTGCCCTGAAGCAGCAACTTTCAACAGCACCGTGGGACATCGGCAAACCTTCCATGCTGTTGGCCCACACCGTCAAGGGCAAGGGAGTCAGCTTCATGGAAAACAAGGTCGAATGGCACTACCGCAGCCCAGACAGTGCCTTGTTGGCGCAGGCGCTTGCCGAAATTGGCGCCGGCGATGCGTGAAGGTGCCGCTACTGCAGCAGGCTTGGGGCAAGGGCTGAACGGCGCCAAGGTCACCGTACCTGCTGCCGCCGACTTTGAACCACTGATTCGAGCAATGAGTTCGCCCGAGGTCCAGGTCGGAGCTTTCGCCGAGCCACTCATTTCCATATGCGTCCCGACATTCAATCGGGCCGGTGGCTTGAGAAGTCTTTTCTCGAACCTGCAGGAGATCAAGGCCAGGTTCGGCAGTAGGGTCGAGATTTGCGTTTCAAACAACCACTCCACCGACGAGACCGCGGAGGTCATTGCCGAGTGGCAGGAGATCCTCGATATGAGGGTTTTGCATCAGACGAGTAACGTCGGCGCTACGCTCAATATCATCGCCGTGACGCGTCTTTGCACCGGCAAATGGACGATGCATGTCGGCGATGACGATGGGCTGCTTGCGGACAATTTCGGCATGCTCCTGGAACAGCTTGAAACGGCATCTCCTGAGGATTGGGTTCTTGTCGGCGTGGCCGACACCACCGGAAGAGAGCACTTGCTGGGCGGCCTGAAACAAGGGATATATTCTAATAATCAGTTCAAGCTGTTGATTCTGAAAACAAGCTTGCATTGTTATGGATTCATGGGAATGCATGTTTTTCCCGCCTCGGCCAGACCAGTTCTTTGGCGCATGTCCCTCGAAGAAGCGAAGCCCTGGCCGCCAATCGCGCTGTTCCTGCGTGAACTGGAGAATGGCAGCGTGCATGTCTTCAAGAAGCCAGTCATCGTTCAAGCAAAGGCAGGCGTCCAGCTTTTCTGGAACGCCGCCGACATTGCCAAGGTCACACTTTCGCGGCTTAGGATCATCGACAACGTCAAGGCCATGGGGGCCGAGAACTACTTCTTTTCGCGCCTGCTGATGCTGCGCGAACTGTATTCGATGCCCAACCTTGGGCTGCTTCTGGCGTGGCGGCTCTATGAGGACGCGGATTTCCGTTTGACCGCCGTTCCGCTTTTCTTCGCCGGCTACCGGCGTACGGGTGCCTTTGTTCCGTTAACGGCGCTACACCTAACCCTTGTGGCGCTGCTACGACTTGCGCCGCATTCGTTTCTGCGGGCAATGTCTCGGCTGGTCGGCAGAGAGCATTACATCACTCGATACGCTTCGAGAAAGTCCGAGCTGAAGGCATTTGACGGGATCAGCCGCGGCCTTTAGCCATCGATCGTGCAAACTCATCGAGCGTGCAGCGAACACATTGAATCTTCAAGAGAAAGTTTTGGACCATGATGAATTGCAGACTCTGCGACGGCACCATTGGTGACAAGGGCGCGATCAAGCTCAACGTGCCGGCCGGTACCCAGCTCTTCTCCGACGACGCTGCGACGGCGCTGGCTTTACAAACACGCATCTCGATCGTGGAATGCCCGTCCTGCTCACTAATCCAGCTGGCCGGGGAACCTGTCGCATATGAACATGTTTCGTCGTCATCATCGTTTGTTTCGGGCCAGCTCACCGAACATCGGCTAGCCCAACTGCGCGAACTCATCAAGATGCGGAACGCCACGGAAGGCAGCGGGCGCCTTCTGGAAATCGGCTGCGGCGATGGCCACTTGTTGGCTCAGGCTCAAGGTTTGTTCGAGCATTCGGTCGGCGTTGAACCGACCCGGCGCAATGCTCAGGCCGCCGCCGAACGTGGGCTGGACATCCACCAGATGCTGATGGGGCGCGACGCCATGGTTCCGGGTGGGCCGTTTCAGTATTTCTGCTCGTTTCATGTGCTCGAGCACGTGACGCAGGTCTGTTCGGTGCTTCAGGGCATCGCCAAGGCTCTCGCAGCCGATGGGGTGGGCATCGTGGAGGTTCCGTGTACCGAGGCCGCGATCGAGCACAAGCGTTTCGGTGACTTCATGCCCGATCATCTCAACTACTTCACGGAAGGCACGCTGCGCACCGCGCTGGAATGGAACGGCTTCGCCGTAGATCGCATTTACCGTGACTGGGGCGGCGAACATCTGGTGGCCTATGTGCGCAAGAGGCCGATGGCATCGCGACTGGCTTTCATCGCCGATCGGCAGCAACAGCTCGATGAACTGGTGGTCACTGTCAATCAGCGCAAGCTGCCATTCGCAGTCTGGGGCGTTAGCCATCATCTGCTTCCGTACATCCCCACCCTGGCCGGGATCCATGAACTTCTGGCGGTCGATGGCTCGCCCTCCAAAATCGGCCGCTACATTCCTTCGACACGCGTGCCGGTCCGAGCGACGGCAGCTCTTGCCGACATGCGGCGGGGCTACGTGGCAGTGACCGCGCCGCGCTTCAGGGATGAAATCCTGCTTGAACTGTCGCGCATGTTCGGCTCGGTGACCCAGGACGCGCAGCTTTCGACCTGCCTGGGATTCGATGTCTTCGAATGCCGGGCCGAGACGACATGATCGCCTGAGCATGAACCACTCCAGCGTCTGTCGCCTGTGCGGCTTCGACGGTATCGAAATAGCCGTCGAGCTCACGGGCATGCCCAGATGGAACCATCGCCTGCTACGACACGACGAACTAGCCACCGATCGGGCCATCACGCTGACGGCATATCGCTGTCCTTCCTGTACTTTTGTCAGCGTGCCCATGGGGTTGGCAGACGACTACTACAGTGACTACATCAATGTGCCGTCGCTTTCCGCTCAGGCACAGAACTTTCAGACCGAACAGGCTTGCTTGTTTGTCGAACGCTTCGGCCTGGCGGGTTCGCCGGTTCTCGAAGTGGGATGCGGCGACGGGTTCTTCCTGCGCGCGATGCAAGATGCCGGTGCCCAGTGTTTTGGCATCGAACCGTCAAGCGCCCAGCGGCAATTGGCTTGTGCACGTGGCTTGAAGGTCGAACCGGGCATTCTCGCGGGTAGACGCCGGCTGTCGGCTGCGCCCTTCGGCGGTTTTGTCACGCGCCAGGTGTTCGAGCATGTCGAAGACATGCGCGATTTCCTCCTGACCATTCGCGAGAACCTACGCCCCGGCGCGGTGGGCTTGGTCGAGGTGCCCAATCTCGACAAGCTGGCGACCGAAGCCAGATTTTTCGATCTCATTCCCGAGCACATCAACTATTTCACGCCACGAACGCTGCGCCTAGCGCTGCAGTTGGCTGGATTTGAGGTGCTGGAGATCTGCCCCGTACAGGAGGCGGAGTCCCTGCGGGCACTAGTTCAATGGCAAGCCCTGCCGGACTACAAGTCGCTCTCCTCGCGAATCGAATCCTTGCGCGCCGATGTCAGCAGCTTCCTTTTAGCCTGTCAAGAGCAGGGCAAGAAGGTGGCGATTTGGGGTGCCGGCGGCAAGGGTCTGAGCATGATGGCGGTCACCGACGTCCAGCGCGTGCAACTTCTTGTTGATGGCGACCCAGGCAAGATCGGCCAATACACGCCGGTTTCGCATCTGCGGGTCTCCTCGCCCGCAGATCTAGCGCTCAAAGGTATCGATGCCGTGATCGTTATGGCGCCTGCCTATGAAGACGAGATCGCGCGCCATTTGCGCAAGGAACTCGCCTTTGCCGGTCAGATAGTGTTGGCAGGCAGTGGTTTTGAGTTCGTTTCCTAGTTTTGCGGATCGTGGCGGCTTTGGGCGCGCCTTACTGACAGAAAAATATTTAGAAATTCGAGTATCGAGCGTCCCGCGACGGTGCTTGTCAACAGGGAGTGTGTTTATGCGCAACGCGTTCATCGATGAACTAGTGCTGCAGGCGCAGCAGCACGATCACATTGCGCTGGTCGTTGGGGATCTGGGTTTCTCCGTCGTAGAACCGTTTGCAGACCAATTTCCTGACCGCTTCGTCAACGCTGGCGTTGCCGAACAGAACATGACCGGGCTAGCCGCCGGGATGGCGTCAGAGGGTTATCACGTCTTCACGTATTCCATTGCCAACTTCCCGACCTTTCGCTGCGCTGAACAGATACGCAACGATATCGACTACCAATGTCTGCCGGTGACCGTGGTGGCGGTCGGCGGTGGACTGGCCTATGGCGCCTTGGGTTACTCGCATCATGCAGTGCAGGACTACGCACTCATGCGCTGTTTCCCCAACATGCTGGTCGCGGCGCCCGGTGACCCGATGGAGGCGCGGGCCTGCGTGCAGTACTTGGTGGCACATCCGCAGCCTTCCTATCTGCGCCTGGGAAAGGCCGGCGAGCCGAACTTCCATGCTGCGGTGCCCGAACTGGTTCCAGGGCGTTGGCTACCCATTGCTGCCCACAACGCTGTGTGCGCGAAGGCACTGCTCAGTACCGGTGCCACGCTCGGCCTGGCGATGGAATGGCAGCGCCGGGCCGAGTATGCAGATCACGCGGTGTTCTCGATGCCTTTGTGGAGCATGGCCTCCAAGTCATTGCAGCCCGCCCAGATCAGAGACTGGGATCAGATCGTGACGCTCGAGGATCATCTGGCAGACGGTGGCTTCGGCTCGTGGTTGATGGAGTCATTGGGCCCACATCCAGAGTTGCGCCAGCGACTGCGCGCAGTTTCGCTCGATGCGAGTGTTTGTGGCCAAGTCGGATCGCAATCCACGCTCAATCGTCTGGGTGGTCTGGCGTGAGCAAACACACTGCCGATGTTGCCGTTGCCGTTGCCGGGGCAGCGGGCAGCGCGCAGTGGAATCAGCTTGACGATCTAGACGGCACGACAGCACGCCAGCAATCCGGCAGCTTGTCTCCAGACCGGGGTCGTGGATGACAACAAGTTCCGCCCGCAACGCAGCGGTCACCTATTCGTTGCTCTTCAAGGCCTGGCAGTCGGCGGCGGGCGTGGTTGGCATCGTCGTCATCGCCCGCTACTTCGACCCGGTGTCGCAAGGCTTTTACTACACCTTCGCCAGCCTGATTGCCCTGCAGTCGTTCTTCGAACTCGGTTTGTATCTGGTCATCTCCGTTTCGGCGAGCCATGAATGGGCCAAATTGAGACTGGCCAGCGACGGCAGGATTGATGGCGATCGCGACGCGCATTCCAGGCTGGTCAGCCTGGGCAGATTTGTGTTCAAGTGGTACGGCGTCGCCGCTGTGCTGTTTCTCTGCTTGGCATCAGCCTTTGGCCTCGCGTTTCTTGGCCGCAATTCAATCCCGGGACTGGATTGGAAGACACCCTGGTTGCTTCACGTGATTTTTTCAGCGGCGTCGATGTGGCTTGCTCCGTTCCTATCGCTGCTCGAAGGCTGCGACCAGATGGCTTCGACATCGCGGTTCCGACTGCTGCAGTCGATACTCAGCAGCCTTGCTTTCTGGATCGGCGTAGCTGCCGGACTGTCGTTGTGGGCGGTGCCGCTCTTGAGTCTGGTGTCGCTGCTAATGCTGCTTTGCTACCTTCTGCTCGTCCGTAAAGCCTTCTTTCTACCCTTCTTTAGCAAGCCCGACGGCGCAGTGTTTTCCTGGCGCACCGAGTTGCTACCGATGCAATGGCGGCTCGCGCTGCAGGGCCTGTTCAGCTATCTCTCATTCCCCTTATACACGTCCCTGTCCTTTGCCTACCTAGGGGCCAGCGAGGCGGGCAGAGTAGGCATGACCTTGCAGATCGTCCATGCTGTCCAGTCGGTTTCATTGGTGCTGGTGTCGACCAAGGCGCCGCAGTACGCGATGGCCGTCGCTGATTCGAATCGCGGGCGCCTGGACCAGGAATGGGGTAGGGCGACGCGCCGTTCGCTGCTACTGATGGCGCTGCTGAACCTGTCTTTACTGCTGGCGCTGATTCTCGCGCTGCGTGACGAGTGGCCCGTGGCGGGCCGCGTGCTCTCGCCGCTGGCGTTCGCACTGTTATCGACTGGTTCGCTGGCGGCCCTGTCGATTCAATGCATGGCCATCTACCTGCGAGCCCACAAGCAGGAGCGCTTGACCCCTGTTGGCGTCAGTGCCGGGCTGTTGTACGGCCTTGTGGCATGGGCTTGTGTGCCGGTGTTCGGCGCGGTCGGCATTGCGTCGAGCTATCTTCTCATTACGGCCTGCATCGCCTTCCCTCTCACCCTGTTTGTTTTCCGTGCCAGTCGCAGAGAATGGGGCCGACCGCAGAAATCGGGGCCGGTATCCCCGGTGCACGAGTGAACTCCCAAGTCGAACCGGTCGCACCGCACCACGCGCCGCTCCTCGCGTTTGCGGTTCCGTTGTGGCGCCGTACTATGCCGTTGTTGGGGGCGTTGCTTTTTGCCCTCACCCTGGCTAGCCTGCCCAACAATGGATTGAGGTGCTGCGAGAACTATCTCGCCCACCTCGCGGATACAGCCCTGATCATGCTGAGCTGGCTTGATGGCCACAACATTTCCATATTGATAACTAACGAGCCCTTGTGGACCGACCTGAACGCCACACACGGCGTCTGGCTGGAACCCGCGCAGGCATTGCAACTCCTGAACTTCATTCCTGCTACGGTAGTTGCGCACCAGGCGTTGCGCATGGACCCGAAGTCCGCCTTGCTGCTGCTGGCATTTCTGTTGACCGCCCCAGGTGCTGAATAACCAAACCATCGACCTACGCCAAGGCAGCGCCATCGCCGCCGTTCTGAAGCTGTGGTTCGCCGCCAGTGTTCCCACGCAGCTGTGCGTGATCGCACGCATGCCCTTCATTTACTCGTCGTTCTTTTCCGTGTTCCCGGTGCTTCCGCGCGCCAGATTGCTACGCGCACGCGCACCTCGCCCGCACTTTACCAACTGCTTACTCTGCCTCGGGGCTCGCATTAAGCCGGCTGATCAGGGCAGCGGGCGCCCTGCACGGAGGCACATGCAAATTCGTTGTCGCATAGGGCATCAGCGGGCTAGTAACTTATGGCAACGTCGATTCGCTTGTTGAATGTTCGGTACGATGCAGATCTGAAATCTTTAATGCTGAAACTCGTTCAAAGTCCTGTGCGGCTCTACCAGCCAGCGTTGCCATTGGCTCCAAAATTGTTGACATGGGGGGTTGTATGAACCGTTGTCGTCTTTGTTTTGAGGCGGAACGCGAAGCTGGCGCTTTCAAACACAGTCTCGGCAGTACCATAGGGTCGCCAAGATTGCGGCTTTCAACGTGGTGACAACACCCCGCGCTTCCAAACATTCGTCGGCGCCTAACGTGGCGCGGGTGCCCTCTTATTCTAAGATGATTGCTCGGGCTCCGGCGCAGCGCTGGTTGCCGCTTCTTGGCGCGCTCGTGTTCGCCAGTATTCTCGCTTGGATGCCCGGCGAACTTTACAGGGATCGAGACAACTACACGGCGTATCTAGAGTACGCACCCGCCCAGCTTTTATTTCGGCTGGACGGTGACATTATTTCCGCCCTGACCAATGAGCCTCTGTTCTTGTTGATGAATGTTGCGCTAACTACATTGTTTTCCGTGGAACAAGCGTTGCAGTTGCTGATCTTCGTGCCTGCGGCCATCGTGGCCTATAACGTGCTTCGTGCCAGTCCTCGTAATGCAGTTTATCTGCTTGCCGTGTTATTGGCGCCCGCAATCCTTCAGAAGCATATCGTTCACCTGAGGCAAGGCCTCGCCATTTCAATCTTCATCATGGGGTGGTTCGCTGTCACACCACGATTACGATGGTCCATAATCGCCCTTACGCCGTTTATCCACGCCTCGTTCTTTTTCGTGCTTGGGCTCATGGCTGCTAACTGGACGATGCGCAAACTGCGGATTTCTCCGTGGGTTATCGTATATGTGTTTGCCATGCTTGGGGTATTGATAGGCTTGTCCCTGGAGGATATTGCCCGTGCGTCTGGCGCGCGTCAGAGCGACGAGTACGAATTTGCTGCAGCCCAGGGCATCAGCGGGGCGGGCTTTGTGTTCTGGTCCGCGATGTTGGGACTGTTCCTAGCACAGTCGAGGCGATTCCTCCGCGAGCACGCACTCGAAGTTGGCAGCGTTGCATTTTATCTCTCGACGTATTTCCTATCGCCGGTCACTGCACGGGTTTTTGAAAGCACCATGCTAATCGTATTGCTATCGGTCCTGAAAATGACAGGCAGCGGCAGATTGGCCTTTATGACGGCAATCGTTCTTTTCGTGCTGCTTCAATGGCTAATGATATTTGTGGGGCTTGCGCCGACTTTCACAGTGACAGATCTGTGAACACGCGGCTCAATCAATTCTCCATGTGCTGGCGGGGTCCATCATCGCGCGCGGTTCTTGGGCATCTTGAATTCAACCGATGTCGACGTATGTCGCTACGAAAGGGCAGGGCTTGAGAGTCTCGATCGTCATAACAGGCCTGTCGACGGGCGGCGCCGAAATGATGCTACTCAAGCTGCTCGAGCGCATTGACCGCAGCCGCTTCTCGCTCCGTGTCTTCTCGTTGACGACTCTCGGCGAAATCGGCCCGCGCATCCAGGCGCTCGGCATACCGGTCGAGGCGATGGGCATGAACCGGCACGCGCCGAGCCCGTTGGCCGTCGCCGCGCTCGCGCGACGACTCAGAGAGACGAAGACCGATCTGGTGCATACCTGGATGTACCACGCGGACCTGCTGGGCTCGGTCGCGGCCCGGCTCGCTGGTGTGCGCACAATCGCTTGGTGTATCCACAATACCAACCTCGACCGGGACAAGAGCAAGCGCGCAACGCGGCTCGTCGCGCGTCTCAACGCGACCGTTTCTCGCTGGCTGCCCACGGGCATTCTCTGCTGCGCGGATGCGGCACGCGATGTTCACGTGAGACGCGGGTATTCCGGCGACAAGATGGAGGTCATACCGAATGGCTTCGATCTGTCCCGCTTCCGGCCCGACTCCGAGGCGCGCCATGCGGTACGGAACGAATTGAACCTGGCGGTCGACACACCCCTGGTTGGCATCGTCGGCAGACACGACCCGCAGAAAAATCACGCAGGCTTTCTCGCAGCGGCGGGGTTGCTACTACGCTCGCGGCCCGGTGTGCATTTCGTGCTCGTCGGCACCGGGATCGACGCCGGCAACGGGGAGCTTGTAGCAGCGGCGCACCGCGCTGGCGTTTTCGATGTGTGCCACTGGCTGGGCCAGCGTGACGACATCCCGCGCCTGATGGCCTCTTTGGACGTGCTCGCTTCATCGTCTTTCAGCGAGGCGTTCCCGAATGTGCTCGGCGAAGCGATGGCTTGCGGGATTCCGTGTGCCGTAACCGACGTCGGCGATTCCGCAACCATCGTCGGAGACACAGGCCGCATCGTCCGGTCCGGGGACATGCCGGCCCTTGCCGTGGCTTTTGACGAACTCCTCGCGCTAGACCCGGAACAGCGGGCCGCAATAGGCGGGCGGGCCCGCTTGCGCGTCGAGGAACACTTCGAGATCGGCCAGGTTGTCCGGCGCTACGAGGACTACTACGAACGGCTGGCGCAGGCAGCGCGGCCACGACACGACTATGAGTAACGACACTCATTCGGTTGACATCCAAAGCGGCGGGCGGTTTACGTACGGCGACAACTGGGCGCGCTTTCTCTTGGGCGTCGACGAAACGCCCAACACCGAGGCGTCTCTGAAACAGATGTTCGGGCTGCCTGACCTGCGCGACCGGTCTTTCCTTGACGCAGGCAGTGGCTCGGGCCTGTTCAGCCTTGCGGCGCGCCGCCTGGGCGCAACGGTGCACTCCTTCGACTACGACCCGCAGTCGGTGGCCTGCACGAGGCAGCTGCCGCAGCGTTTTTTCTTCGACGACAAGCAGTGGACGATCGAGGAGGCCTCTTTGCTCGACGCTGGCTATGTCGCCAGCCTGGGCAGGTTCGACGCGGTGTACAGCTGGGGCGTGCTGCACCATACCGGGCAGATGTGGCCGGCGGTCGGTAACGCCGCGGATTTCGTCGCGACTGGCGGCCGCCTGTTCATCGCGATCTACAACGATCAAGGGTGGGTCAGCAGTTACTGGAAGGCGGTTAGCGGGCCTATGTCGGCCACCGAGTGCTGCGCTGGCCTCTGCTGCTGCTGCACGCGCCCTACATGTTCGGTTTGCGCTGGCTGGTGCGCGCCATCGCGGGGCGCCTTAGGCTGGACCGCGGCATGAGCTTATGGCACGACATGGTCGACTGGGTGGGCGGCTACCCATTCGAGGTCGTTCGGCCTGAATCCATCTTGCGCTTCTACCGCGACCGCGGCTTCGAGCTTCACGAGATTACGACCTGCGGCGGGCGGCTCGGCTGCAACGAGTTCGTGTTCGTGCGCAGTGAACACGGTCCCTCAGGCGCCTGAAGCATGTACGGATTGCTGGTCACTTCAGTCCCGGCAAGGTTGCGGCCCGATGCGGTGCCCGTGGCCAAGGCGCCAGGCTCGATAGCCGCTGACGCGCGCGGCCAGCACGTCGCAGATGACGGGCAGCGGGCACTTGCAGCGCCACGCGTCGATCCAGGCGTACTTCTCAGCGCATCGTTCACAACGCACATCGTTGCACTACTTGGGATATCGACCCTGTTCTGCCCTTTGCGACGAAGGCGTGCGAGGAATGGTGGACAGTAGTCTCATGCAGGGTCGACCTGGGACTGCTGGCTTGAACGTCGCAGTCGTCGCGAACAGCAGTTGGTACGTGCTCAATTTCAGAGCAAACCTCATTCGGTCCCTGCAAGCGGCAGGACATCGAGTCGTCACGATGGCCAGTGACGATGCTCACACTTCTCGCTTGACCAGCCTTGCGCCGGAACACTGCAGCATCCCCTTCTCAGGCACCGGAACCAATCCTCTCCGCGAAGCGCGTGCCGTTTTCGCCTTGCGCCGCGCCTTCAAGAGGAATGGCATCGACGTGGTATTGAGCTACACGCCGAAGGGCAACGTTTACTCGGCGATTGCGTTAGCGGGAATGCCTGCCCGCTTGGTCGTGAACGTGTCAGGACTTGGGCGCGCCTTTGCGTCAAACGGCCTGCTGCGGGCAACAGTGGAGTTGCTTTACCGGCGTACATTCTCGCGCGCTCAATGGGTATTCTTTCAAAACGATGAGGATCGTCGCTACTTCGTGGAACGAAAACTGGTAAAGGCCAACAGCCACTCGCGGCTGCCGGGATCAGGGGTGGACCTAGCGCGATTCTCACCGCGATCGGCGCGCAATGATCGCGACGTCGAAAGGCCCGTGCACTTCCTGTTGGTTTCCCGCATGCTCTGGGCCAAGGGAATCGGCGAATTCGTTGGGGCCGCAAGATTGGTGCGTCATTCGCGGCCCGATGTAGTATTTCGTCTTTTGGGCTCGATAGATGCGCCAAGTGCGTCGGCGGTTCCAAAGTCGACGATCGAACAATGGCAGGCTGAGGGATGCGTCGAATATCTTGGTTCGACTGACGACGTCGCAGCATGTCTTTCTGACGCCGATTGTGTCGTGTTGCCTTCCACCTACCGCGAGGGCGTTCCACGTTGTTTATTGGAGGCGGCGGCAATGGCAAAGCCCATTATCACAACCGATTCGGTCGGTTGCCGCGACACCGTAGATGAGGGCGCATCGGGCTACATCTGCCGCCCCAAAGACACCGTCCACTTGGCTGATCGAATGCTGCAGTTCATCGCACTGTCGCACGGCGAACGAGAGCGAATGGGACAACTCGGCCGACAAAAGATGGAACGTCAATTCGACGAACGCATCGTCATCAATATGTACCTCGACCTGCTGGATCGGTGGCGCCCGCCGACGATGGATCGCCGAGTCCTGCCCGAATGAATGAGAACCTGTCTGTAACTGTTATGCGAAATGAATCGACTGAACGATGTGTGGAATTGCGGGCTATCTGATCGGCGCTGCCGGTGCGGCGACGGCCGTGAGCGGCGAGGCCGTGCTGCTTCGCATGGGACAGGCGATCGCCCATCGTGGCCCAGACGACGCCGGCGTGTGGCTCGATGCGAACGCCGGCATTGGCCTCGTGCACCGACGCCTGTCGATCATCGACCTGTCTCCGGCCGGCCATCAACCCATGGCTTCGGCAAGCGCGCGCTACCTCATCGTCTACAACGGTGAAATTTACAACTACCTCGATTTGCGCCGCGAACTGGATCAGCGCGTCGGCGGCATCAACTGGCGTGGGCACTCCGACACCGAGACCTTGCTGGCGGGATTCGATGCCTGGGGTGTGCGCGAGACCATCGCGCGCGCTACCGGTATGTTCGCCTTTGCCCTGTGGGACCGAGAGGCGGGCAGCCTGACCCTCGGACGCGACCGGCTCGGAGAAAAGCCGCTGTACTACGGCTGGCAGGGCGACGTGTTCCTGTTCGGTTCCGAGTTGAAGGCACTCAAGGCGCATCCGGCGTTCAGGGCGGGCATCAACCGTGACGCGATCTCGCTGCTGATGCGCCACAGCTACGTCCCGGCGCCTTACAGCATCTATGAAGGCATCTCCAAGCTCGCCCCGGGCTGCCTGCTGACGGTGCACGGACGGCAGCGCGAGTTAAGCATCAAGCCGTACTGGAGCGCGATGGCGGCGGTGGCTGAAGGGAAGGCGCGGCCCTTCGTCGGGAGCCCATCGGCGGCGGTATCGGCACTCGAATCGCTGCTGATGGACGCGGTGGCCAAGCAGATGGTCGCCGACGTGCCCCTGGGGGCCTTCCTGTCCGGCGGCGTGGACTCTTCGGCGGTGGTGGCCTTGATGCAGGCGCAATCCGCGCGCCCGGTGCGGACCTTCTCGATCGGCTTCGAGCAGGAGATGTACAACGAGGCGGAGCACGCCAAGGCCGTGGCGCAGCACCTGGGCACGGACCACACCGAGATGTATGTCTCGGCCGCAGACGCCATGAACGTGATTCCGATGCTGCCGAGCATGTACGACGAGCCCTTTGCCGATTCCTCGCAGATTCCGACCTATCTCGTGTCGCGCATTGCACGCCAGCACGTCACGGTGTCCTTATCTGGCGACGCGGGCGATGAACTGTTCTGCGGCTATACCCGCTACCTGCTGGCAGACCGGATGTGGAAGCGGCTTTCGCAGCTGCCCGTCGCGCTGCGACGCGGCGCCGCAGGCGCGCTCACCTGCCTGTCGCCTCAAACGCTGAACGCGCTCATCAAGCCCTTCGAGGGCGCGCTGCCGGCCCGCCATCGGCTGTTCAACTGGGGTGACAAAATTCACAAGGGCGCGAGCCTGCTCACGAGCCCGACATCGGTGGACCTGTATCGCGGCATGGTCTCGCACTGGAACGATCCGTCCGCGCTGGTCCTGCGCAGCACCGAGCCGGCGACAGCTTTGAGCGGCGGTTTCGGCGGGCTCGGCGAGTTGTCGGATGTCGAACGCATGATGGCCCTCGATCTGGTGAGCTATCTACCGGACGACATCCTGTGCAAGGTGGATCGTGCGGCGATGCGCGTATCGCTCGAGAGCAGGGTCCCGTTTCTCGACCATCGGGTCGTCGAGTTCGCTTGGCGGCTGCCACAGGAATACAAGCTGCGCGATGGCGTTAGCAAGTGGGTCCTGCGGGAGGTGCTGTACAAGCACGTTCCGCGAACGCTGATTGATCGGCCCAAGATGGGGTTCGGCGTTCCGATCGACCACTGGTTGCGCGGCCCGCTGAAGGATTGGGCGGAGAGCCTGCTGGATGAATCACGACTGCGGCGCGAAGGCTACTTCGACCCTGCCCCCATTCGGCGGTACTGGGCGGAACACCTTTCCGGCCGCCGCAACTGGCAGTACCACCTGTGGGACGTGCTGATGTTTCAAGCCTGGCTCGAAGCCCAGTGAGCGGCTGCACCGAATTGGGTAGCGACTAGGTGAACTTGCCGACAACCGGAATGAAGAAGAGAAGCCAATGACTTTGAACCTGCGCCGCAGGGTGCCTTGGTGGGCACGGATCGCCGCCAAGATTGCTCTCGCACGATTACCTGTGCCTTATCGCCTGTGGAAGCGCTTGCACC
>Ga0105046_10006331_pt1 | contig 18669 bp, 15 predicted proteins | sample MAT03_FD_78385 | JGI IMG/M metagenome (GOLD analysis project Ga0105046, IMG submission 78385) | Freshwater microbial communities from Lake Fryxell liftoff mats and glacier meltwater in Antarctica - MAT-03 (megahit assembly) | ecosystem: Environmental > Aquatic > Freshwater > Ice > Liftoff...
CGCGGGAAATTATGTTTTTTCGGTGTCCGCTCACCACCCTCACGGAGAAACCGTGCGAACCCAAAATCACATGGCAATCCATCTGGTTCCGCCTTTTCATCGTCGCAAGGGTGTTTGGCTGGCGGGATTGGGTGTTGTTGCCGGTATGCTCTTCGGTTTGCACCGGCTTCGCTTGTGGCAACAAAGGGTCAGCCACGCGTCGGTGCTTGCGGAACGCAATCGCATCGCGCGCGAACTTCACGATAACCTTGAGCAAAGCCTTGTGGGCATCAAGCTGCACCTGGAGGCCGCTCAGAACGCTAAGACCCAGGAGTCCTGGCCGCCCCTATCTTGAACGTGCCGTTGCAGCGGCTCGTGGTTTGAAGTCCCAGGTGCGTTCATCCATTTGGGCCTTGCGTTCAGCCTTGCTTAGTAAAGCCCCTCTTAGCACCGCCTTGCCGGCCAGCGCCTCGTTGTGGCTGCGAGGCAGCGGTATAGACCTTCTAACCAAAAGCGAAGGTGTGGCCTTTGCGCTTGATCCAAACGCGGAGAACAACTTGCTGAGCATTGCCCAGGAAGCCGTTACCAATGTGATGAAGCATGCCCGAGCGCGGAACGTCGAAATTGTTTTGATCTGGTCCTCGCGCGAGCTGTGCATGCGCGTAATTGATGATGGCCATGGCGTTGACCAAACTCAAGAAGAGCAAGGCATGGGGCTTCTGGGCATGCGGGAAAGGGTGGCCGCTATCGCTGGGCGGGTTCAGGTGCTTTCATCGCCTAGTGGTGGCACCATGGTGGAGGTCAACGTGCCACGACCTCGCCGCTCACGGTTCTCACGAAAATTGAAACGTCAAAAAGGATCACCATCTTGACAACATCTCGCATTCGGTTGGCGCTCGTTGAGGATCACGCACTGGTTCGCGATGGCCTTCTTGCCGTCCTGGGGCAGGCCGAAGACATCCAGATCGTGGGAACCGCCGCCGATGGGGTGCAGGCGCAAGAGCTTTGTCGTGCCGAAAAACCCGAAGTGCTGCTTTTAGACCTGCGCTTGCCGTTGCTTGACGGCGTCTCGGTGCTTGAAGCGCTGCGCAAAGAGGGCACGTCGGTACGAACGCTTTTGATGTCCAGTTACGAGGGCAGCGACATGGTGTTGCGAGCCATGCGCGTGGGCGCGCGCGGTTTCGTCGCAAAAAATGCTCCGGCCAGCGAACTGCTGAGTGCCATTCGGGCTGTGCACGCTGGAGCGTTGGTTTTGCCGCAGGAGCTGCAAGAGCGCCTGATTGCCACGCCCCCGTCGCCTGACGTACCCACCGGACGCGAGCTGCAAGTGCTACGGCTTGTGGCGCGAGGCTTAAGCAACAGCGAAATTGGCAAAGAAATGGGCATATCCGCCGCCACGGCGAAGAACCACATCCAGCATATTATGAGCAAGCTAGGCGCTGCCGATCGAACCCACGCAGTTGTTTTGTCCTTGAAGCAGGGGTTCTTGGATCTTGATTAACGGGCGCAGTCATCCTTCTACTTCGCGTCAGCCCGAATAAAGCTCAGACAACCCACCGCTGCACCACTGGGCATCACCCACGGTGTCTTTCGCGAGGCCCAGCGACTTTTGCACCGAAACCCAAAGATCGGCCAAGCTCTTGTTGCTGGCTTTGCGCGATTCAGACAACGCGGCGCCTTGAAAGAAGGATTTGCCGGGTGCCGAGAAGGGGTAAACGATGTTTTGGTTGAGCTTTATGCCCAGGTTGCGTCCACCTGCCACCACGAACACCATGTCGTTCTGGTTGTGGTCCTCTGAAATGCCGCTGCCCCAAACCGCGATGGTGTTGTTGAGGGTACCCAGCGCTTTGAGGCGCTCCACGAAGTACACGAAGCGGTCTGCATACCATTTGTCGATGTCGATCCACATGCTCAAGGCTGCTTCGCCGTGGCTTACGCCGTGGTGGCCTGGGTTTGCCGCAACTGGATTTATGCCACCCGAATCGCGCTGCCAAACCAAGGTACCCACACGACGAGATCCGCAAGCCATCGACGTTGCAGCTATGTCCAGCAACGCTTCCCCTTGAGCTTTGAACTTTTCCACGTTGCCCACGGCCTTGTCCGCAGCGGCCGCCTTCGCTTTAAGCGAAGTTGGATCACATGACGCCTCGATTGCGGTTGGCTTGTTGTCGGCGAGTTTTTTCTCAATCTCGCGAATGGACGTGAGGTAAAGGTCGAGGTTCTCGGCATCTTTGCCCACAAGACGTTTTTGCAACCGCTGGACGTCGTCTTCAACAAAGTCGAGCACGCTCTTGCGCTTCTCCAAGATAAGATCAACGCCGCCCTGGCTTCCCCCCGGCATAAAGCCGCCCGAGAACGCTTCGAGGTGCGCCAGTGTGGGCTGGAAGATTTTTGCATCCGCCTTGCCCGGCGCCACCCAACTAACCGTGGCATAGACGTCGCCGGCGCCGCCTCCAGGAGGCACACCAAGAGTGAGTGGGGGCGACTTTAAGAACTTGCCCAGATCTTGGTCGAACGACGCCGCATACACCGTCGACTTGTCGCCGCCCCCGTGAACCATCGACAGCATCTTGCACATGTCTTCGTGGCTGTTGAAGGTTGACGAGGTCTTGTTGCAAAGGCCACGAATCACGGTGACGTCGGCTTTGTGAGGCGTCAGCTTGGCCAATGAACTCTTAAAAGCCCACGACGCTCCCGAGCCTTCTCCGCCGAACACGGAGCGAACGAAACCATTGGGCGTGGCCACCAGAAAGAAGTTGCCGTTTGGCGCAGCATCAACAAGACGATTCTTCACAAAGGGCGAGAGCAAAAACGTGCCAGCGCCAATTCCGCGAAGAAGCTTGCGACGAGAGATTTGATGACGAGTTGTTTCCCACATGTGCTTGGTCTCCTGCAGATATTGCTGATGTTGTTGTACTTATCGGGCCCTGGTTACGAACCCATTGTCCGTAACCCCTGCCACCATCAGCCTCTGTAGATTGAGGCCGTCGTCTGCGAATTTCTGGCCAACGTCTCGTGTGAGGCACGAGCTCGATGCGTTGTTGATGGGCGTTCCCATCACGTAGGTCATGTAGCGCTGCACAAAGCAGTTCCTGCCCGAAGGACTGGCCAACAGCTTGCCAACCAAGTCCCCCACACCGTCAAATTCTCCCGACCAGTCTTCCGCACCCTCGATCTTTCCATCGGTGGCGATCAAACGGCCGTGCTCGTTTTCGTTGCGGTATTTGCCTTTGTCGTCATAACGCTCAAACGGGAAGCCCAATGGTTCGAATTGAACGTGGCAGGCGGCGCAGCCGGCGCGCTCTTCCACGAAGGTGTTCCATTTTTCCCGTTGGGTCCACTCTTTAGGTGTGTTGGGAAGCTGCATGATCAAATTGCCGGCGTTGGCGGGCGGCAGGGGAATGTCCTGGCACAGGAACATCTCGCGAATCATCTTGCCGCGGTGAATGGGGCCATTGCTGGCCATCAACCAGCCGGGTTGCGTGAACAAGCCTGAGCGTTCCTTTGGGTTTAGGTCAACTCGGGTAAGCGATCCGGGCTTCTCATTGAGGCCGTATACGGGCGCAAGGTTGGCATCCACAAAGCTGGTGGGGGCCCGGTAGAGCGTTTCCAGCGTGGGGCTTTCCCCATCAAGCACGTGTTTCGCAAACGCCTTGACCTCAGCTACGGCGGAATTCACAAGACCGTCGCCCAGTTCAGCTCGCTTGTCGTCCAACTTATAAAGGCCCATTTGCCAGTAAAGAAACTGTGCGAATTTCTCTTTGGCTTCGGTAGACTCCGCCAAACCCTTCGCGAACTCAGACCGCTGTTTGGGATCTGACAAGCGCCCCTCCGCTGCCGCGGCCAACAGCTGAGCTGATGGAGGGCGATCCGTTAGGCCGTAAGCCAAGGCGGAAGCCATTTCGTAGTTGGAAAGAGTGGTCTTGTCCGCGCCATCGCCCAACTCGAAGCGGTAAAGCATGTGCGGCGACAACAAAAATGCCTGCGCCAACGCTTCGGCCGCGCCCTCGGCTTTGAGCGTAGAGAATTGCTTCTGATGTAAGGCGACGAAGCGTGTTTGTTCCTCGTCGGTCAACGGTCGACGGAACGCACGCAACCCAACATCGCGCACAAACCCCTTCACGCAGGTTTCATCGACGGTGCTGGCAAGCATGCATGGCCGCTGCTGCGACAAAGCTTTCACGGCCTTGCCTGAGAAAGACTCGGTCTGAGTGAAAACGGAGTTGGTCAGCGTGCCGCCCAAAAACAAGCTTTGCGATCCATTGGGAAAGCCCGTTTTCGCATCACGTGGGTCAGCCGGAAAGCTGCCGGTTTCAAGTTCATTGATCCCGAAGGCCAATGCCGCCGTGTGCCGGTATTGTTCTGGGGTCAAGCGCCAAATGCGGGGAGAAATGTTCTGCTCTTCGCACTTAATGGCTTCGGCGCCGCCCTTGTCACCGCCTGCGCCACCACCACCTCCTTCACCGTCATTGGAAGCGTCGGATGCGGAGGAGTTTACGGTGCCTGAACAAGCGAACAAAGGCACCATGACAAGCGCTCCTAAGCCCCGAGACACTCCTCCAGCACTACTGAATACAGCGTTTAAAACCAAAGGCATTACATCTCTCCTTGGGTGGAACGTAGCCTCCGCGGCAGCGGCACAGCGAAGCGGCCAAAGGGCCAATTAAAATCATACAGTTCATTCGGCGGGCGACAACGGCGTAAACACCACGGCCGACCAAAGGATTTAACAGTTGTTATGCCGCCGGCTCGAAAGCGTTAATACACCGTATCCAGTTCAGTGGTCGCAAGTGAGGTGACATGGCGAAACGTGGCTGATGTAGGAGGAATTTGCAGATCCAGCCATTGCGTTCCTTCAACCCGACCTCCGCATTTCAACTGGTAAGTTGTGGTACCATGTTTAGAGTATGACCATGGACGGTGTAACCACAGTTCTTATCGTGGACGATCACTTCGTGGCGCGGCTCGGTATCCGCGAGTTTCTGAACGCTCAGATGGAAATCAAGGTGGTGGCTGAAGCCCGCAATGGCGAAGAGGCCATCGTAGCCTACCGGCAGCACTTGCCAGCGGTGGTTCTCATGGACGTTCGAATGCCAGGGCTTGACGGCGCCCGCGCAACAACCGCCATTCGGCATTTTGACAAGGACGCCCGCATTCTCATGGTGTCAAGCTATGACAAGCAAGGTGATGTTCAACGAGCCCACGAAGCAGGCGCCATGGGATACATCACCAAGGAAGCCGACCCTGCTGAGTTACTTCGCGCAGTAAGGATGGTGGCTCGCGGCCAAAATTACATGCCTGCACCGCTATCTAATCTTTTGGGCGTAGCGGCTGAGAAAGAAAGTCTCTCACCGCGCGAAATTCGTATCTTGGAAATGATCTCGGGTGGCCACAGCAACCGAGAAATCGCCATGCAGATGAGCTTGACTCCCGGGACAATGCGCGTGTACGTGCACCAAATTTTGGGGAAGATGGGTGTGTCGAATCGAGCCGCCGCCGTATCGGCTGCGATTCGTACTGGAATGATCACCCGCGAGCGTTGAGGGTCAAGGTCAGGCGCAAGACGGTGCCCCCGCCCTCACTCGATTGCAGGAAAATGTCTGCGCCGATGTCGTTCGCACGCTCGCGTATGCCCTGCAAACCAAAGTGCATGGGCTTATCCTCATGCACTCTATCAACGTCAAAGCCCTCGCCATCGTCTTGAATCGTTACCACGAGTTTGCCGGCATCGAACTTGACGTCTATCGAGATGCAGCTGGCTTGGGCGTGAGTGACGGCGTTCACAGTTGCTTCCTGCGTGATTCGCACAAGCTGACTCAACCGCTCTTCGTCTAGCGCGCATTCCTGCCCATTTGTAGTGAACTCGACATTGACGTCGGCCGAAAGCCGGGTGTCGTCCGCCAGCATTTTCAACGTTGCCACTACGCCTTTGGGCGAATAAGCCATCGATCGCAGATTGTGAATGGCTTGCCTTGCTTCTAAACGGCATTGGGCCAGCATCATCTTGGTGACTTCGTTGATATCGTCTGCGGCTTTGACGTCTTCATTCAACGTCATGCTCAAGCGCGCCATCTGAAACGACATGCCTGTAAAATACTGGGCCAGGGTGTCATGCAAATCGCGCGCAATGCGGTTACGTTCGTCCAGAACGCTATTGAACCGTGCCCTCTGCATACGCAAGCGGAAGATGTAATAGAGCGCCGCAAATGGTATTGCCATTGAGGCCAAAAGCCAGAAGAACAGCGGACGCCGATAAAAGCTTGAAAGGACCAACGTGGGGCTGCGCGTGACTTCACCCCAGGGGCTTTGATCAAGCGCCGGGCGGATCTCGAATGTGTAAGTTCCGGCAGGAATGTCGTGGTAGCGCACCGTGCGTTCGCCTTCGGTCGATCGCCAGGAAAGTTCGAGCGGGTAAAGCCGGAACAGCACATCTACGCGCTGAGGCACTTCAAAATTCGGCACCACGAAATCGAATTCAAGTGATGCCAAACGGTTGGGGTTGGCTGGCAGATCCACTTTCACAAGCGTCTCGTTTATGCGTTCGGCACCGTTAACCCGAACGCTTTCCAATACAGCGTTCGCGAACCCTTTGGTTGATCCAACTCTTTGGGTATCAATGATGGCGAGCCCTTTATCTAGAGGGACCAAGATGTCGCCGCCGAGGGCCAAAATAGGCGACGAAAAGCCTTGCACGGTAATGGGTGACGCCAAGCCGTCGGAAACGCCGTAACCGCGGCTGACAAGTTTCCGCGATCGGTCGGCCAAGAACTCAGCTACCGAGGCGTGTAGTATCGAGGAAATCCCACTTTCGCTGCTGATCCAAAGATTGCCCTGCGCGTCCGCGGTTATGCCATGTACGCTCTGCGCAAGCAGGCCCTCGCTTCGGCCAAAGGTGTCAAAACGCCCGGAACGGAAACGCACCAGACCGTGCCCTTGTGTGCCTATCCATAACGATCCTGAATCGTCCTCGTGCAAAGCGATGATTTGATTGGTGGGTAAACCGTCTTTTTTGAAATACACCTCTTCGCCCTGCTGTGATACGCGACGCAAACCGTTGCGCCGAACCGCCAACCATATTCCTCCCGCCCGCGCGGGCTCTATTGCAGTTATTGAAAACGCGCATTCGTCGTTTATGTAAGGCGTGCCACCAGGGGCCTTTACGGCAGGGTCGCAGTCGCCATTCGTAATTGGAATCTTTTCAATCACCCGACCGCGCATGCGGTAAAGTTCGCCAGCCACCGTGCCAAGCCAAACATCTCGGTTGGCGTCCTCAAATACCGTCTCGATGTTCCTCAGACGCGGCGACGCATCGGCAGTGATGTGGTCGACGCCGGCATCACTCACATGCAAAAGCCCCTCGTCGCATGTGGCCAGCCAAACCCCGCCCTGGAAAGCTCGTGCGACGCCTCGCGGGCAATAGCTTGGCAGCGTACGCCCCGACTCGAAGCGACGATTGGCGGTGGGCGTGACTTTCACCAACGACGAGACCTGGGAAAGCCATAAGGCGCCATCGTTGTCTGATGCCAAACCGAAGATGATCGGTTTTTCATGAGGACCTGCGTAGACCTCCGTCGTGACCCTTGGAACCGCGCTGCGGAAAACCACGCCCCAAAAAGTACCCACCCAAATACCTCCTTCGACATCTGCCAACAAAGACACCGTAGGCAGCGACGTTGTCTGAAGGGGCGAAAGAGATCCCCCATCAAGGCGCCCATACCCCCAATTCCACCCCACCCAAATGGCGCCGTCGCTATCAACGGTGAGGGCGGTTATTCCAGACGGCTGACTGCCAAGGCCTGACATGGACAAGGCTGTTTGCAAGCCTTGAGGGCCAAGCGTCACCACGCCAACATTTGCATCCGACACCCAAAGTTGTCCGTCGGTCGTGGATGTCAGTGCCAATACTGGTCCTACACCCGGCACAGCTTGGGCACGCCCTTCACGGACCTCGAAAAGGCCCGCGTCTGACCCAAACCAAATGCGGCCGGATCTATCGACGTGCACCGCATGGATTAGCTTCTCATCAGGCGAAACCACACGGGTCGCGGTTTTTGGGTGGCGCGCATCGTAGTGAAACAGGCCCCCGTCGGTGCCGATCCAAACAGAATCGTCATGACCCGATGCCAAGGCTGTGACATTACGACCAGTAAGCGCCAGGCCCGTGTCCAACGGCTCAAAGACGGCGCCTGGGCGCATTTTGCAGAGGCCCTCACCATCGCCTAACCCGAGCCACAAATTGCCCTCACGGTCCAAGGTGAGGGCGCGAACGATGTTGCTTCGCATTCCCTTGGTTACGTCGCTCGTGAACACACGGAAAGCCCTGCCATCGTGACGCAGCAATCCGCCGTCGGTGCCGGCCCACAGAAAGCCATCGGCGGTTTGTGCCAAGGCGAATACCTTCTGGGTCTTGTGCCATGACTCTTGCGCCACGAACCGACGCTCGTTCGCGAATGAAAACCCCGCGCCCAAGGCGATTAGGCAAGAAGCGCTGATGAGGTACGCTGAAGGGCGCATGCTTTAAAGTAACATGCGCAACGTGGCGCCAGCACCTTGGCTCCTCCCTAAATGCTTGAGAAGCCGCCCATGGCACTTCAGCCAAACACTTGTCGATACGCTGACACCTTACTGATCAGCAGGAACGGCCTAACAATTCAGCCGAAAGGTCACTGCCCTTGCCTGTTTCGAGGCGCTCCAATCGATCTTGTAGGGTTCTGTTTTGATTTACCAAGCTGGCCAGCAGCCCTTCCATCTCCTCCAGGCGGCCTTCTGGACTTTTCGCCAGAGAATCACTTTGCGACGTGCCAGAAACCGAAGCGCGCGTGACGCCGAGTTGACGTTTCCAGCGAAACAACAAGCCAACCGCTATGCCATACCGACGTCCAAGCTCAGACACAGTTTCGTTCGCGGTAAACGCTTCCGTGAGCAAGTCGCGTTTTTCTTGTTCAGTAAACCGTCGACGGCGGCCCGCCTGCAACTGCGGAACTTTTGGTGAATGTGAATGTGGATGTGGATGCATCGAGTTCATGCCGGTGGTACTTCCGAAATTGTCCATACCTGAAGGTAAACGTTCCTTAAGCCACCGCCCAGGCCCAAATGCCAAAGGACAAGTCATGGATTAACATGTGCAAGTGTCCTCATCGAAACGAGCAAACAGGTGAAGGTATAACGAGTGTTAATGGGAGCGGTTCAGCGCACTTGCAGCGCGAAGCCACTCTGTACATTATGAATCGTGATGATTAGGCGCAGAGATATATTGGCATCGCCGTTGGGATTGGGACTGGCGCGATCGGCGTGGGGCGCGGCCAACACGAACCGCAAGACGCGGGAAGCTTTCGCCCTGGCGGGATTGCGAGGCCCCACCTCCATCTACATCAACTGGTCGGCCTACGACGAACTGTCGGACAACATTGAGCTGACAGAAAAGCTGGCCATGACCGAGCTTGACGCCCTTTTGGATCTACGGCGGGCCGGCGCGCAATTCGACGTGTATCTGATGGATTGCTTCTGGTTCGATGAGAAGGGCTCTTACCGAACCTTCCGCAAGCCCAGCTTTCCCCGTGGCGGCATGCCTTGGATCCAACGCTGTATGAAAAATCAGTTGGCGCCGGGACTGTGGATCGGCACGAACGCCGCGTGGGGGAAGAATCCCAAAGCGGTTCTGGACGCCTGGAAGTCTTCTTATGATCCCACCGTGTCCGCTCTGTCTCTGGCCAACGGCGGCTTTCTCGACGATCTCATGCAGGCTCTGCAAGATTGGGTGGACCGCGGTGTGAGCTGTTTCAAATTCGACTTCGCCAACTTCGACGCCGCCCCAGACGGCGTTCGCGAGGTGATGACCCGCGAAGAGATCCGGACCATGAACGCCTTCGCGTTCGCTGCGGCCTTGGGGAAGTTCCGTGCGCGCAATCCCCAGGTTATTACGCTGGCCTACAACGGTTTCGGTGGCTCCTACGACAGCACACACACGCGCCTGACGCAGGACTGGGACGGTCGCTGGCTGCGCGTGTTCGATGCGTTGTACTCGGGGGATCCACGTTTTTCGGATGTTCCCATGGCGAACCATTGGAGGTCCCTTGATCTTTACAGCGATCACACCGTGCGCCGGTTCGAGTCCAACGGCATTCCCTTGGAGCGCATTGATTCCAGTAGCTTCATGATGGGAAACACCGGTACGTGTTACTACCGGGGCAAGAAGGCGTTTCGTGGTGCCTTGCTCCTGGCGCTGGCCCGCGGCGGTTTGGCCAACACCTACTACGGCAACATGGAGAACTTCAACGCCGATGACCGCAGCTTTTTCGCGCGCGCTCAGAAGTTGTTCTATCCCTTGCAAGCTCTGGGTCGAACGCTGTCGTTTGGTCCGGCGCCTGGAGAGGCGAAGGCCCCGTACGGATGGGCCAACCTCGTGCGCGGGGCCAGCGTCTTCACCGTTGTGAACCCCACCCAGGCCGAGGCGTCGATCGTCTTGCCGGGACTCTCCACCTTTGCAGTTGCGCGCTCACAAGGACGCGTGTTGTTTCGAGATGCCGGCAAGGCGCCTGTCCTTGATGGCGATCGTCTTACCCTGGGTGCCGAAGGGATGGCGGTCGTGGCGTTCGGCGATCTGGCCAACGAGGCCAACGATCTGGGGTATGAGCCCGATGTTGTGGTACCAAGCCAGATCAGGCCGATAGCCACCCGCACCCAAACTCAGGGTCCTGGCAAAGCAACCGCAACTATCGATGCGCCCAGCGGGACCGACCTGCGCTTGTTCGCGTTGTTCCGAAACGCCAAGGGACGACCGGTGCAGGTGAACGGCGGGCCTCCTCCTGCAGGAAAACCGATGAACGAAGTGGCCCGCATGCAGGCGGTCGCGGGCACGACAGTGGTGCCGGTTGCCGTTCCCTTTGATCGGGCTATCTACAGCGGACTATCGTGGACCACCGGTACTGTGTCAGGGCAGCGTCCTGCAGGTCCGCTGACCGTGTCCCTTGTTGTGCCTCCGGAGGGTGTCAGCAACATCGAAGTGCAAGCGTTCGCGGTCTCGCCGTAGGCTAAGCATGAGATTGCATGCAAACAGCTAAGCGAGCCACCACGGCAGCTTATCACCCGCCGCGTTCCACTCAGCCGCACCCCAATTGTTGTAGCGCGTGCCATAAGATGACGACGCCAAATCGGAAGGCTTCACGCCGAAGCCGCCGTGGTTTGATTGCCCCCACTCTGTCCTGGGGATGCCGAAGCCTTGCACCAGGCTTCCCAACATTTGGTGCCAGGTCAGCCCGACGTAGGAACGCTGAGGGCCCTTGTCGCCAAACTGGCCGGTGGGAATGATGCGATTCATATCGCGGTAATCCATGTGATAGCCGGTGTTGAACGCCCCGGTAGCAGAACCAATCGTAACCACGGGAATGTTTTCCTGGCAGTGCGAAAACACGCCGTGTTCCTGGGTCCAATACATCAGGCTTCGATCCAACAGGCTCTTGCCATTGGCGTCCTTGACGCTATCCAGTTTCGCCGCAAGCGGCGCGATAAGCCCCGAGAACTGCCGCTGCATCGCCGCCGACATGCTGTTTTGCGGATCGGGCATATCCACCACGTGTGACACAAGCTGATGCCATGGATCTTCGCAGCGCTCGCCAAACGTTGTGCTCCAGCCCTGATGCAGGAACGACGCCGAACGCGTCAACCCGCACGCCAAGGCGGCAACCAAAACGTCTTGGAAGGTCTTGTAGAAATCAACCTGAGATTGCCAACTGCCGCAGCCATCGAATTTCATTACTGCGGGCTTTGTAGGGGAGCTGCAGGAAATCGTCACAGACTGTCTGCGCTTGATGTCGGCCACGCGCGCAATGTGGTCTTCAAGCCGAGCCTTGTCCGCCGAAGCGAGCTTCGGGTTCGTCTTCAACCGCACATAGTCGTTGTAAACCAAGTCGACGATCGATTGGCGCTGAGGCGCCGAAGAGCTGGGCTTCGCGCCACCGAAGAGCGCCGTCCACAAGCTGTCCACGCTCGTATAGGTTGGAGGCAAATCAACATCAGAAAGAGGGTTGCCGGGAACCTTGGAGCGGTAGCTTAGTTGGCCGAAGTGAGACATCAACACAGACCGCTGGGTAACGCCGTTGAGATCCGGGTAAAACGCGTTCGATTGCGCTATCACCTGATCAACGGTTGCGGTTCGCTTCGCACCCGTTTTGCCCATCTTGCCATCACCTTGGGCGTAGCAGCCGAAGGTGGCAGCCGAGTGATGATTGCAGTCGAAGGGAATGTCCACGCCCTGCAGAAGCGACATCTTTTGGACGATTGACGGCGTGAGCACGGAGCTAGGCGCTGAAAGCACCTCCGAGAGGCTGGTGGTTCCTCCCGAGGTCGTGGGATTCAAAGCGGCGCGTCGGATGTTCTTACCCGCATACGACATGGTCTGCGCACCGCCCGGCATGCTGGGAAACATCTTGCCAGCCCAAACCCCGCCATAGGCGCTCATAACGCGTGGATCAGATCCTTTAATGTGCCCCCGGCGCGTGCCTTCTTCTCGATGGCAGACAGCGCACAGCCCTGTGAGTCGATGTCTTCATCCACTTTCCCGAAGGAGAAGCGCACAAACTGCGCTGAGAAGCACGCCTCCACTTGCCGACTGCGGACGATGCTTGCCATCAGGCCTGCGGCTCCGTCCACACGGGCGGTATCGCGCTCATCAACCAAGGGAACGATGCTCGTATCGATCGACAACTCGGCAAGACGTGCGAACTTCCGCTTGCAGGCGTTGGCTTGTGGGGCCGTCAGGCAAGACCGCGGCCTCGGCTTGGCTCAGAGCGTCCGCCGGAGGATCGGGCAGGTCCTGACACAAAAGCGCAGAGCGTAGCCTCACCCCTTTGAGAATCGGGTGATTTTGGTAATCGCCAGAAGCCAAGAAAGCCGGCCGCGTAATAAGCCCCACGCGTGCGGAAGAATTCGGATCCTGCGGCGTGAAGCTTCGCACCGCAACAACCTTCGACGCCCCCACTGCCTAAGAGTTTGTTCCTCGATTCCGTGAAGAGTGATTGCCGAGTGTTAATCCGTCTTGAAAAGGTTCGAGGATCGGATTCACAATCGTTAACTGTTCATCCATCGCGTTCGACTTCGGCCTTTGATCTGAACCTTCCTACGGTAGGGTTGTGTGGTTACGCCGCGCCGACGAGGCCTGCATTGTTGTGCCGTGCCTTGGCGCCTGACGTTCATTCCCTTAAGGAGGAAACTCAATGGCTAGTTTTGTTGGTTCCCGTATTGCCCCGCTTGCTGCGATGACGTTCGCGGCCCTTTTGGTTGTTGGTTGCTCTTCGTCAAAAGGTGAGGACGATCAAGGCGGTTCAGCCGGGGGCGGATCTGGTGGCGACACTGGCACGGGCGGCATCGGAGGCCGCTCTTCTGGGGGGGCCCAGGGGCAAGCGGGCGGCTCAGGTGGTGCGGTCGGTGCCACAGGTGGCTCAGGCGGCGCCTCGGGTGGCCAGGGGGGCGGCCAAGCTAGCGGCGGTACAGGAGGCGCCACCGCAAACACGGGTGGCACCGGTGGCACCGGTGGAGTCAAGTCGGCCGTTGCGTTCGCCGCTGACTTTGAAGACGGTGTTGTTGGGCAATTTCCGCCTTCGCCGTTTTCAGGCACCAACCAAGCGATCAAAGTTGATTCCACACGCGCTTATAGTGGAACAAAATCAATCAAAGTTGTTTCAGCGTCGGGCTCGACGTTGTTTTCTCTGCCAGGCACAAAATCAAACTTACCGGTTCCCCGCAAGACTGCCTACACGCGATTTATGGTGTACCTCGACAACCTGCCCGCCGAAAATACTGCGCCCGGCACACCGCCGTATCACTGGGATCTTCTGAAGTATACGGGGGTGTTTAAAGGCGGAGGCTTTAACGTCGCGGGATTCATTTCATACGGCGGCTTTGGCACCTCAGGGCAGAAGGTTCATATGTTCGGCGACGACACAACTGGCAAGGGACGACAAGATTGCGTGAAGCAGGATGGCTTTATCCTCAAGGCGAAGGAGTGGACCTGCATTGAGTTCAAATCCGATGAAAAAGACATCATCAATTACGGCGTTTCGATCAACGGTGAAGAGCAACAAGCGCTAAGCTTCCTCTACGATTCGGCCGCGTCGCAATGTGTCCCCGATTGGAACATCTTGCAAGGCACCTGGTACCCACCAGAAATCAGCGTCTTTCAGTTTGGGTTCAATCACGTCAACCACAGTCCGGCCCCCGTTACCCTTTGGATCGATGACGTGGCGATCAGCACGAAACCGATTGGCTGCCCACCTAAACCCTAATCGTCTCAATTTTATCCAATGCCCTTCGGATTCTGCAGAATGCCATCCCTCTCTTTTTCTCTGCGAGCCGTTGCGCTGCCGCTTTTCATTGTAGGGGGGCTAGGATGCCATCCGCCGCTTCGGCAAACGCCGAGGCCTCACTCATCAACTGATAACGCACAGGCGGTGCAAACACGCCTGCTGCGCGGATGGAACACCTGGAACAATCCCAGCTTGCTTTCCCACGTGTTGATGCCGGAAGGCCTCGCCCTCAATATTGTGTTTCGCAACAACAAGGGAGGTCCTTACTGGCTGCGTGATTCCTATGTGCGCCGTGCACCCGTTCCCGCCGACCGGGAAACGATCAAGGTAGGACGACACACTTTGGATGGGCGTTTCACGGAGCTGACGCTTTCGTGGATGGGGATCACCGCCCACATCGCGTCGGCCACGGTGGGGGACGACATCGTCATTCTGTACACTCCCGATCCCGGTGCCAATCCAGAACGCACCTTGGTGCTTGAAACGGCAATGCTCTGGAATCGGCCCGGACAACTGGTGCCCACTGCCGGGGGCATCGAAGCACACGTTGGAAATCGACGCGTTTTCGTAGGGGCCACAGAACCTGATCGCGGCGTGAAGCTGCCTTTGGGAAGCCCATATCTTTCGTTTCGACCTGATCGCGAAGTGGGATTCTTTGCGGGGCAGCGGCGTTCCCTTGAAGAGATCAAAGCCCTCGTAGAAAAACGACGGGCCGAGGTCGATGCCGAGTCGGCCAAGTACGGACGCCTTGCAGAGGCCCATCAAGCCATGCAAAGCGCCTTGGCCTGGAACCTGTTTTATGAAGCCCAGGGAAACCGTGCGGTCACTTCGGTGAGCCGTGTTTGGAATGAAGCTTGGGGCGGCTACATTTTGTTCGACTGGGACACTTACTTCGCTGGCCTGATGATGGGCTTGGAAAATAAGGACCTAGGCTACGCCAACGTCATCGCTATCACGAGTGAGGCAACGCAAGACGGTTTTGTTCCGAACGTGGCTGCCGCACACGGCATCAAGTCGAATGATCGGTCGCAACCTCCGGTAGGAGGGCTGGTCACCAAGATGCTTTACGATAGATTCGGTGATCGATGGTTTGTGGAGGCGGTCTTTGATCGGCTGCTGCGCTGGAATTTGTGGTGGGATCGCCATCGCAACAACCAAGGATATTTGTCTTGGGGCTCAGACCCGCACCCTGTGGGCATGGAAGGCCACACAAAGCATGCGGCCATGTTGGAGTCGGGACTCGACAATTCACCATTATTTGAAGAGGCCGAGTTCGACCCCAAAACCCATTTGTTGCAGCTGGCCGACGTGGGGCTGATGTCGATGTACGTAGCCGATTGCAAAGCGCTCGCTGCCCTGGCCGATGTGCTGGGCAGGTCTGCTGATGCCGCTGGTTTGCGTTCAAGGGCTACGCAATACAGCGAGAAGACGCAAACGTTGTGGGATCCTGAAGCTGGTGTGTTTCGCGATCGCGATCTGAAAACGGGGCTCTTCTCTTCGCACCTGGCCCCCACAAACTTTTACCCCTTGTTGGCGCGCATCGCGACGCCCCTGCAAGCCCAACGCATGGTGCAAGAGCATTTGTTAAACCCCAAAGAATTTGGCGGTCCGTGGATGCTGCCATCTATCTCGCGCAACGATCCTGCCTTCCCCGACAATGAGTATTGGCGCGGACGGGTCTGGGCCCCGATGAACCTGCTCGTTTACCTGGGACTCCGTGGGTATGAGTTGCCCGAGGCTCAAAAGCTGTTGGCTGATTCTTCGATCAATCTCCTACTTAAAGATTGGCGTACGAACCGCCACGTGCATGAAAACTACAACTCCGAAACCGGTGAAGGCGACGATGTGGTCAGTAGCGACAGCTTTTATTCGTGGGGCGGACTGTTGGGCTTCATCGGTCTGATGGAAGAGGGGCATTTCCCGTTTAAACCCCTCTAACGCCGCGAAGGTCCCCGGCGCCGCCCTACGGCGCTGCAAGCTTCGCTACATCGGCCACGCTCAACGCACTGGCGTAGAGAGCCACTTCATCGATGCGGCCAAACAAACGCTCGCCGGCTTCTCCCGCCACGCTATTCGAATCCGCGCCAATCAAGATGCGATTCGTCTCGGGGGAAAGCGTGACGGCCAACGCGTCCGACTTGACCACCTTGCCATTTACAAACAAGGTGGCGGTGACCCCATCGTAGGTTGCCGCAACGTGCGTCCATTCGTTGAGTGGCACCGCCATCGCTGCAATCAGAGTTGCATTTCCCACAGTAAATCCGGGTTTGCCCACGTTCCACAGCCCTATGCCAAACTGATCGTTCGCTGTTGTGCCAAGCTGGCGGCCGACGATAAATTGCGGCTTGTTCGTGACATCGTCGAACTTTGTTGGGTAGATCCACGCTGACACGCTTACAGCGTTGTTCTTGACGATCGCCTCCAATGAAACGGAGTTGCGAATCATGGCGAAGATGTCACCTACCGCCGCGGCTTTACCAATCTTGCCATCGGTCCAGAGGCTTCCGTTGTCGGTGCCCACCAAAATGACATCGTTCTTGGCGCCGGATGTATCGCGACCGTAATTTCCTGTTCCCTCGTCGAAGGGAATGAACGCGAGCAGATCCGTGGAGCCGGCGGGCGAGGTTCGGCCCGCAACTGTGGAACCACCCGCTGCGCCGCCACTTGGCCCCGCGGCACCACCGGCACTTCCCCCACTGTTGGTAGAGCCACCTGAGCCGCCTTGCATGCTAGAGCCACCGCCCCCAACATTGCCGGTCATCGCGCCGCCACTGCCACCAGTAGACTTACCGGCACCACCACCACTTTGAGCTGCGCCGCCCTCCCCACCCGCCCCGCCGTTGCCCCCCGTGTCGCCGGGATCCGAGGCGCCTCCGCATTGGCAAAGAATCAGCGCAAAAGCGGCAACAACCAAACTTCGGTGGATGAGGTTCTGGACCATCAGGCGAAGGTGACGAACGCGAGGCTCCTGCACCACTAATGGGCGTTAATTCCGAGATCTAGGGAGCCGCAGGGCAGCCGATGGGCGAATCGCTGACAGCGACGTCGTCGATCCACACGGTGGGAGCCGATACGGCGCCACCGTTGGAGACGCTGTTGAAGCCAAAGCCTAGTCTACTCATCGCGGGCACGTACCAAACGCCTTTGAATACGTCTGCAACGTAGGGGGGCACCGTCGCGCAGTTAGCCGCCGCGTTCGTGTAAGGGAAACTAAATGGCTGCAACTCGCTTTGGTTGAGCGTCACGCCGTAGGTCAAGATGTCTTGAGCGTCGATCTTCAACTCGATGCAGTGCCACTTCTTCGGGGTAATGAGCTCTGGAGAAGCCTTTGAGCAATCCTCGGTAGGCTTTCCCCCTTGGTCGGCTCCGAAGATCATGAACTTCGTCGAAACGTTTGAAAAGCCACCGACGGAGATGAACCCGTTGTGAAGACTGGTTTTTCCATCATCGCTCTTGAAGTCACCATGGACCTTCACCAGATCCCAATGCACGCGACTGCTTGTCGTCGGAGAGGCATCGAGATGCACCATGAACCGTGTGTACATCGATTTCTTATCTGGGCCCAACCACTCGGGCTTGAGCGGCAACGAGAACATGCACTTGTCGCCGCTCCCCTCACCAGTACAAGGCACCTTCACCGACTTGGTGCCACTGTATTTCATGGTGTTGTCGATGACGCCTACCGATCCCGTGAATGGACTTGGCACCTTCTGCCCCACCACTGAATCCGCACCGTCAAAGTTCGCCGAGAACTTGGGTGTCTTGAACGTGGTTGCCGGCTTTCCGCCCGCATTTGGCATTCCGCCGCTACCCGTCATGCCTCCAGCGGCGCCGCCATTTCCGCCCGCCGCACCCGCAGCACCACCGGACGATCCACTGCTGCCTCCAGCGTCGGCCTTGCCGCCGGATCCACCGGAAGCAACCAAGGAGCCGCCTTGTCCCCCTTGAGTCTTTCCACCCATGTCCGACTCAGAGCCACCACCCCCGCCTTCTGCACCGCCCCCGCCTTCTGCACCGCCGCCCTCCGAACCACCACCACATCCTGCGGCTAACGCTACAGACATGGCCACAAATGCAGCACGAGAGATTCCGGAACACAATGTCATTGGGTACTTCCTCACCCTACAACAGTGTTCCCGACGACACCGAACGACGATTGACGGTTGTTAATCCTTGCTCTGTTAATTGCGACGGCGGTTGCCACGTCCCGGTCGATCACCCTCGCGCCCCTGACGACCGTCGTGTCCATCACCGCTATCGCGGTTGGCATCGAGTCCCCAAAGTTCAAGTTGCGCTTTACCGCCCCCAGGCAAATTGCCGTATTGGAATGACACGCGACGGACGAAGCGCGCGCCTCCTGGAAGATCGAAGACGTGACTTGTGGATCCAG
>Ga0105046_10006333_pt1 | contig 18667 bp, 8 predicted proteins | sample MAT03_FD_78385 | JGI IMG/M metagenome (GOLD analysis project Ga0105046, IMG submission 78385) | Freshwater microbial communities from Lake Fryxell liftoff mats and glacier meltwater in Antarctica - MAT-03 (megahit assembly) | ecosystem: Environmental > Aquatic > Freshwater > Ice > Liftoff...
CCACCACCGCCACCTTCAGATCTTCCTTCAGGTCTTGGTCCGCGATTGAATCCACCACCACCGCCGCCTTCAGATCTTCCTTCAGGTCTTGGTCCGCGATTGAATCCACCACCACCGCCGCCTTCAGATCTTCCTTCTGGTCTAGGTCCGCGATTGAATCCACCACCACCGCCGCCTTCAGATCTTCCTTCGGGTCTAGGTCCGCGATTGAATCCACCACCACCGCCGCCACCTTCTGGTCTTGGCCCACGGTTAAATCCGCCGCCACCTGCAGGTCTTCCTTCTGGTCTTCCTTCTGGTCTTCCTTCAGGTCTTGGTCCGCGACTAAATCCACCACCACCTGCAGGTCTTGGTCCACGGCTGAATCCACCGCCGCCGCCTTCAGGTCTTGGTCCGCGGCTGAAGCCACCACCACTGCCGCCACTTGCTGAACGACTGCCGCCGGACGAGCCACCATAGGAACCGCCTGGTTTGCGAGCTCCGCCCCCAGACCCACCATAGGATCCGCCTGGTCGACCTGCACCAGGTCTGCCGGCTCCCGGCCTGCTTCCACCACCAGGTCTACCGCCGCCGCCGCCCGGGCGACCGCCTCGACTTGGACCACGTGAACCACCATTACTTGACATTCCCATTGTTCTCTGTCCTTGACTGAAACTTAGATTTACTGCCGCTTTGCGGTATTTACCATGGACATAACACTCGAGACATGAATAATGGACTCAGGTAGTCCTCATTCCAAAATTTTGCGTAAAATCATGCTATTCGACGTAGTCTTATTCGGTTTGCCCATCGCTTTATCTATCTGCCTGGCCGCTCACGCAGTCAGAGATGACGATAAACGCTTCTGGTTACCCGCGTTCTCGTTTTTCGCCTACTGCATGTTTTACCTGGCAGGAGGGCGGGATGTATTACTTTATCTCACTACGGCCCTAGTTATGATGAGCGGATGCGCAATTAGCGGCGCTCCGTAACGTAGCAAAGAGGAAATTTTACTCAGAAAACTCTAGCGCGGGGTCAAGAACTGCGCTTTTTCGCTGCTGGCACTACCACTGAATGTCTATTCTGCTGCGCTTCCGCTAGCGATCGCATAGCAATATTATGCTTTTTTAGCCATCGAGAGATAGTATTTGGGTCACACCACTTATTTTCGGTCTCGCGATAAATCTTGGCAATTTCCACAGTACTGAGCTTCTCTTTGACATATTTCTGCTGTAGCCAGTCTTTGTCTTGATAGAGCGTCTTGGTTCTAAGAGTCTTGCCCACAGCTAAATCCACCATTAAATTAGTAAGGATGCACAACGGTCAATCAAGGAAATTCCAGTACTTTATACCCGCTTATACTACATATTCTAATTGCCCAGTATGATTTAAGGACTGCTTTTCTACTTTAATTTCAAAGGCGGCATCTAACCGTGTCAATGAAAAAAGACTTTCGCTTGCCGCAAATAGACAAAATCTTGCGCGAGCCTGCTCTGACAAAATTCGACCGGCTCAAGCGAGAACTGGTGACACGAAAGGTGCGCATGCACGTGGACAAACTGCGCGCCAGCTCTAATAGCGTTGGTGATACTACAGAAGCTCCTTGCACGGCTTCAAGCATTGCTGAAGCTGTCGCGCAAGAGCTAGAGCAGCTTTTAGGCGGCGGCGTGAAAAAAGTTCTCAACGGTACCGGCGTTATTTTGAGCACCAATCTCGGGCGTGCACCACTGCCGGTGTCGGCAGTGGATCAGCTGAGAGAGGCACTTTGCGGCTATTCAAATTTAGAATTTTCACTGACTGAAGGAACTCGCGGTGAAAGAACTGAAGAAGTTTCTCAACTGCTCAGCACTCTAATAGGCTCAGAATCAGCCATTGTCGTGAACAATTGCGCTTCAGCAGTGATGCTCGCGGTCAAAGCTCTTAGCGATCAAAAAGAAACAATCGTTTCGCGCGGTGAGTTGATTGAAATTGGCGGCAGTTTTCGTTTGCCTGATGTAATCACATCTTCAGGCGGACTGCTGAAAGAAGTAGGCACCACCAATAGAACCAGAGCGGCAGACTATGAAAAAGCAATCTCACCCCAGAGCGGCATGCTGCTCAAATGTCACCGCTCTAACTATCAAGTTTTAGGTTTTACAGAAGAAGCTGAAATTAAACAACTGGGCGACATCGGCCGGCAGCACGGTATTCCTGTGGTTTATGACCTTGGTGGCGGTTGTTTAATTGATTTATCAAAATACGATTTGACTCCTGAACCAACTGTGCAAAATACACTGGCGAACGGCGCCGATCTGGTTTTGTTTTCAGGCGATAAACTTCTCGGTGGTCCGCAAGCCGGCATCATCGCAGGCAAAAAAGAAATAGTGGCGCGCCTACGCAAATGCCCGATTTACAGGGCTTTACGAGCAGATAAACTGGTAATCGCCCTGCTTGAGTCAGTGCTCAAACAATACCTATATGTAGATGGCCATCAAAATTTGCCTGTATTTCAGTTTGCTGCATTAAGTCAATCAAGCATTATGGACAGGGCACTGGAAATGACCAGGTTGCTCGAGCCCTCGCTGACCCATATAAAGATGGTCGTTGTCGAAACTGAAAGCACAATGGGCGGCGGCAGTTTGCCTGGAGAACTGTTGCCCTCAGCCGGTTTAGCGCTCAGTGTTGTCACTACAGATGTCTCCACCGCCGCACTCGCCCGCCAACTGCGCTGCGGTGACCCGCCTCTAATAGGCAAAATTGAAGCCGACCGTCTGATTATCGACCTGCGCACAATTGCAGTGGAAGAGCAAAGTACTCTGGCCGCTGCTATTCAGCTCGCCGACGCCAACTTAGCCGGGCGCTAAGGCCAATATTATCAAGCGGTTATGATAACGGCACTCCACCGGGTAGAAAAGACGACGTAACTTGAGGTAGTGTTCATGGCCGAACTGAACGAATTGGAAAACCAAATCAATCAGTTGAGTAAACGCATGGAAGAACAAATGCGCATAACGCGCAACTTGACTGCACTCTGCACAACGCTCATTGTCGGCTTGATGTTCTTCATTTTCTGCCAGACCATGGAACATTTGCCATCAATAATAGTGCTCAAATATATGAGCAATCTTGACCCCATCGTTAAAGAATGGCGTCAGACCGAACGCAGCTTAAATGCCCGCAATCAAGAGAAAGTGCCGCAAACACCGTAAGCTATTTCTTTAGTAGAGCCTGACGACGCTTCACTTCAGCTTCAACTTCTTCGGCCGAAATATTGTTCACTTGCATGGGCCCGGCGCAAATTTCACGCCACGGAGCTCCAGCTAACGCCTGTCGCACAATCACTTCGAAAACCTGAGCGCGCACGCCGCTGCCATAGCTACCAGTGGCTCCGGCAAAAGGAGTTGTGGGAGCAGATACCTGCGGTCTGGGAATAGCCTGGCTGGGCATGGCCTGATTAAGAGTGGTGGCACCACCGGAAGCGGCCTGAGGTTGCGGTGCCAGATCAACTGGGGCCGGAGCCTGAGTTTGCATCGGATCATCCACGATCTGTTGTGATCCTGATTGAGCCTGCTGTTGCTGTTGAATTTGTTGCTGCTGAACTTGCTGTTGCTGGTCGGCAGAGAAGAGCGGCTTAGAAGGGGCATCGTTAAAGAGAGCCGGTTGTGCCGGCGGTTGATTTTGTTCGAAGAAACTGGCGGACGGCTTCGGAGCAGCAGGCCTTGATTGTGCCAGTTCGTCAGCGGCAGCTTTGGTGCTGGTGAGCTGGCGCTGCAAATCAGAAACCATGTCGCGAGTCTGATCGCGCATTTCATCAAGCTGAGTTTTCAGTTGGACAATTTGCGAATCTTTGTCCGACAATTCTGATTCTTTTGCTTGAATTAATTCGTTACGCTGTTGCACCAAGTCTGAAAGTTTTTCGTACTGGCCGGAAAATTCTTCCCAGCGCGAATTGAGCATTTCTTGCGTGTCTTGCACTTCTTGATCTTTAGCGGCGAGCATCTCGGCAAAGTCGCCTTCGCGAGCGTCTAAGCGAGCGCGCATTTCTTCATTATGCTGTCTCAGCTCTTCAATTTGAGCCATCACGGTTACATCTTGGACTACACGCACAACTTCAACTTCGCGCACTTCGCCGCTCTGCTGAGCGTAAACACGCGGTGGCGGATCTGGTGCTTGCACAGCGTCATAGGCAGCGCGGAAGAAATCGCCGGAGATACGCTGAGCACCTAGCAAATCAACCAGCTTACGCAAAAGATCGGCTGGATGCTCAGAAGGAAACACAGCCATATAGGCGCACTTGAAGGTCCAGGGATCAATCAGTCCGGTAGATAACTGATCAGCCAGCGAATGCACCAGTTCTTCTGGTGTAAGCCCGGTTTTCTCTTCAACCGGTGCCGGCTCGTTGCCTTTGAGCTGCAAAGTCGTGACCAGATTATCGATGGCGGGCACCAGCTCTCCCACGGCCTGCATCGGCTCTAGAGCTGCCGACATCGACTCACTCAAACTATTCAGACTCAAACCAATTTCGTTGAAGGCCTGATGTTGAATTGTCTCTGCCAGGTTGCGCACAATATCAAGCTGCTCATTGGCTGCTTTTGATATCTGCGCCATGTTCACCGAACATATTCCCAGCTGCTGATCAAGATTATTGAGCAAATCAATCACTTGCGATTGATGCACTTCCGTGGCAGCACTATTCAGCATCTGCGCCGACATTTGCGCCGAAATCTCTGTCGAATCAACATAGTTCATGGGCAGGGCGTTATGTGAAGGTTCAGTTGTATAGCTGGATGGCACGGAGGCCAATAAACTCTCTAACTCGGAACTGGATAGCGAACCTTCTGCCAGAGTGCTCATTGACTCGTCAACTTCGGGGGCCGAAAACTCAACAGCAGATTTAGCAGGCTTACCGCGATCGTTGCGAGCAGCTTTGACGGGAGACGCCACAGGAGATACCTCTGAATCTAAAGACTGATCGACCGATAATTCCGCCACTTCTTTTACTTCCGGTACTTCCGGTTCAGACGAAATTTCGACAATGGGCGAAAGGTCAAACTCCGCAGACGTAGCCATGACCGGCATGTCCTCTGGTTCACCGAACATTCCGGCCAGGGGATCGGCGCCGTTATCAGGCGTATGTTGTCCTCCACCATTTGAAGACAGGTCAGGCACAATAACCGGGTCTGGTGCGGCCGGTTCATTTGCGGCTGCGGCAGTAATGGCATTAGCGGCAGCAACGGCATTTTCTTTGGCAACCTGGTAAGGATCCGGCGCATAGGCGTCAGGAGGCACAGTCTGTTTTGCCAGAGTTCCCCGCAAGCGGGCCCGCCTCGCTGCCAGAGACGTGGAATCCTGGTCGCCAGACTTTCCCGAAGGCGCGTCCTGAGTAGAACTGGTGGCGCTTGCCTTGTCTTCGCGAGCCATCTAACAATCCCTTCCTAATGTCACCTTAGGCACCTATTTAAATATGTACCCGCCCAGCGAGGTAAAAATTCAAAGTGAAATGCCGGAAACACCAAAATATCCAAAGACTTGGGTTCAGCACCCCAATAACCACACCAAACAGTGCGCGCCAACTTCTCTAGTATATACCGCAAACGCCGCAAATAAGCGCCCCAATCAGCACTTGACAAGGCGAAGTTCCAAATGTAGAATTCCCCTTAAAATGAGTTTGCAAGCCACTTGCTGATAATTTTTCCTCCGCACAGCCATCCAGCTCTCGGTTCTCAATTTAGTAAGATTGTATAAACCAAGGCCTATCGTAGTGTTTCGGCATCACAGATGCAGATCTGCCGTCCAGCTTTTAGGTAATTGTTAAAGAGAAAGGCTATATTTTAATAGAATGCAACGTCGCTTGAGACGGGAGTAGTCGTGGAAATTGCCATCTGTCCTAATTGCGGGGCAGTGATTAAACAAAAAGCGAAGGGATGTGCAGGTTGTGGTGCAGCCCAATCACGATTTGCCGCCACCATGGTTCCTACCTTAGCCTCAGCCGCTGCACCCATGGTGGTGTCAGTAGCGCCGGACAGATTGATTCTCGAGCGGATTGTCTCAGCCAGATCGATAGCCACCTTGCTCCCCGAAAATGGCAATAACGGTGGCAGTGGATATTCGCCAGGCTCTGACGGCAATTACCTCGACCCTTTCAATCATGATGCATCGTTTCAAGATTTCATTCCCAATCTTTTTGGCAATGGTGCCGTTGCCGGTGGCGACAACGCCGTTCAAGAAGACGACAGCTATATTTCTGGCGCTGGAAATGGCAATGGTCACGGTAACGGCAATGGCAATGGTAACGCCGACATTCAAGATATAGGCAGTCAATCCAGCACCAACAATCAAGCATTAAATTCATCTGCTCCTCCCGCTGATTTCTTCACTACGTCAAATCGCACCGAAGAGGCGCCCTGGGACAGGGAAGTTAGAGAACAAGAGCCTGAAAACGAGTCCGGCAATAATAATGTGACGGCAGCAGTCGGCAATTTTACTTTCAATGAGAATGCGGCTGCTGAAGAGGTTTCCACTCCATTCAGCAGTGCGGCTGGCGACAATGATGAGGATAGTGTCAGCGCGTCAACTCACTCAGACGCTGAAGACCCGCATGCCGCCTACAAACAAGAAGCACTAGCAGCTCCGGAAGCCGAGCAACAAAACGAAAATGGTCAGAGTGCCTCCGCAGCCAAACCTGATTTCTGTGCCGAGCCGGATCCTGAAAAAGCAGCTGAAGTGCAAAAACCAGCTGCCAGTGAACCTTTTGATCTGCACAGAGAGCAGCCTGTGTTGACCCGCCCGCACGTTGCTGCACCAGATTTCTTTGGCTCTGATAAAGCAAAAGAAAATAAAGGCAGCACCGGCAGTGGTAGCTCCGACAATGTCAGCAAAGTAGCCAAAGCCGCTACTTCAGCTGCATTTGACTTCTTTGCCGACAATAATGCCCCCTCTGCCAAAAAATCATCGAGCGATGGATTTTTCGCTGATAATAAGTCAGATAAAAGCGATCCGCACAATACATTCGAAAGCATGCTTACTAAAAAGAGTAAACCCTCTCAAGCCCTCGATGAAGACTCGCCAAAATCGAAAAAAAGCAAATTGTCGGACGAGCCCAAAAGAGCGAAAAAGGGCATTGTTGACGACGACGACGACGATGATGATGATGATGATGACGATGAGGACAATGCCAAATCTTCAAGATCGAAAAAAACAGCCGCTCCGGTCGCTAAGCCAAAGCCATCGAAAGTTGACGATGATGATGACGATGATGATGATGATGATGATGAAATCGCCCACAGTGACGATGAAGACGAAGACATTCCGCAGAGAAGATCGTTTTCTGGTTCACCAGCCAGCTTAAAGGCTACCTCTGGTAAAAGCCTGCAGAAAACCGATCGCTCAAGAGGAGCAAGCAAACGGCCGCAGAAAAATGATGACGATGACGATGAAGGCGGCAGGTTAAGAAGCAAATTTGCCTCAGGTGGCGGTCTGTTCACCCTTGCTGGTTTCCCAGTTGGAATCAAACTGATTGCCGTCGCTCTTGCTATCGCCGGTATGATGGTTTTTGGCGTAATTCATGCCCTGGGCAATCTCGGCCCAGTGATTACCACCGCGCAAAACGCCGCTGACAAAGCTAACGGCTTGCAACCGATGCGACAAGAAACAATCCGGCTGGCCGGGCAATGGCGCATGCGCATCTGGCACAACGGCAAAACTATTGACGGCAGAATGGTCGTCAATCAAAGCGGCACTAAAATCAATGCTAACGGTTCAGATGCTGTAGGTCCTTTTAAGATCGATGGCTTTATTGATCCAGGCAAGAAGACCATGAATTTTACCAAACGCTTTGTCGATGCCAACGGCAGAGAATCAGGGCCGCCTATTTTCTTTGTCGGTTCAATTTTGCTCGATGACATTCCAATGCATGTTAAAGGTCAGTGGGAATTTACCAAAAAGTCCGGTTCAAATTTCGGCTATTTGAATAAAGCTCACACCTCAAAAGTGCAGGGGAAATGGCTTGGACAGCTGGACAAATCAATGCCCATGGAAGAAGGTACCATTGCCGACTTGATTCCGGGCAGCGCCACTACCGCTGCAAGCAACGCAGCTAAATCATTCAATATTTTCGATTTTCTCAAGGGTAACGGCATCTTCGTCTTTGTCGGTGTTGGTGCCGCATTCGTCATGAGCACATTCAGTTTGTTTGGACCAAGCGGTCTGATCAACATCTGGAACAAACAACAATATATCCCCAGCCAGGTAAAAGCACAGCACGACAAAATGCGTGCACAACTCGCGAAGGGCGTGAAGAAAGGCAGTCTGCCTCTCGGTCAACGGGTGGAATGGAAGTGGTGGTTCCCCATGCCGTGGGTCATCAAAGATCTGGCATTGCCGCCTGAGATGCGCAAAACCAATCCGCACGTACTAATTCTTGGTCAAGGCGGTAAGGGCAAAACCAGATTGGTTGCGAATATGGTGGCACACGATATCTTGAGCGATGATCGTGCAGTAGTTTTGATTGACTCAGACGGCACACTTATCGACTTGATGACCAGGTGGATATCAGCTCATCCGAAAGCTAGAGAACTAGCCAAACGGGTAATCTTGATTGACCCCACGCATAAGGGCAATACGAGCGCCTTTAACCCGCTGGCTCTGGCTGACATGGGCGATGTGCAAACTGCAGCAGGTTCAATCGTTTACGGCTTTAAGGCCATATACACAGAGCCCCCCGGTTCGCAGTCACAATGGAACGCTCAAACTGCAGACATATTGCGTAACGCCGTATTGCTCTTGATGGCCAACAACAAAACCCTTACCGATTTGCCAAACTTGCTGAACGACAACGACTTCCGTGACGTGCTTTTAGAAAACGTTGAGCGCAAGAAAGACGAGCGCATTGAATTCTCCACACTCCTTGATCAGTGGGGAAGATACAAGAAATTAGCCAGAACCGACCAGTGGATTACCTGGGTGGAGCCAATTCTTAACAGAATTAACCCCATGTTGAGTAATCCGCGCATTCGTTCAATTCTCACCAAGCCTGACGGCGACCTTCAAATTCTCGATGTCATCAATGAGAAGAAAATCCTGCTGGTGAAAATTCCTCAGGGCGAATTTGGTCAAGACGCCAACTTGCTCGGTTCGCTTATAGTTAGCGGCGTCAAACAAGCGGCCCTGACCCTCTCATCCAGCGGTGGTGCCAAGCAAAATCCGGTAGCGCTTTACCTCGATAACTTCGACAGTTTCATTGAGAAAGAAACGGTGGAGAACATCACTTCAGAAACTAAGAAATTCAAAATTGGATTCATCGGAGTAACAAAAAGTCTTCAGCACCTGCCGGAAGATTTCCGCAACGAACTAATCATTAATATCGGCACACTGGTTACCTTCGCCCTTTCCAAGAAGGATGGCGATTTGCTTGGCCCTCAGATGTTCCCCATCGACGGCAGAAAAGTAAAACACCAGACCATGACCAATATTTTCAACCGGGTCAATTCCACTCCACAATTCGAGCTTGTCTCTGACGAAGAAAAGCTCAATATCGACAAAGTTGTACGTCAGGAAGAACGCACCTTCTTTGCCTACAGAATGGGCGCCGAAGCCGGTCTCTTCAACCTGCGAAGCCATGACTTTGCCGACGTTCCAGATTCTAAAGTGAATGAGAAATTGATCGAGAAAATGCACTTGGCTTCAGGCAAGAAGTCAATCAAGGCAGAATCTTCGAGCGGATCTAAAGCTAAATCTTGATAAGATACGCCTAGTATCAATCAAATTTTTACTGACCGGCCAAAAGCAATTTACCGCATTTAGTTGCAATCGAACTCATACATGACTCAGGCAGCCAACAATAGTCGCAATATTTGGGAAGAGAAAATTGCCGATCTGCGGCGATACGATCTTGACAATCTAGATAACGACCCGGTTGCTCCCGACGATATCATCAGCTGGGCTGTGCCTGGTTTAACCTTTGTCAGAGTGGACGGTATTTTGCGCTCGTGGGATATCGAGCGAGAAAAGCAACAGCACGCACAGCAAACACAATCTGATCCCGATCCGTCTAAACCGCCAAAACGCATGTATTTGATGGAAGACGCCATCACAGGCTTGTACGGAGAAAAAGCCAACCTAGCATTTTTAGTGATTGGCAGTAAGACAGGCGTCAACTACTATATGGGTATCTCGCAACCGCACATTACCGACGGTGATGGCGGAGACGCACCCGATATCGTCGCCCACAAAAGCTTGAAATCAATTCTACACAGCGTCTACGGCGGCGTGGACGTTTACAAAAAACCATTTAGCTCAGACGATATTCACGAGCTACTGGCGCCGTTGACCAAATACACCGGCATTATTTCCGGCATTCCGGCATTGAAATCAACCAGTGGCGAAACCATTGAGTCTGAGCAAATTGAGAGACTGGCAGCCGGTCTGGCCGGCCATGATTTTGCCTTTCTTACTCTTGCAGTGCCTATTCCACCCATGAATGTCACCAAAGAAGAATTTGCGGTTGTGGATCAAATTCAACGTGCCCAAGAAAACGAAGATCCGGAAAAGAAACGCAAAATCAAATATTATCTCGAACTGCAAGATGCATATTTGAAACACATTCAACTCGGTACGGCTGTAGGAATGTGGCTCACCGTGCCGTATTTCTTCGCCAAGGAAAAAAACGTATTTGTTCGCTTGCAATCGCTTTTAAGAGCCACTTACGTTGACGAATCAAGCCGACCCACACCCATGCGCACCCATGAAGTGCCTGGTTTAGCCAAACACATTCAACAATTCGGCTTACTGCGCAACAAGCGTTCTGAAGAAGTTTTTCAGGGCATGATGGAATACAAATTCTTGAGCCCTCTCAATTCCCGCATGCTGTCGGCCTTTATTCACCTGCCCAAGCGTGAAATGCCCGGCTTCCGCATCAGGCGATCGGCAGAATTCAGCCTGGCTGAAATTGCACCGAGAGATCCCAACCGCGTTATCGCTATCGGCAACATTCTAGATAGAGGCGAAGACACAGGCAACCTTTACTACATTGACGTCGACGCCCTGCAAAAACACACGATCGTCTGTGGTGTTACCGGCGGTGGTAAAACCAATACCTGTTTCTATCTGTTGGGTCAACTCTGGAATTTCGGCATTCCCTTCATGGTATGCGAACCGGCTAAATCAGAATATCGGCACATGATGCTCATGTCTGAATCGTTTAAGGGCATCGGACAAGCCTTCTCGTTGGGCGACGAAACCGTTTCACCTTTTCGTTTGAATCCTTTTGAAATTATCAGAGGGGTCAAAGTTCAGACTCACCTTGACGCTTTGAAATCAGTTTTCAACGCTAGCTTTGAAATGTACTCGCCGATGCCCCAGGTCTTGGAAAAAGCACTGAATCAAATTTACTCAGTACGTGGCTGGGATTTAGTCAACAACGTTAACAGACGTTTGCCACCAGGCATGAACCCTGGCGACGAGGATTGTCCATCAGAAATTTTCCCGACTATGAAAGATCTCTACGAAATTATCGATCCGGTTGTGGAAAGTTTCGGCTATTCAGACAAAATCGGACCCGACGTACAAGCGGCTCTTAAAGCCAGAATCGGCTCACTCTTGATTGGTGGTAAAGGGCAGATGCTCAACACCCGCCGCTCAATTCCTTGCGAACAACTTTTTGGTCGGCCTACAGTAGTAGAACTGAAGATGGTTTCAGAAGACAACGAGAAATCATTCTTGATGGGTATGCTATTCGTTTTCCTCTACGAATATCGAGAAGTTGGCGGTCCGTGTGAACACTTGAAACATGTGATGCTCATTGAAGAGGCTCACCGACTGTTGAAAAACGTGCCCACCGGCGGTGGTGCCGACACGGCCAACCCTGCAGGTAAAGCGGTTGAATTCTTCACCAACATGCTGGCAGAAATTCGTGCTTATGGACAAGGCTTTATCATTGCCGACCAAATTCCCAACAAGCTCGCTCCTGAAGCGCTAAAAAACACTAACTTGAAAATCATGCACAGAATTGTGGCGGTGGATGACCGCGATTCTATGGGTGGTGCCATGAACCTTGATGATGTGCAAAAACGGCACGTTACAGCCCTTGGACAGGGTCGCGCTTTGGTTTACGCAGAGAAAATGGAATCTCCCTATCACTTACAGATTATGTTCGACAAAGAGAAAATGGTGCCACCACCAGACACTCCAGCCGAGTCAGATCAAATCGTGCGCGATGCCATGAAACATTTGAACATCGTGGGCACCTTCGATCGCCACCTGGGCTGCAAGTTTTGCCTGCACCGTTGTGACTCGCAAATTTTAGACACGGCTGTACCCGTAGCTGACGACCAAATTTTCAGACAAGTTTACAACCGCTATATTTTGTCCACCCTGAAAGATTTGACTCAGCTTGTGCACTTCAGAGCGCAGATTATTCACGAAATTCAGCGGGTTATTGGTGGACGTGCCAGAACCGGTAACATTACAGGTATCACCTGGTGTGCGCTGACTCAGGCCACTGAGAGGTATTTCGAGCGCAAAGGTGAAGAAAATTATTGGTTCTATGACCAGGTGCGTGAGCAACATTTGCGCTGGCTGAACCTATTGCGACCAGCATTCCAACCCACTGAAGTAAACAGACGCTTGGATATTTCGGTGTTGCGACAATGGCGTGATGACTTCCTCGAACTGCACAAACGTGATCAGGGTCCGTTGCCGACTTGCGCACCATGCACGTCCAAATGTTTGTATCGCTTCGAAGTTTCAGAAGTTGTCCGCGATCCCAAAATCAAATTTGACTTTAACTCCTCTATTAACCGCAAAGATACTCCGGCTTCAGATTCTGCCGCCTGGTTCTGCAGACTACTGACTGAGCGATTGATTGGTATGCCCGACGTCGATCTGGCATATTGTTTAGCGGCTCACTTGATTAAAGATCAGCAGCTTTCCACCGACGCCCAGCTGGTGCTGCTGCACAAAGTAAGAAACGCCCTGGATAACTTCCAAAACGAAGGCGAGGCCGAAGCGGGCGATGAAGAATGAAGACGAACTAAATCAATCGCAGCAGCAGCAGCAGCAGCCTGATCAAGAAGCGCAGCGTGTAAATCAGCAAACAGTCCAGCAACCGCAGCAGGAGCTGGCTGACAATGGGCCTGAAAGCCTGGTAGACGAGCTGGGTATCTATGACATTTACGAACCCATAGCTGACCTTAACGGCAAAATATTTTGCACCGCCGGACGTGACGCTCCCGTTGCCGAATTTTTAGACGATTATTTGATCATGCACCCTCCTCAGCTGCCATTCTATGAAACTGGCCCTGAAGAGGAGTTTGTACTATTGGTAGACGACCGCGGTATCGTGCTCAATGAGCTCGGAGAAGCAAAAAGAATTCCCACGGCTAAATACCGTGGCTATCCGATTTATTATTTCGGTGAACAAAAGGAAGGCACACTTAAACACTATGCCGCGGTACTGGCCGACGACCAGAATCTCTATTTTATATTCGACGAATCGGGCGAACGGCTAACCACTGACGCAATTTATAAGCTGCGCAACAAATCAGTCAATGGCGAAATATCAAAATTTCCAGGCTTGCACAGTAACCTCGACGACAGCAGTATGGAAGACGATCGCATCGACGCCAGCACCATGGTCGACACCGACTTCAGCCCTGATTAGCTAGCGAACAAAATCAAGCTGAAAGTTTTCTACCTGCCAGATAACGCTGACAATAGTCGAGCCAATTGGCAGTCAATTCGTTAGTGACCATCTCACCGACGGCACCACTGGGCAGGTCGATTTTAATGGTTTTCTTGCGGCCGTCGCGACTGTATTCATGGCGTACCGACGATTCGTGGCCAACTTCGTAGCTGAGCACAGGCGTCCAATCTTCATCGATAAGAACTTGCAATTGCTGGCAGAAGAAGCGCTCACCATCAAGTTCTCTTTCGGTCTTGACCAATCTGCAAGACGGATTGAGGCTCTCAATATCTCTGCTAACTTCAATGGCATTTGAACGTTCATCGAGCGAACGATGACTGAGGTTAGTGGATGGTCTGCCATCACCCGTAGTGCCGGAGGCTTTAGCGGGCACGTTCGTGTTGCCAGTGTTAGAGCTGCCATTAGCGCCTGAACTGCCTCCATTGCCATTGGCTTTAGGTAAAGGCATAGTCGCTTTATCAATATCAACAACGGTCGTTTGCTCGCCATAATTGTCGACAATAATCGTATGCTCTGGCAGTGACAACGTGGTATCGCCGTCAGGAATATTGAAAGTAGTAGCCTGCGATTCGATGGAGGCATCACCTTTCATTTCGAATACATAGCCGCAAGCTGGGCAAAGGTTGGCGCTATCGCTGATTAAACGACGACATCCGCCGCAAGCTTTGGTGGCAACATCAAACAATGATCCGTAGCTGCCTGTAAATTGTTGTGGTTCTCGTGCCACTGGCTTAAACGATGCCGTACCGTTTCTAAAGATTTCGATTTCTTCGTGCGTAGGTATCACCAGGTTGGTACCACGTATAACAACAGCCAGCGGAGCGCCTTTACTATCGGTCTCAGTGGTCAAACCATTTTTGTCGGCAAGTAAGGTCCACAGTGTCACATCATGAAGATCAGGATGTTTCATCGCAATCGAGCGTAAAGTATCACCCAGGCGCACAGAGTATGTTTTCTCATCTCCGCCGTCGGCAGCTTCTCTAATCTTACCGAGCACTTTTTCAATATTAGCTCTACGTTCATCAGCTTTAGCTGACGACTTAGCATCAAGGCCTTGATGACTGGTTCTACTTGATACGTTGTTGAGACGGGCCGTCCATTCGCGCACTTGTTTGGGGCTAGGTAAAGTAAGAATGGTGCCGACTTCAACAGAATATGTTCTGCGGCCGTCAGTCCATCGAACTTCCACACGGTTCTTGTTCATCTCATAGATCAGATCAGTGAGGCGCGGATCGCGCAGTTTTATGCGAGCAATCGAAACCAGAGTGTCGCCTTGGCGCACCACGTATTTCTCTTGCTGATTATCTTTGCGAATCGCTTCTTGCGCCTTTTGCCGCTCTTCGCTCAGTCTTTGCGACTTGGCTTTAGCTTCAGCCTCTGCTTGCTGGCGCAGTGCGAGAATGGTGAGAATTTCATCTGAACGTCGTTTGTCTTCATGTTTGCGTTCATTCTCTCTACGATCTTCTTCTTCATCTCTGCGACGTTTTTCAGCTTCTTCTTGCTGCAATTTAAGATTATTGTCGCGAGTGACACGTTCTTGTTCTGCGAGGGCTAATCTCTCGTCTTCACTACTACGTAAAGCTCTAGTTTGCTCTTCAATTTGTTGATTAGCAAGATCCTGATCAGCCTTACTTGCCTGATCGGCTGCCGCCATGATTCCGTAATCGGCCCCAGAAGTACCGTTATTCAACTTGTCGTTATCAATGGTGCTGTAATCTAAACGAGGAGCGCTGGAATCACCGGCCACCACTGAATTTGTATAATTATCAGTATCTACTCTGTTAGAAGTGTATGCGATATTGTCTGTGGGTGTTGTAGCAGCGACCTCGGCCGCAGTTGCAGGTTTGACTTCATGGTGCTGCTTAGCTTCGACTCGGTGATGCGATTCATTGTGATCGTGCGCAGCTTTATGATCGGGCTGAGACGTACTCAGACCGGGCGACTGCAAGCCGAGATTGCTGGTTGCTTGTTGCAACCAATCGGGCATCTGGTTATAGATGGTTGGGTCGAGCTTCTGTGAGTGTGTGTGCACCGATTGAATGTATTCAACATTTGCAGAAGGTGGTGCTATCTGATTATTTACTGAATCAGCCGGCGCCTGACCATTGATATTTACGGCAGGTATTTGAATAGCTGGTTGATCAAAATTTGTTTGAATGGTTTCTGGGAATACAGGGGCTACGGGCCCCGGCACCACGTCAGAATTTACCTGTGCATTGTTCTCAATCTCAGGAGTTGCAGGCGGAGACTCGATATTAGCAGGCACAGGATTTTGTACAGTTGAATTTTGTCCAACAGGCTGTTGCAGACTGGTATCGCTGGCGGTCTGCGTATTCTCGACTGGAAGCGCTTGAATATTGTTTGGTACTTGCGTCGGCGTTACTGTGCCAAAATCTGTCTGCAATGGTGTCGGCACTTGCGAGCCGTAGCCATACTTGCCGGCCGCATCGCTGAGCCAGTCACTTGAGCTGTCTGTATTTTCAACATGAGGTCTAGACGGAAGACCAGCATCGACAGAAGCAATTTCGATATGTCGTTCGGAGTGATTAGGCATACTGAATGGGGATTCTGCCAGATTATGCCCCACATTGGGGCTGTGGCTGGCGGCGTCGATGCTCTCATATGCAGGCAAATTAGTAGATACTGGCTGCGTAGTTTGAGCTTCAGATTCAGCTCGTACAATTTCAGAATGACGAATGCGCTGCGATTCTTGATCGCGTCGAACTTGGTCTTGACGAAGCGTTTCTTGCAGGTATCTAGCGGCTTCTTCTTGACGGGCGATTTCCGCTATCCGCCTTGCCTCTTCTTCTTGACGCCTGATTTCTTCTTGGCGTCTGGCTTCTTCCTGACGAACTATTTCAGTATCTCTGAAAGCTGCCTCTCTAACTCTTTCAACTTCGAAGGCGTTAGACGGCACATAATTATTGTTGGAGAAGTCTATAACGACAGGAGTAATATCAATAAGGTCAGGGTGTTGAGACCCAGTCACATTTGTTGCAGCAGGGACGCCAGAGTGTGGTGCTGCTGGCACCGCACCAGAATTGGTGTTAGCGGCAGTGTTGCCGGTTGTAGTCGTATGACCTACTGCAGATCCAGTCTGAGATGATGTAGCGGATCCTGCCGCGCTGTGTCCTGCTGCTGGCGCTGTATTAGTTCCGGCAGATGGAGCGGAATGAGCTGCGGTCGTATTATTAGCTCCAGGAGCATTTACAGCTCCAGGGCTACTGACTGCTCCCGAGTTATGGGCAACGCCAGCATTACCAGTGGCGCCAGCATTTGCAGGAGCAGCGGTATTTGCGGTGGTTGCTGCATTTACCGACGTTCCCGATGTGCCAGGAACATTGGCTGTATGAGCTCCAGCTGATCCAGAAACAGCACTATTGTTAGAGCCAGTAGATGGAGCAGTGGTCGCAGTGTTTTGGCCTGCGGTGCTGACTCCTGTTGTTTGCTGGCTTAAGTTTCCGCTTGCGGTATTGCCGGCGGAACCGGTAGCTTGTTGGCTGAGATTGCCGCTTGCTGCACCTGCAGTTCCGGCATGAGCAGCAGGTGTGGTTGCACCACCAACGCCCGCAGTGGAACTAGCGCCTGCGAGATTTCCTGTTGCGTGTCCGATTCCGGTAACAGGATTTCCGGCAGGTTGAGTACTTGAAGTGACGTGTGTACCTGCAGAGGTATTAGGACCAGCATTGACACCGGCATTAGCGTTTGTGTTTGTAGTGCCTGAGCTAGTTGTAGTGCCAACATGCCCAGTATTCAATCCGGCGCTAGCATTACCGGAAGTAGTGCTGTTAATTGCACTACCTGCAGTATTAGCTCCACTGGCATTTGCACTAGTATGTCCTGCAGTACAAGTAGTAGCAGCTTGCTGGCTGAGGTTGCCAGTTGCACTAGAACCGGCAGCTCCGACATGAGCCGTTGACGCGTTTCCAGTATTCGATGCAGTGCCAGCTGTATTTCCTGTTGAATTTATTGTTCCCGTGCTTACTGAGCTCGTGGGTTGAGGGCCGCTTGTTCCATGTGTACTAGTCTGACCAACGCCAGCATTTGTAACGGAACTGGTCGCTGCTGCATTCGTAGTGCCTGAGGTATTGCTTGCACCTGTGTGACCGGAGGCCGCTGCGGTTCCTGTGCCAGTTACGACAGAATTATTGCCGACGTTGGCAGTGCCACCAGTATTGGTGCCAGTATGTGCTGTGCTTCCGGTACCGGCAGCTTGCTGACTGAGGTTGCCTGTTGGAACGCTACCGGTCGTGCCTGAATGTGCGGTTGTTGCACTTCCAGCCGGAGAAGCAGTCGTAGTCGTGTTTCCTGCTGTGTTTCCTGGTGTAGTGCCAGCATTCTGAGAAGGGGTAGTTCCGTGTGTACCGGTCTGCGTAGGCTGACCGACACCGGCATTAGCACCAGTTGCGGTGCCTGAAGCAGTATTTGAAATTGCGTGACCTGCGCTAGTTCCGGTCGCAGCATTACCAGCAGTTGCACCGGTATTGGCAGTGCCAGAACTGTTGGCAGCGCTACCCGTATTGACTCCCGAATGTCCGCCAGTGCCTGTACCAGCTGCTTGCTGGCTGAGGTTGCCTGTCGTATTTGTACTACCACCAACCGTTCCAGAAGAATGAGTAGGGGCACCTGGGGTATTTCCAGAGGTGGCAGCTGTTTGAGAGCCAGAGGTTCCGTGTGTACCGGTTTGCGTAAGCTGACTGCCACCGGTATTGGAAGTGCCGCTACTGTTGGCAGCGCCACCCGTATTGACTCCCGAATGACCGGCACTGCCTGTACCAGCAGCTTGCTGGCTGAGATTGCCTGTCGTATTTGCAGTACCACCAGCCGTTCCAGAAGAATGAGTAGGCGCACCTGCGGCATTTCCAGACACATTGCCAGCTGCATTAACAGAAGTGGCAGCTGTTTGAGAGACAGTGGTGCCGTGTGTACCGGTCTGCGTAGGCTGACTGGCACCGGCATTGGCACCAGTCGCGGTGCCTGAAGCAGTATTTGAGCTGGCGTGACCTGCGG
>Ga0105046_10006334_pt1 | contig 18667 bp, 19 predicted proteins | sample MAT03_FD_78385 | JGI IMG/M metagenome (GOLD analysis project Ga0105046, IMG submission 78385) | Freshwater microbial communities from Lake Fryxell liftoff mats and glacier meltwater in Antarctica - MAT-03 (megahit assembly) | ecosystem: Environmental > Aquatic > Freshwater > Ice > Liftoff...
ACGATGCCTCCAGCGGCAATGACAGCCAGCTCCGGCGCGTGGTGATCACCAACAACCGTCCGCCCGAGATCAATTTCTTAAGCTCAAGCTATATTGTTGGCGTCGAAGGTCAACCCCGACCGCTTGATGTGATTGCGTTCACCGTGACTGATCCCGACGGCGATCCAGTGGGTGTCTTCTCGACCGCCCTGATCGGCAACACGGCGGTCTTCGCCAGCGGTGCAGTGAGCGGATCGCAGCCGAATTACATTTTGGCGCTGAGCGCGGCCGGCGCGAATGCCAACGGCAGCTCCAACGTAACTGTCCGCGCGTTCGACAGCCGCGGTGCGGAAGCCGAACGCACCATCACCGCGTCGATCAGCGCCGTCAATAATCCGCCAACGGTGCTGATCTCGGGCGCCAACTGCTCGGGTCCAATGGGCATTGTGGTGACGCCGGGGACACCGTTCGTCATTCAATTGCCAACCTCTGCCAGCTCACGCAACATCACCTGCACCGGTTTCTTGACCGTCACCCCGGGTCCGGGCAATGAAACGGGGCAAACCGTGACGGTGAGCGCGCCGGCCCTCGCTGGCGATTCGATCTTCTCACTCAAGCCAGCGCCTTCGTATTTGGCCACCGGTGGCGGGCTGTACACCTTCGAGTTCCAGTTGAACCCAGCGCCGAACGCGGCCTCTGCTTGCGTCACCGCCACGGCAACCGACAGCGGTGACAACACGCCGCCCAGCGTCAACAACACGACGTTCCGGGTGCGCGTGAATATCGGTGCAGGCAACGGCTCAGTGGGCTGCGAAGGCGCGCGTTAGCGAAGGCATCAGGCGACGTTGATCTAAAACCCGGCCTTGCGCCGGGTTTTTTTTTACGCGCGGTTTAGCGATCCATTCCCGCAAAGCCCATAAAGGCAAGCGCCATCAAGCCGGCGCTGACCAACGCAATCGGCGCTCCCGCCCAGGCTCTGGGCACCGGGCTTAGCTTGAGGCGCTCACGCAGCGCGGCCATCAGCACCAGCACCAGCGCAAACCCAAGCGATGCCGCAAATCCGTAAAAGACGGCTTCCAGGAATCCGCGCGCGGCGGCCTGGTTGATCAAGGCCACGCCCAGCACCGCACAGTTGGTGGTGATCAGCGGCAGGTAAATGCCCATCAGGCGATGCAGCTGCGGCTGGGTTTTTCGGATGACCAGCTCCAGAAACTGCACCGCCACCGCAATCACCAAAATATAGGCCAAGGTGCGCAGGTATTCGGCGTTGAGCGGGACCAGCAGGTACTGGTGCACCAGCTGGGTCAGCCCGGCGCTCAAGGTCAGCACAAAACCCGTCGCAGCGGCCATGCCCAGGGCATTGTCCAGCCGCGAAGAAACGCCCATGAACGGACACAAACCGAGAAACCGCATCAACACAAAGTTGTTGACCAGCGCCGCGGAGATCAACAGCAAGAACCATTCGCTCATGTGCGCCAGTCTAAACTCAAGCGATGAGTGCCTTTGTATTGATCCGATCTGCGATTTTCTTGGCCGCGGCACTTTTGCTTTGGCTGTTTGAGCGCGCGCGGCCGGCGCTGCATAAGCCGGCGCGGCGCGGCAGAATTCAAGCGTTTCATGGCGCGATGCTGGCGCTGTCCATGCTCTTGATGGCCCTCTTGGTCCCGGGTGGATTGGTCGCGCTCGGTGTTTTCGCGCAAGCCGCTGGCTGGGGCCTGTTCAATCACTGGGCGCTGCCGCTTTGGGCAACCATGCTGATCACGGTGGCAGTGTTCGACATCGCGGTTTACGCGCAGCACGCGCTGATGCACCGGGTTCCGTGGCTGTGGGCGCTGCACCGCGTGCACCACAGCGAAGACCATCTCGACTTCACCAGCGCGATTCGATTTCACCCGTTTGAGCTGGGCCTGTCTCTGCTTTATAAGGGTGCGCTGGTGCTGCTGCTCGGTGCGCCCTGGCAGGGAATCTTGCTGTTTGAGGTGCTGCTCTCGTCGGTGGCTTTGTTCTCGCACTCGAACGTGCGCTTGCCGCGAAGGCTGGAAGCCATCTTGCGCTGGGTGCTGGTGACGCCGGACATGCACCGCTGGCACCATGAACACGCCGTGCGCCTACAGCGCTCCCAATACGGCTCGCTGTTGAGCATCTGGGATCGCCTGCTTGGCATGCTCAAAACCGACGGCAGCGCGGCGGCGACGCGGCCGGGCCTTGCCGAGGAAGCCGCGCCGCAGCGGTTTCTGGCGCTGCTCAAACTGCGTTTTCGAGCGTGAACATGCACGGCGATTGGCTCGATGAGCTTGCGGTCGGCGTTGTTGCGCTCGACGCCAACGGCTGCGTCCTTGACCTCAACTTACGCGCCGAAGCGCTGCTGAATACCAGCCGCAAGCGCGCGCGCGGGCAGCCGCTCGCCGCGGTTTTGGGGGCGGAGCTCAAATGGCGCGAACGCCTGCTCAAGGCGCTGTTGGAGCGCCATCGCGTGATCTTGCTTGATCAGCCGTTTGCGCAGCGCCGCATCGACGTGCGCCTCTCGCCGCTGCCACCCGCGCAGCGCATTGCCTGGCTCCTTGAGATGAGCGTGCGCGCAAGCGATGAATCCACCGACGACGCCGACAAGCAGCGCGCCCTGCTGCGCGCGGTTGGCCACGAAGTCAAAAATCCGCTGGGCGGAATGCGCGGTGCGGCGCAGCTTCTGGCGCGCGAGAACTTGAGCGAAGACGGGCGCGAACTGACCCAGCTGATCGAGCGCGAAGTGGACCGTTTGAGCGCCTTGATCGATCGCTGGGGCGAAACCAAGGCGTGCACCCATCTGCGCGTGATCAATCTCCACGAAGCGATGGAGCACGTGCATCGCCTGATGGCGGCCGAGCTGCGCGGGCGGGTCGCGATCTCGCGCGACTACGACGTGAGTTTGCCCAGCGCACGCGCCGATCTGAACCGCCTGATCCAGGCGCTGATCAATCTGCTGCGCAATGCCGAGCAAGCAGGCGCAAGCCGGATCATTCTGCGCACGCGCATGGAGGATGCAAAGGTTCCCGCAAGCGCGCGCTTGAGCGTGATCGACAACGGCGCAGGCGTGCCTGAAGAGCTGCTCCCGCGGATCTTCGAACCGCTGGTCACCGGACGCAGCGAAGGATTAGGCCTTGGCTTGAGCATCGTGAGCGCGGTCGCGCATGAACATGGCGGCCGGGTTGAACTTAACTCCCAAATGGGCGCGACCGAGTTCGCGCTGGTGCTGCCTTTGCTGCCTTGATTGGGGCGGCTTCGGCGCCGCGCTGCGGCAGCAATAAGGCGAGTTCAGCGGCGCTCAAATTGCGCCATTGGCCGATTTTCAAACCATCCAGCGTAACGTTCATGATGCGGATGCGTTCCAGCGATTTGACCATGTAGCCAAGCGCTTCGCACATCAATCGAATCTGCCGATTGAGCCCTTGGGTCAGGACGATCCGAAAGCCGCACTTGCCGCGCGCCTGGACTCGGCAGGGCAGGGTCTGGGTGTTGTGGATGCGCACACCCGCCGCCATCCGCGCCAGAAACTCCGGCGTGACCGCTTGATCCACGCCGACGAGATACTCTTTTTCATGGTGATTCTCAGCGCGCAGGATTTGATTGACGATGTCGCCGTCGTTGGTTAGCAAGATCAATCCCTGCGAATCTTTATCCAGCCGCCCGATCGGAAAAACGCGCTCGGTATGGTCGATAAAATCGATGATGTTGCCGCGCACGTGGCGTTCGGTGGTGCAGGTCACGCCGACCGGCTTGTTGAGCTTGAGGTAAATCCGCACGCGCTCGCCGCGGCGGGTTCGCGGACGCGCGATTTGGCCGTCGAGGCGCACTTCGTCGCCTTCTTCAACCAGTGTGCCAATCGCGGCAATCCGTCCATTGATGCTGACCCGTCGCTCGCCGATCAGACGGTCTGCTTCGCGTCGCGAGCACAGGCCAGTTTCGCCCAAGAATTTGTTCAGGCGCATACATGCTCCCTATATACCGTTGGCCGCGGCGCTGTTAAATTCAAACATTGCTTTTGAAGTGATGTGTCGGGGAGGCGCAGCGCCATGCAAAAATTGAGCTTATTAATACTGGTGGCATTCGCGATCAGCGGCTGTTCTTCTGGCGGCAACTCTAAAGCCGCGGAACTGTGCAAGGCCGCGGTGCAAGAGCGCATGACAGACGCGAACGCCACGTTCGATAAGGGCATCGCAGACTCAGCGGTCACCAACGCCGACGGCACCGTTGTGATCACGTCGTCTTACAGCGGCGAGCGCAGCGACAGTGGTCAGATGGTGCCTTATACACAAACTTTTACGTGTTCGGTGGCGTTGAAAGACGATCAGGGCAAAGACAACCCGCGCGTCATTCGCATGCAGATTAATTGGTAGCTGTGCCGCCGACGGTCATGCCGTCGATCTTAAGAGTTGGCTGGCCCACGCCCACCGGCACACTCTGTCCATCCTTGCCACAAACGCCCACGCCTTCGTCTAGTTTCAGATCATTGCCGACCATGCTCACGCGGGTGAGCACCTCGGGCCCCGAACCAATCAAGGTCGCACCCTTGACCGGGCGAGTGATTTTGCCGTCCTCGATCAGATAAGCCTCGCTCGCCGAAAAGACGAACTTTCCAGAGGTGATGTCGACTTGCCCGCCGCCGAAGTTGACCGCATACAAACCGCGTTTGACCGAGGCGATGATGTCGGCAGGTTCACTCGCGCCTGCACGCAGATAGGTGTTGCGCATGCGCGGCATTGGCAGGTGCGCGAAGCTTTCGCGGCGCCCGCTGCCGGTTGATTTGACGCCGGTCAAAGCCGCGTTCAGTTTGTCCTGCAGGTAGCCCTTGAGCACGCCGTTTTCGATCAAGGTGGTGCACTGGGCGGCGGTGCCTTCGTCGTCGATCGAAAGCGAGCCGCGGCGCTCTTCTAACGTGCCGTCGTCAACCACCGTGCACAGCGGTGAGGCCACGCGCTCGCCCATGCGCCCTGAAAATGCGCTGGTCCCTTTGCGGTTGAAGTCGCCCTCCAAACCGTGGCCGACCGCCTCGTGCAGCAGCACGCCGGGCCAGCCCGGGCCAAGCACGACCGTCATCTGGCCCGCGGGTGCGGCGACCGATTCCAAGTTGACCAAGGCCTGGCGCACCGCTTCGCGCGCATGCCGCTTGGCGTTGCCGTCTGAGAGAAAGCGCTTGAGCTCAAAGCGCCCGCCGCCGCCGGCCGAGCCCTGCTCGCGGCGCCCGTTGGCCTCTGCGATCACCTGCACATTGAAACGCACCAGCGGGCGCACGTCCGCGGCAAAGGTGCCGTCGGTTGCCGCAATCAAGATCACCTCGTGGCTGGCCGCGACGCTCACGATCACCTGTTTGACGCGGGGGTCGAGCCCGCGCGCGTAAGCATCAATTTCTTTGAGCAAATTGATCTTGGCCGGTGCATCCAGCGTGTCGATCGGATCGGCGTGGCTGTACAGGGCCGTGCTGCTGGACGGCTTCAGCGCCACCCGCGCGCCGCTCGCGCCATCGCGGCTTAAGCTGCGCACGGCGCGCGCTGCATCGGCGATGGCGCCCAAGGCCAAATCATCGGAATAGGCCAGCGCCTGTCGATCGCCCGACACCGCGCGCACGCCGACGCCTTGCTCGATCGAATGCGAGCCCTCCTTAACCAGCCCATCGTCCAACATCCACGACTCCGCGCGGGCGAACTGAAAATAAAGATCCGCCGAGTCGATTCCCGGGCCCATTGCCTTGGCGAGCAGGCCTTCAAGATCACCCTCGCTAAGCGAGGTGGGGGTCAGCAATACAGAGCGAGCAAGGGACAGCATCGGATGGACTCAAGCGCAGGGGACTTTCAAAGGTGCAGGCGTTGGCGCGCAATTACAAGCGCTGCTTGCGCAAAGGCGCGATTTCAGCGCGTTGCCGCGCTCGCCTAAGGCTTCGGTTGTCCGTCCGCATCACACAGACTCAGTTCGTTATTGGAGTTGTCGAGCGTATAGCCCGTGTTGATTCGAAAGGTTACCGGTGCGCACGTCCAGCCGCCCTCGGGAGAGCGTCTTTCGTCACTGTTGAAACGCCATCGTCTGATTGCCTTTTGGCTCATTGAGCCCAGATCCGAGCGCGGATAGCTCTGCAGCAACTCCGTGTCGAGCACTTCGCCGCTTCGCGATACCAAGACGAGGGTGTTTGCGATCCCGTCGACTTGGGCTTTTAGTGCGGCTATCGGATAAACCGGCCGGTGAAACTTAACAAGACAAAAGCCAGGCTCCTCGCCGACGCGCGGGGTTTCGGATGCGAGATTTGCGTCACCGTCTGATTTTGCGAAATCGCGCGCGCGCGCCAGCGCCTGCGCTGCGTCCTTGACCTGTTTGGAATCCGCTTGCCAGGCCGGCATTGCTGCTTCGTCTTCGGCGTAGATTTCTAAAATTCCGGGCGACCAGCGCCGACCGGTGGCCTTCGGATCGTGGATGAAGCGCAGCGCAATTGATGAAGGGACGGCGACGCAGCCACGCGTCGCCGGTGAGAACTGCCAATCCTTGGCGGCTGAAATCACCGCTTTTTCGAGTTCACGGTTAAGGTCCGAGCGCAGCACCACGACTTTTTCAACCGACCCAATCTGATCAATCAAAAGGCCGACATCGACGAAGCCGGCACTCTTGCTCTTCACAAAGGGAACCACCGCCAAAGTCGCTTCCGGCAGCTTGACGATCGGTGTCTGCGGCGGCGCTTTCGCCGTTTCAGCCTGCGCAAGCACAGATGCAAAAAGCAAAGGCAAGATGATGGATTTCATGTTTCTGAGTCCTTGAATAGGGCGATGAACGTATGGCTCGGGCCGCACGTTACAAAGTTTACAATTAATCAAGCCTCGGGCGCGCCTGAAGCTCACGTGGTTTTCGAATGGCGCTGGCATCGCGTCGTGGGCTGGGAGGAGCGCGCCTGCTCGGGCTCAAATGTCGATCCGATAGAGCGTCAAGTATTTGTTACGATCCGGCCACATTTTTACGGGCGGGGCCGCACAACTCATGGTTTCAGAAATTGCATTCGGCCTGTTTGGGCTGGCCGTACTCATCGGCATTGCCTGGGCATTTTCCAATAACAAAAGCAAAGTCGACTGGATCTTGGTCGGCACTGGCGTGGCGCTGCAGATCGCCTTTGCGATGTTTGTGCTGCTCACGCCCTGGGGCGCCGCGCTGTTCAAGACCATGGCCGGGTTTTTTGTCGCCTTGATTGAATTCACCAAAGAAGGCGCGGGCTTTATCTTTGGCGATTTGGTCAAGCGCACCGACACCTTCGGCTTCATTTTTGCCTTTCAGGTGCTGCCGACGATCATTTTCTTCGCCGCCTTCATGGCCGTGATGTATCACATAGGCGTGATGCAGGTGATCGTGCGCACGATGACCTGGGCGATTACCCGGGTGATGCGGGTCTCGGGCGCTGAAACCACATCCGTGTGCGCGAGTATCTTCATCGGCCAAACCGAGGCGCCGCTGACGGTTCGGCCGTACATCCCCAAAATGACCGAAAGCGAGCTGCTGACCCTGATGATCGGCGGCATGGCGCACATCGCCGGCGGCGTGATGGCAACTTATATTGGCTTGCTCGGTGGCGACGATCCGGTCCGTCAGACCTATTTCGCCACCCATTTTCTCGCCGCCAGCATCATGGCCGCACCGGCAACCATCCTGATTGCCAAGATTCTGATTCCAGAACTCGGCCAGCCGCTGACTCGCGGCACGGTCAAGATGGAAGTCGAAAAAACCGCCTCCAATGTGATCGACGCCGCGGCTTCCGGCGCTGCCGACGGGCTCAAGCTCGCACTCAATATTGGCGCCATGCTGCTGGCCTTTATCGCCTTGATCGCGATGGCCGACGCACCGATCAAATGGCTCTCGGATGTGCAGTGGTTCGGCAGCGAGTGGTCGCTGACTCAGGCGCTTGGCATGCAGCTCAGCATCGAGTCGATCCTTGGCGTGCTGTTGGCGCCGATTGCGTGGATTATCGGCGTGCCGTGGGACGACGCGCAGATTGTCGGCAGCCTGATCGGGACCAAGCTTGTGCTCAATGAATTTGTCGCCTACATCAAGCTGAGCGCCATTCCAATTGGCGATGGCATCGGCATGTTGAGCGAGCACGGCCAGCTGATTGCGACCTACGCGCTGTGCGGTTTTGCCAATTTCTCGTCGATTGCGATCCAGATTGGCGGCATCGGCGGGATCGCACCCGAGCGCCGCGCTGATATTGCCCGCTTCGGAATGCGCGCGGTTTTGGGCGGCACCTTGGCCACCCTGATGACGGCCACCATCGCTGGTGTGCTGAACCAGTTCCAGTAGCGCACGATGGGCGCGGTCACTGTGGTTGGTTCTTTCGTGCTCGACCACGCCTGGGCGGTCGAGCGGTTTCCGCGCGTCGGCGAAACCACCATCGCGTTGGGCTTTGCAACCGCGGTCGGCGGCAAGGGTTTTAACCAAGCCGTGGCGGCACTCAGGCTGGGTGCACGCACTCGCTTTATTGGTGCGATTGGCCACGATCACTTAGGCGAGGCCGGCAAGCAATTCGCCCGCGACGAAGGCCTAGACTGCGCCTGGGAAACCCATCCGACGCTGCCCACGGCCGCCGCAAGCATCATGATTGATTCAAGCGGCGCCAACCTGATTGCGGTCGCGCTCGGAGCCAATGGCGCGCTCAGCGCAGACTTAGTGCGCAGCGCGCTTGCAGCCGGTGAGCCGCCGGACGTGCTCTTGGCGCAGCTGGAGGCCAATCTCGACGCCACCCGCGCTGCACTCACCGCGGCGCGGCGCGAAGGCGCGCTGACGATGCTCAACCCGGCGCCGCTCAATGTAAGGCTTGACCGTTCGCTGCTGGCGCTGGCGGATCTGCTCACGCCCAATGAAGGCGAGTTCCAATTGCTGCTTGCGCTGCTGTTTGGGATTGAGCTTGCGCCCGACTATTTCCGCTCAAGCGATGTGCTTTTGAACCAGTGGTGTCGCGCAACCGGCGTCGCCACGGTGGTGATCACGCTCGGTGCTGAAGGCGTTTTTGTCTCGCACGATCCCGACGATCCACGCGGCGACGCGAGGCCGTTTTATCGAATTGCCGCGAGCCCCGTCGCCACGATTGACACCACCGGCGCGGGCGATGCGTTTTCAGGTGCGCTCGCTGCGCGCTTGGCCGAAGGCCGGCCCGATGCGTTCCGAGACGCCGTTGAGTTCGCCAGTCGCGCCGCTGCGCTATCAACCGAAGCACGCGGCTGCGCACCGTCCATGCCCACCGCGGCGCAGCTCAAAGCAAGATTTGGCTAAAGATTGGGCTCAAGACTTGGCTAAAGGCTTGGCTAAAGGGCGATAAAGGGCAGCGTCAGCATCGACAGCAGCAGGCCGTAACCCACCAGCGCGGCGCCAAGTTCGGGTTTAAGCCCAGCGCTGGCAAGCATTGCCGCGGCGCTGATCATGGTCGGCATGGCCGCTTGAAAAACCGCGACCTGGGCCAGCTTTGGATCCAATCCCAGCGCCTTCGCGACAAGTGCAGCCAGCAGCGGAAAGGCCAGCAGTTTCGCGGCCAGACCCAGCGCAAGCGGGCCGCGGTCGGCAGCCTGCAGGCGGAACTTGAGCTTGAGCCCCACCGCAAAGCAGCTGAGCGGCACCAGCGTCGCGGCGAGCTTGTCGACCAGCGCCAAAGCCATGCCCGATGGCGCCGGCAGCAGCAGCGCGAGCGCCACCGCGACTAGCGGTGGGAAGCTCAGCATGCGCTTGAGCAGCGCCAGTTTGGGCGGTGGTTTGTCGCTTTGGGCGAGCGCGATTAGCCAAGGAATCGCCGCTGCGAGCAGCACAAAAGAGCCGAATTGGTCGAACACCAGCGCCGCCGGCAGCGCGTCTTCGCCTAGCAAAGCGCGCACCATCGGATAGCCCAAAAACGCGGTATTGCCGACCACGCTCAAGGCGACCAAGGCAATTCGGGTGGCGCGCGGAAAGCCGAGCGCGCCGCTGATGAACCAAACCAAGGCGCCAACCCCGGCCGCGCACGCGTACGGAATCAGCGCGAGCTTGAGTAGCTCCGGGCCCAATTGAAGGCCAGGCAACACCTTGAGCACCATCGCCGGCAGCGCGATCAAAATGACAAAGCGGTTGATCGCCTCGGCACCCGATTCTTCAAACAGCTTAAAGGCGCTAGCCAGTTTGCCCAAGGCGAGCAGGATCGCCACCAGGGCATAGGCCTCACCCAAGGCGCACGCGCTCGATGAGGTGAACGCCGCTGGCGCGCGCATCCGCGGGCTGCGGGAGCGGGTCGTTGCTGTAGTGGCGCGGTACTTTGTCGATGCCAAAGGCGTACAGGGTGATCTGGCCCTGCTGGTCGATCTGAAAGCGCAGGAAGTTTTTGTAATCGGCGATCTTGAGCGAAGAAAACGCCTCGTTGCTGTGGCGACCAAACACGTTCAGCGAAATCAGCAGATACAAACCAACCAGCAGCGAGCCAATCAGCGCGCCCGCGCCACCCACAAAAACCACGTGCCAGAAAAGATGCGACCAGTGCGCGTAGACAAACCACCCGTACAGCGCGAACGTCTCGCGCACGCCCTGCAAAACCTGCTCGGACGCCGCCAGCAGCCAAAGCGCCGCCACGGTATGCAGCGCAGCGTGGCTGACACCGCCGAGCACGCGATAAAACATGCGATGGGTGTCGGTGATCAAGATGAACAGGGCAAACACAAACACGGTGGCGAGCACGCCGAGCGGATCGATCGGGCCTAAGAAAATCACCCCAAGCTTGTCCACAAAACCCTCGATCCGGCTCAGATCAGAATCGGCATACGCAAAGCTCAAGCAAACGTAGAAAAACGCCATGGCGAAGGCGAATTTGGGGTTTTTAAACGGAAACAAAAGATTGCCAAAGGTGAGCCACCAGGACTTACCCGGGCTCGGGTATGCACATTCTGCTTTGAGCGTTCCGTCTTCAGTTTCGACGTAGCGCGAAGGGGTTGCATCTTCCGTGGTGATGAGCGGCGCGCGCATGCCGTGGGTCGGGTGCAAAAACGCACCGCCACCGCCCGCGGTGATCAGCTGGGTTTCGCCATCCGTTGCCACAAAACGCGTGTAGTGATGCAAATCGCCGGCGAGAAAGGCGACCACCCGCGCACCGCTTTGTTCGACGCGGCGTTTGAGTTCATTGAGATTGCTCTCGCTGTAACCCGCGTCATCGGGATACAGCGTGCGGAAAATCCAAAAAGGCTCCGGCACCAGCAAGATCACGCGCTCGCCGGCCTTTAGCTCCGCGCAGGCTTGATCGAAATAGCTCAGCTGCGGGCCATCGATATCGCTTGAGAGCTGGATGTCCAAACCCAACAGCCAGGTTTGGCGCGGCAGCTTGAGCGCAAAATAGCTGCGGGTCTGCCCGGTTTTGCAGCCCGCAAACGAGCGCTTGGTGCAAAACAGGCGGCGAAAACCAACCAGCGAGTCGTACCAGTCGTGGTTGCCCGGAATCGCAAACACCTGCGGTTTTTCAAGCAGCGGCGCGAGCGCGACGCGATAGACGTCTTCCAAGCGCTCCTGATAAGCCTCGCGGGTTGGCGCCGGATACACCTGATCGCCGCCAAACACCAGCAGCTGCGGCGCTTGCGTTTCAGCGCAGGCGAGCGTCGCGTCTGCCGCGATCGCGCGCGCCACCGCATAGGTTGAATTGAAGCCATCGCCGGTATCGGAGACAAAATCGAACCAGAAATCCTCGCTGCAGGCCGACAGATCGTGGTACTTGGGGCCACCGACATAAGCCAAGGACTCAAGCACGCGGGCGTCTGCGTGGCGGCCAAAAATTCCCGAGATGGCAACCTCAATCCCAGTCCGCAGCAGCTGGCCGGGGTCGTACCAGCCGACCATCGGGTGCCGCTTGAGCGGCTTGTCAGGCGTCAAAGCCATCGCCGAGCAAACACTCGGTTGGGTGTTCGGTGATGGTGTTGCCGCTGGTGCTGGGTGCGTAGATCTTGCCGGTCGAGCGCGCGAAGGCGATGTCGGCAACGTTGCTTAGCGGATTGGCAAAAATCTGGCCCACGCTGCTGAGCGAAAATGGCAGCTCAAAGCGGAGCAGGGCAGCGGCACCCCAGCTCGAGACATAAATGCGGCCGCTGCAGTCGAGCACGATGCCATCGAAGCTGCTTTGGTTGGTGTTGATCAACTCAACCAGCTGTGAGTTTGCAAAATTCCACGCCTTGATCCGCGCATTGCTGCCCCAGCCGGCCACCAGCAGACGGTTGTTGGCCGCGTCGAAGTGCAGGCCGTTCGGCGTGTTGGTGGTCTCGGTGGTCAGCGTGCTCAATACCGGTGCGGCCAGATTGCTGATGTCGATCTGGTGCAAATCGCGCAGCGAGAAATCGCTGACGAATAGGCGATTCGCGCCATCGGAGCTGATCCCATTTAAGAAGCTGGCGCCAGCAATCGGAAAATCCAGCACTTCAACCGCGTCGCTCAAGCGGTAGCCGCGCACCCGCGTGCGGTGTGCTACGAACACCACGCCGCGCACGATTTCGATCCCGTAAGGTTTGTCAGTTCCCGCGGGCAGGTCCTTGAACACGCTCAACGTTCCGAGTGCGGAGCGCTTGAGGATCTGGTTGCTGTTGGTGTTGCTGATGTAAAGATCTTTGCTCGCTGGGTCGAGTTCCACGCTTTCGGGATTGCTCAGGGTTTGCGCGTTGGCCTGCGCGCAGCCGCGAATGAACACCCCGCCAGACAGCAGCGCCAGCGCCAGCAGCGTCAGCGGCAAAACACGCACTTTTTGGCTCATCGCGGTGCTCCCAGGAGCAGGCCCAGTAAATCGTTGCACAGCAAACGCACCAGGGTAATCAAGAACAACAGCACCATGGGCGAGAGATCCAGCGACTGAAACGCCGGGATGACTTTGCGAATCGGCCACAAAAACGGCGCGGTCACGTCCACGCACGCCTCGATCAGGTCGTGGCGCTGCCAGTTCGGCACCAGCCACATGCCGACCATCGAAATCAACAGCGCCGCCACCAGCATCCAATACAGCCAGCCAATCAGCGAATCGATGTAGGTGATCAGCAGCATGCCCGGCCCCAGCGGTGAACCCTTTACCGCATTGGTCAAAAGGAGCGCCGCGCCCACGCACAGCAAGAAAAACAAAAGCGCGGCCAAATCGAGCTTGCGAAAGCGCGGAATCAGCTTGCGCAGGGGCTGCAGGATGGGATTGCTCAGGCGATAGCAAAACTGGCAAACGGCGTTGTAGAAATCCACCGAGCCCATCTGCACCAGCACGCGCAGCAGAAACACAAACGCGGCAAAGCCAAGGATGCCGTTGATCAAAAAGGTGAGGCTGTTATGGAACACGCGCTGTCTATCCTTGTGCCAGTTCTTGCCCGCGCCGGGTGGCCGCGTCGACGGCGCGCCCCACCATCGCTGCAAAATGATCGTTTTGGAAGCTCGCCAGTGCCGCTTGCGTGGTGCCGCCGGGCGAGGTGACCCGCTCGCGCAGCGTGCTTGCCGGCTCATCGCTGGCGTTGAGCATGGCGCCCGCACCCGCGCACGTTAGCCGCGCGAGCCTAGCCGCCGTTTGCAGCGGCAAACCCTGCGCCACACCGGCAGCGGTGAGCGCCTCGGTCATCAGGAAAAAGTACGCCGGGCCCGAGCCTGAAACGGCGGTCACCGCGTCCATTTGCGCTTCGTGCTCGATGTAAACAGTTTCGCCACAGGCCTGCAAAATCGATTCGGCCTGGGCGCGCTCAATCGCGCTCAACTCGGGCGCCGCGTGCCAGCCGGTAATCCCCACGCCGAGCAGCGCTGGCGTGTTGGGCATCGCCCGCACAATGCGCGCAAGCGGACCGAGCTCGGCCTTGAGCCGCGCCATCGTCACCCCGGCTGCGATCGAGATCACCATGGGCAAGGTCTCGGCAATCACCGAGCGCAGCTCATGACAGACCTGATCGATCACCTGCGGCTTAACCGCCAAGACCAAAGTATCCGCGTGCGCCGCCGCCGCCTGCGCGCTTGCATACAGGCGCACGCCGAACTCGCGCGCCAATTCCACGCGCAGCGCGTCGATCGGCTCTGCCACCGCGATCGAATGCGGATCCACGCCGCGCCGTTTTAAGCCCGCAATCATGCTGCGCGCCATGTTGCCGCCACCAATAAAGGCAATGCCCATGAAGTTTGCTGATTCCGGCCGCTTGAAGAGGCGCCAAGAGTAGCGCAGCCGGCAAACCGACGGGTTAAGCTCAAGGTCCACTTTCCAACATCAGGCCGTTCATGGGCAACCGACTTTCAAAGATTTATACGCGCACCGGCGACGACGGCTCGACCGGCTTGGGCGATGGCTCGCGGGTGCGCAAGGATTCGCCGCGGGTCAATGCGTATGGCACCGTTGATGAGCTCAACTCAGTCATCGGCATGGTGCTCGCCGAGGTCAGCGACGTTGCCGTCGCTGAGCTGCTCACGCGCATCCAGCACGAGCTGTTTGATTTGGGCGGCGAGCTCTGTGTGCCCGGGTTTACCTTGATGTTCGATGCCGATGTGACGCGGCTGGAGCAGGATCTGGATCGCTACAACGACGACCTGCCGGCACTGCAAGATTTCATCTTGCCCGCCGGCGGGCGCGCCGCGTCTGCATGTCATTTGGCGCGCACGGTGGCGCGCCGCGCCGAGCGCGAGGTGTTGACGCTTGCGCGCACAGAGGCGGTGCAGCAACCGGTGATCATGTATCTCAATCGGCTCTCGGATCTGCTCTTTGTGCTGGCCCGCGTGCTCGCCCGCCAATCCGGCTTTGGCGAGCAGCTTTGGCACAAGGACAAGCGGATCAAAACATGAGCGTCGCGGTTTTGACTCACGAAAGCTGCCTCGCCCACGACCCAGGCCCCGGCCACCCGGAATCGCCTGCACGTTTGCGCGCTGTGCTGGACGCGCTGCACGCCTCCGGCTTGCCTCTGCATTGGCTCGAAGCGCCGTCGGCTGATCATAAGCTTGTGGCGCACGCCCACCACCCCGCGCTGATTCAGAAGCTGGAGCGTTTGCGCGGGGTGAGCACGCGGGTTGCGATTGATTCCGACACGCAGGTCTCGCGCGCCTCGGTCGATGCCGCGTGGCACGCTGCCGGCGCCGGTTTGCGCGCGCTTGAAGGCATGTTGAACGGCGAGTTCAGGCGCGCGTTTTGTGCGGTGCGCCCGCCCGGCCACCACGCCACCCGCGCTGCGGCGATGGGCTTTTGCCTGCTCAACAGCATCGCCATCGCGGCCTATGGCGCGCTTGAAGCGGGCCTGAAACGGGTTGCCATCATCGATTTTGACGTGCATCACGGTAACGGCACCGAGGATATTTTCTCAGCCGACGAGCGCGTGATGTATGTATCCACGCACCAGTTTCCGCTGTATCCCGGCACCGGGCGCAACAGTGATGTGGGCGTCGGCAACATCGTCAATGTAGAGATCCCGCCCGGCACCCAATCGGCTGAATATCGGGCCGAAGTTCAAAGCAAGATGTTGCCTAGGCTGGAGGCCTTTGCCCCGCAGCTGCTGCTGATCTCGGCCGGCTTCGACGCCCACCGTCTCGACCCGCTGGCTGGTCTCAATCTCGACGACGACGACTTCCGCTGGATCACCGAGCAGCTGGTGTCCATCGCCAATCGGCACGCCGACGGCCGCGTTTTGTCGATGCTTGAAGGCGGCTACAGCCTGAGCGCACTGCGCTCAAGCGTGGTCGCGCACGTGGCGGCTTTGGCGGATGTTTTAGCCTAGCGCCCAGCTGCTGCGCAGAAGCTCAAAACGAAGCTCGCCTTTGTCGGTGAGCCCGCATGGCTGCCAGCCCTGGCGGCGATAAAAGTCCGCCGCGCGCGAGTTCGGGTCGGTGCTTAAATGCAGGCGCTCAAGGCCCTGCACGAACAGCCATTCAACCATTGCCGCGTGCAGCCGCTTGGCATAGCCGCGGCCTTCGACGGAGGGGTCGATAAAGAGCGCCCAAATATTCCCGGTTTGCGCGTTTCCGATGGCAAATCCTTGGATCACCCCGACGACTTCAACCACCCAGCCGTGGCCAGTGTCTTCGGTCTCGCGGCGCAAGTCTTCGTCGTCAATCAGCCCGCTTCGCAGGGTGTTTTCGCGGACCGCGTAGCGCACTCGCCAGATGTCGGGAAAGTCCGCGCGAGTGATGCTGCGCAAGGTGCTGGTCATGGGTCGGCTGAGGTCCGGAAGATCCCCCGATTATCCACAAATCCGCGCGCCGATCGGCAACAATAAAGGCATGCAGGCCAACCTAATCACCACCGTGCTGTTGCCACTGGCATTGGGCATCATCATGTTTGGTCTTGGGCTGCATTTGCGCTTGGCCGATTTCGCGCGGGTGCTGAAAATGCCCAAGCCCGTGCTGATTGGTCTTTTGACCCAGATGGTGGTGCTGCCGCCGATTGCCTTTGTGCTGGCTCTGGCGTTCGCCTTGCCGGCGCCGCTGGCGATCGGCCTGATGCTGCTGGCGGCGTCTCCTGGCGGCGCCACCGCCAACGTATTCAGCCATTTTGCGCGCGGCGATGTGGCGCTCAACATCACCTTAACTGCGATCAACAGCTTGGCGGTCTTGCTGACCCTGCCGCTGGTGGTCAGCTGGTCGATGCGCTATTTCCTCGGAACCGATGCCTATGTGGCGCCGCCCACGCAAAAGGTGCTGGAGGTGGGGCTGGTGATCTTGGTTCCGGTCGCGTTCGGGATGCTGGTCCGTGCGCAAACGCCGCGCGCCGCCGACCGCCTAGAAAGAATCGTCAAACCGCTGTCGCTGCTGATTTTGCTCGCTCTGATTGCGCTGTCGGTGATCAAGGAATGGGCGCTGATTGTGGCCAACGCGCTGAACGTGGGCGCCGTGTGTTTGGCTTTGAATCTGCTGAGTTTAGGCATTGGTTATGGGATCGCGCGCGCCTGCAGGCTGGCCCGCGCGCAGGCGATTGCGATCGCCTTTGAGGTTGGCATCCACAACAGCACGCTGGCCATTTTTATTGCGCTCAACGTGCTCAATATGCCGGCGCTGTCGATTCCAGCGGCGATCTACAGCCTGATCATGTATGTCACTGCGGGCATCGTCGTGTGGCGTTTGCGCGCCAAGCCGATGGGTGTGCCTGAAAGCCCATGACGAACGCCGATCCATATCGCGGCTTAAGCGCAGCCCTGCTCACCCAGCACGGCAAAGAGGCCCTTTTAGCCCCACTGCTGGCGCAAGCGGGGATCTCGCTTGAGCGCGTCAGCGGCTTTGACACCGACACGCTCGGCACCTTCACCCGCGACGTTGCGCGCGCCGGCAGCCAGTTGGCCGCCGCGCGGCGCAAAGCGCAGATTGCGCTTGAGCGCAGCGACGCCCGGCTGGGCCTTGGCAGCGAAGGCGCGTTCACCCTCGACCCGCACGCCGGCTTGATTCCCTGGAACATTGAGCTTGTGCTGCTGATTGATCGCGAACTAGGCATTGAGATTGCCGGGTTTGCCGAGTCGGAACAAAGCAACGTGGGCCAGAAATGGTGCGCCAGCGCGGCTGAACTCAACGATTTTGCAGGCGCGCATGGATTTCCGGCGCATGCGCTGATCCTCGCGCCGAGAGCGCTCAATGGGGACACCCGCGGTATTCCGATGGTCAAAGGCATCGTCGATCCGGTCATGCTAAGTGAGACCGCCGCGCCCTGGCTGGCGCAAGGCGGCGTATGGGTCGAAACCGATATGCGCGCACATTTGAACCCCTCGCGGCAGCGCGTGATCGCCGCTGCAACGCACGACCTGCTGAGCAAAATCGCCAGCAGCTGTCCGGCCTGCGCCACGCCCGGCTTTGGCCGAGTGCGCGCACTCCGGGGTCGCCTCTGTGGCGGCTGCGGCGCGCCCACCCAACTGCCGCATGGCTGGCTCTCGCGCTGCCAACGCTGCGGCGCCGAAGACAGCGAAACGATTGATGCATTGGCCGATCCCGGGCAATGTGAGCAGTGCAATCCATAGCGCCCACCACGACGTCCCATCCACGCAAAACCCGACACTGTTGTGAATATGAAAAAAGAATCCAAGAAAACCACCCTAGTGGCCGGCGGTCTGGCCAGCAAGGCATTGTTCCAGCCTGCTGCTGGCCACGTTCACCAAAGCGCTGGCGACTGCGAGCCGTGCGCGTCCGAGCGAATTCGCGCGCGCCTGGTCAAAGCGGGTAAGCGCTTCCACGCCAACGACAACATTGCCGAGTTCATCGAACCCGGCGAGATGGAGCAGCTCCAAGTCGAAGTCGAAGAAAAACTTTCGGGCATGTTGCGCGCACTGGTGATCGATACCGACGGCGACCACAACACCCAAGGCACGGCGCGGCGGGTTGCCAAAATGTATCTGACCGAGGTATTTCGCGGCCGCTACGTGGCGCCGCCACCGGTGACCGAATTCCCAAACGTCGAGCAACTCAACGAGCTCATGATCGTGGGCCCGATCAAGGTGCGCAGCGCCTGCTCGCATCATTTCTGCCCGATCATCGGACGGGTGTGGATCGGGATCATGCCGAACGAACACTCCAATCTGATCGGGCTGTCGAAATACGCGCGCCTGTGCGAATGGGTGATGAGCCGCCCGCAGATCCAGGAAGAGGCGGTCATCCAACTGGCCGGTGCCCTGTACGAAAAAATGCAGCCCGACGGGCTCGCCCTGGTGATGGAAGCCGATCACTTCTGCATGCACTGGCGCGGCGTTAAAGATTCCGAATCCAAAATGATCAACAGCGTGATGCGTGG